>Ga0070696_100001017_pt1 | contig 18135 bp, 15 predicted proteins | sample KBSK1253metaG_FD_65474 | JGI IMG/M metagenome (GOLD analysis project Ga0070696, IMG submission 65474) | Corn, switchgrass and miscanthus rhizosphere microbial communities from Kellogg Biological Station, Michigan, USA - KBS K1-25-3 metaG | ecosystem: Host-associated > Plants > Roots >... | reverse complement strand
CATTGAGTGGAACGTGAGCAAACAGTTTTCCGCCGTTGCGCTGCGTGAAGAAAACGGTCAGTTCGGGTTGGATTTCTACTACAAGAAGAGATTCAAGTAAGTAGCGCGGCCGATTGCCAGAATGAACTATCGTTTCTGGCAACCCGGGCAATAATGCGTCCCGCGTTGTGCCACTAAAATCCGCCGGATCACTGCGCCGCACTTCAGACAGGGCTTGCCGGTCCTTTGATAGACATTGTGATGTATCTGAAAACTACCCTGGCGTCCGTCTACATCCACGTAATCGGAGATTGACGACCCACCGGCCGCGATGGCCGCTTCGAGCACGCGTCGGATCGCAACGTGCAACCGCTTCACACGCTCTTTCGGTAAACGCGCCGCCACCGCGAGCGGATGAATGCCCGCGCGGAACAGCGCTTCATCCGCATAAATGTTGCCGATGCCGCGCAGAAATCTTTGGTTGAGCAGCAGTGCTTTGATTTTTGACTTGTGCACCCGCAATCTGGCGACAAGTTGGCCGAATTGAATATCAAGCGGCTCGGGGCCCAGCCTCTGTACGCGTTCGGGCAGCCCATGGCTCAACTCGAGCCGCCCGAACTGCCGGCTGTCGTCGTAGAGCAGCACGCCGCGATCGAGCGTCAGAATCGCGTGAGTATGGCGCCCGGGCACGCCATTCAGAAGCAGTTTGCCCGTCATTCCCAGATGCACGACAAACGACCTGCCGCCATCCAGCTCGATCTCAATGAACTTTCCATGCCGCCGGATTGCGCGCACTTTTCTGCCCGCGAGCGCGGCGGCGGTCAAGTCAGGATCGCCCAGCAAAATGCGCGCGCATCGAAACTCCGCGCTCACGATGCGACGCCCGCGCAAACGAGGCTCCAGCGAGCGAGCGATGGTTTCGACTTCAGGAAGTTCCGGCACTGGTATGTCAGGCTGGAAGACTCAGGTAAATCTCGCCACCTTCTACCTTGACGTCATAGGCCGCTACCTTCCTGGACGGATCCATATCGTTTTCACCGCTCGTGCAATTCCATTCCCATGCATGCCACGGGCACACGACGTTGGGTCCGCTGATCGCTCCCTGTCCCAGCGGGCCGCCGCGATGAGGGCACACTCCCGCCAGCCCCGAAATCGTTCCCGCCACATTGCAGATGGCGTATGGAGCGCCTGCGACCATCACTTCCATCACCGAATCCGGCGCGAGTTCGGAACTGGACGCAACCTTGACGAATGGCATACATCCAGCAAAGCGAAACGCGCCAGTCATGTCAAGATAAGAACGGATGCGAAAACTGACGCTCACTCTGTTGCTGTTCACGACCACAGCCTGCCGCAGGAGCGACGTTCCCGTGGTCGGCGTCGTGCCCAAAGGCGCCAATCATATTTTTTGGCAGACAGTTCACGCCGGTGCGATCAAGGCCGCGCGAGAATTCCATTTCGAGGTCGAATGGAATGCCCCCACGCTCGAGGTCGATTCCAGCCGCCAGATCGAGATCGTCGATTCCATGATCAATCGCCGTTTGGCCGGCATCGTGCTGGCGCCGGTCGATCGTCGAGCGCTTGTGGGTGTGGTGGAGCGGGCGGCGCGCCAGGGCATTCCGGTATCCATTTTTGATTCTGCGATTGATAGCGAGCGCATCGTCTCTTATGTCGCAACCGACAACATCGAAGGCGGGCGCATGGCAGCGCGAAGACTGGGCGAACTCCTGAACGGCAAAGGCAAAGTGGGGGTGATCGGATTCATGCCGGGAAGCGCTTCCACGATGGAGCGCGAAGACGGCTTTCAGGATGAGATGCGAAAGCGGTTTCCCGGTATCGAAATTACGGGCGTGCAGTTCGGAATGGCGGATCGCGCCAAAGCCATGGCCGAAACCGAAAATCTGCTGACCGCACATCCCGATCTGGCCGGGCTGTTCGCCGATAACGAATCCAGCTCCTCCGGCGCCGTGCAAGCGCTGAAATCCCGAGCAGCGAAAAACGTCAGGCTCGTGGCATTTGATGCATCCGAACAGCTCATTGGCGATCTGCGCTCGGGCGTGATCGATTCGCTCGTTGTGCAGAACCCATTTCGAATGGGTTACGAAAGCACTCGCGCTATCGGACTGAAGCTGGCGGGCCAAGCGCCGGCCGCAAAGATCGATTCCGGCGTCACCCTCGTGCGTCGCGATGATTTGGATAAGCCGGAAATCCGGGACTTACTGTTCCCGGATATCCGGCAGTATCTGACGGCTGCGAAGTAAGGCGGTTAAAGCTTGGCGATTAAGAACTGCCCCGACGCCGAGGCGAACGACAAAGCTCCATCCGGACCAACCGATTTATTAGCCACAACAGCCACTCCATTCCTGAATACGGAGTAGTTGCCAGTCAACAGACCAGTTATGACATGTGTTCCCGTGCCCGAATAAGAAGTGGTGTAAGAAACCGTAGGTAAGGCGAGCGAGCCTTTACCAAACAGAACCACTTTGGGTGTTATCGGGTCCGCGATCTGCGCGCCATAGAAACCGGCGACATCAATCAGAGTAGATGACGGAGCGCTTGCGGTAGCTGTCGTACTGGTATATAGGACGTTGAGAAAATAGTCCTGAGTCTGCTGTGTCGCGGGTCCGATCTCAATTCTCCAACGGGGTGCACTGTTGACGTAAGCTGCGCTTAGATTCGCCGGATGCCAGAGGTTCCGGCCACGCCCGCCTTGATTGTCAACCCATCCCTCCCAGCCGCAGCCCGAATGGTACTTGAGCTGAACGCCGGCCGGAAACTTTGTGGCATTCGGATACGGGCTTACGCCGGTGCCGTTGATAGGCCTGCCGCCTGCATCCGTCAGCGTAAACGTACGGGAACCGGTCGGGTGCACCGTCGTAGTGCCGACATAGTCTGTCGCAATACCATAGGAGCTGCCCCACCGGCCGGGATCGGACGTACTGATATTTTGGAATGCTGCCCATTCGCCCTCAAGCAAGCCGTGACTTACGTCTGTCGTAAACACAGCCGGGGACGTGGCGGTGGCGGATAACACTTTGATTGGCACACATGAATTCCCGCCCACGACCCTGACTTGCGCCGATTTTGGAAGAAGATTGGTGACAAACAAGCGGGCAGTCCCATTATCCGCACGGACGTTTTTAGCAGTATAAGTACTGATTCCGGGATGTGCTGCTGTCCACGATCCAGTATTGATGTTAGGCGCCCCGAACGTATGTAAGACCCAGGATTTGTCCAGCGATGAACTCGTGGATGTCACGCGATCGAAAATGATCAGGTAATCCGGCCTCGCATATACCATCTGCCGTCTCGCAAGGGCAACCCGATTCGCGGCATTGTCACCCAGGCCTGACCACTTATTGGTATATGCACCGGTGAGGTCCGCATTTATGTAGTCGTAAGTACTGTCTGTTTTTAGAACCGGTGTGGCCATCTTCATTTGCGAGACATAATCCAGCGTTGCCAGGCTCGGATCATGTAATATGCTTCCTGACCAGAGCCGGTTGATGCCGAACTCAGTAGTAGTGAACGGCGGACCAAACCTTCGGTAAACCGACCAGCGCTGCCCACCGTCGTTAGTTAACCTAGTGCCTCCTGCGCTAAAACCGCAGGTCTTGGATGTATCTCGAATACAATCCGCCGGATCATAGACCAAAAGTGTGTTGGCAGAGACTGAGCGATGAAGATATTGATAGAAATAGTCGCCGGATGATGTAGTATAAGGCGGTCGTGAGGTTAGCTGGACGCCTTTGAATATCGAAAAGGAACCCGAGTCAAGCCCACGGTGATGAATACCACCCCAGTTGAAATTTGCGGTTATATACGTATCCGTAGCGCCCCAACCCGAACGCATGATGATGTCTTGTCCGAAATCGCGCGATAGCGGCAGCGCGGCATAAGAAGGTGCAGGCGTAATGACGCCAGAGTAATCCCAAAAAATCATTTTCCAGAGCAGACCTAAATTGCCGCCCTGCCCCGCGTTCCAGGCTCCGCCCGTAACCTCCGGAATATATTTCTTTATGTAAGGCGCTGCAGAATTGGTTCTGAATCGGTCCAGCAGAATGACCATTGCAAAGTTATCGCGCCCCACCGCCAGGTTGCCCTCGGTTGAATCTCCGAAGGCCGGCTGCTTACCATCAGGCCGGCGGCAATAGATTTTGTACCACGCGGCGTTGATCGTTTTTCCGAAGAGCGAAGTCCACACGGAACGCGACCGTCCGGTTGCGGTGTCGTACTCTTCGATGCCACGGAGCAGCTCCGGTACGGCATTCCTCCAATAAACAGGGCCTTCCCAGTTCATCGCGCCACCGCTTAACAGGTCGATGGAGTCCTTGAGCTTGTAGAGGATCGGTTCGCCGAAACCGGTCGGGTCCATCCGCCATCCTTCGGCATACATGCCCCAGCCTCTATCCAGCATTCCGGGAGCGGCCGCATCATCTCCATATAGTGCCAAACCAATAGCAGTGAACTCGGCTAGAAACCCGGCGGCGTAGTTATGAAAGTCTGATTCTCGGATGCTCTCTCTCCAGGTCAAACTATCGTTGGCGTGCGCAGCGTATGCCTGTTTTAGCTTGGCAATTGCGGCCGCTTTCTTTCCGTTGGCGACAATCCAGTCATAACACCAGTCATAAGCCAAAGCATACGCTTCCGCCAGAAGCGGCTCCGAATCATCATTTACTTCCGTATGCCAAACCGAGGCTAATAACCCCCCATTAATGACCGTCGCGGCGTAGCGATTGGCATTGACCGGATCTGAATCCTTCAGCATGAGGTATGCAAACGCATATCCGGCTACTGCCAACATCCCGCCGTTCTCGCTGTAATCTGTGAATCTTCCCTTAATCGTGTTGTCCAGTACGTCGCGGAGGCTGGCGAAATCCGCAGCCGCTACGCCCTTGACGCGGCTCTTTACGGCTTGAAGCCGGCTCGTTCCGGGCTGCCATGTGTCGGCAATCGTTGAGTTCAAGATCATCCGCGGGTGACCGGGAAGTACACTCCTACTTTGTGCAGCAAGCGTCTGTATAAGAATGCAAAAAAGCGTAATTTTCAATATGATTTTCATTTAGACAAGGCTCTCCTGAAGCTGGTTTTAAGTACTCTACGGTTCGTTGAATGCGCGCGAGATGAGCTGCCCTAAAGCAGACTCAACCAATACAACAGGGTTTGTATCTGACGGCCGGACGCGTTATTGGTAATCCTGAGCTACTTCTGCAAGGAGTCGCTGACCGTACTGTTCGATCGTAGATTGCCTGTCCCTGGTAAAGAGGGCGCGGAAGAGTATCTGGAACTCCAATGACAGACTCTGATTGTAAGAGACTATACTACGCAGACCGGGTGTCCAGAGTCAACTGAACTTTGCAGAGAGGAAATATATCGCTGGAACAGTACCAGCAGGTCGAAGTACGCGCTTTAGTACTTCGGCACCCGCGGGTCTACTTTATCGCTCCACGCCACGATGCCGCCCTTCATGTTTTTTACTTTCTTAAACCCGGCTTGTTTGAGAAATTCGACGGCCTTGGCGCTGCGCATCCCGCTTTTGCAGTGCGCGACGATCTCGTCGGCGGAGTTCAGCTCGTTGACCCGCTTCGGCAGATCGCCGAGAGGAATCAGCTTGGCGTAAGGAATATTGCAGATCTGGTATTCGTGCGGCTCGCGCACGTCAACCAGAACAAACTTGTCGCCGCGATCGATCTTGGCCTTCACCTCGACCGGATCGATCTCGCCCTCGGCAACGCCGGGTGCGGGAGCCGGCTCATGCTGCGGAATGCCGCAGAATTCCTGGTAATCGATTAGTTTCGTGACCGTCGGATGTTCGCCGCAAACCGGGCACTCCGGATTTTTCCGCAGCTTCAGTTCGCGGAACCGCATGGCGAGCGCATCGTAGAGCATAAGCCTGCCAACAAGCGGTTCGCCTTTGCCCAGAATCAGTTTCACCGTCTCGGTCGCTTGGATCAGCCCGATCACGCCCGGCAGAATTCCCAGCACTCCGCCTTCGGCGCAACTCGGCACAAGGCCCGGAGGCGGCGGCTCGGGATACAGGCACCGGTAGCAGGGTCCGCCCTCGTACGCGAAAACCGTCGCCTGTCCCTCGAAGCGGAAGATCGAGCCGTAAACGTTTGGTTTGTGCAGCAGTACGCAGGCATCGTTCACAAGGTATCGCGTGGGAAAGTTGTCCGTGCCGTCTACAATGATGTCGTAGTCTTTGAAAATTTCAAGCGCGTTTTCGCTCGAAAGAGCCGTCTCATATTTGTCGATCCGGACGTAAGGATTGATCTCCAGCATGGTGTCGGCCGCCGAGTCGAGCTTCTTACGCCCCACGTCACTGGTCCCATGGATCACCTGACGCTGCAGGTTCGTGAAATCCACCACATCGAAATCCACCAGCCCCAGCCGTCCAACGCCAGCCGCCGCCAGATACATGCCGAGAGGAGCACCGAGCCCGCCCGCGCCGATGAGCAGCACCTTCGCCTGCTTCAATTTCAACTGGCCGTCCATGCCGACTTCAGGCATGATCAGGTGGCGGCTGTAGCGCAGGATCTCTTCTTTTGAGAGCGTCGCCGGCGCAGGCGGAGCTTCGACCGTCGCGCCGCCGGCTATGCTCGGAACGATCGAGATGGTGTCGCCGTCCTTCACCGGGGTGGATTCCTTCTTCAGATAACGGATGTCTTCGTCGTTGAGGTATACGTTCACGAAACTGCGGAGCTTGCCCTCGTCGCTGTAGAGCTGGCGGCGCAGGTCGGCATACTTACCGGTCAACGCTCCGAGCACTTCGCCGACCGTGGAGCCGGTGAGTTCGACGCTGTCATGTTTCTCTGCGTACTGGCGCAGGGGAGTTGGGATTAAGACTTTAGGCATTCCGATTCCTTCGGCAAATAACAGGCGAGGACGCCTATTCCAGTTTCAGTTCTTCCTTTTCCGCGGCGGTCTGCTCGGCGTTCGGCAGCCAGCTGTTGGCATGATCGAACTCGCCCTTCTGGATGGAGAGAACAACAAAAGAGTACCACGGGCACGAGTTCTTCAGGTCCGTCTCGGAGAAGTACGCACCGCAATCCGGATGCGAGTGGTAAATGCCCACCAGATCCATGCCGCGATTGCGCGCTTCGCGGTCCGCCTTGAGCAGATCTTCGGGCCGCAGCTCATAACGGGCGCGTTGCGAACCCGCTGAAGCGTTATCCATCGGCATCGCCACGGCCACGCGCTTCTGCCCATCATCGACCGATCCAAGCATCACGCCGCAACACTCATTCGGATAAGTCGAGCGGGCATGCTCCACCATCTGCCGCCAGGGCTGTTCTTCGATCCGAATCATTCGTCGTCCCAGAAGTGTTCGCTCAGATATTTGTCGGCGCTGTCGCAGAGTATGGTCACAATCACCGCGCTCTTCCCTTCGCGATATAGGCCGCGCCCCATCTGCAGCGCCGCGTCCACGTTCGCGCCGGAGGAGATGCCCACCAGCAGGCCTTCTTCCCTCGCCAGCCGGCGCACCATGCGATACGCATTTTCGGTTTCCAGCCACACATTGCCGTCCGCGAGCGTGTCGTCGTAAATACCAGGCACGATCGCCGTCGCCATGTGCTTGAGGCCCTCAAGCCCGTGAAAGCCGCTGGATGGCTGAGCCGAGTAGCACTTGACGTCCGGCAGGTCGCGCCGCATCCGCCGCGTCACACCCACGAATGTTCCGCTGGTGCCCATTGACGCCACAAAATGTGTCACACCGCCAGCCGTCTGCTCGATAATCTCCGGGCCAGTGGTTTCAAAGTGCGCCATCCAGTTCGCCGGGTTGTTGTACTGGTCCGGATAAAAATAACGGCCGGGATCGGCTGCATAGATCTCGCGGCATTTGCGGATGGCTCCGTCCGATCCCTCGGCCGGGTCGGTGAACACCACCTCCGCTCCGTACGCCTTCAGGATCCGCTGCCGCTCGAGCGAGGCATTGGCGGGCAGGCAGAGTTTCACGCGGTAATGCTTCGCCGCGGCGATCATGGCGTATGCGATGCCGGTGTTGCCGCTGGTCGAATCGAGAATCACGAGATCATGCGTCAGCTTTCCCGTGCGCTCGCCATCCAGGATCATATTCAGCGCGGGACGGTCCTTCACGCTGCCACCCGGATTCGTGTACTCGGCTTTGCCATAGATCTCGATCCCGGGCAAGTCCGCCGCCATGTGCATCAGGCGCACTAACGGGGTACGACCAATCGTGGAAAGCACATCAGATTGTTGAATTACCCTGGAAATGGTAGCCGCCTGCGCCATGTATTTGAATTAAAAGGAATTACTTCTAGCTATTCTAGCAGCCCCTAAATGTCTGTCAACATTAGGATGATTGAAGGTGCCGCGACGACTCATCATACGCCCAGGGGCGATCGGAGATTTCATTCTGACGCTTCCGGCGATCGAATGCCTCAGGACCGAATACCTCGAGGTCTGGGCGGCGGCGCAAAACCTGCCGCTCGTTCGGTTTGCGGACCGGACCCGCTCGATCGCGTCCACCGGGCTCGACATGCTGGAATTTTCGCCGTCGGAAGCGCTGATCCGTGAGCTGCGCGGCTTCGATTCCATTGTTTCCTGGTACGGCGCCAACCGGCCGGAGTTCCGCGCGATGACCGGCCAGCTCGGCTTGGCGGTGGATTTCTTTCCCGCGCTTCCGCCGGACGATTCATCGCTTCACGCCGCCGACTTTTTCGACGCGCAGGTTTGCCCGGACCCCGGCCGGCCCGCGATACCAAGGATCGAATGTCCGCGCGCGGATGGCGGCTTTGCGGTGATCCATCCGTTTTCCGGCAGCGCGAAGAAATGCTGGCCGCTCGATCGGTATCGGGAACTCGCGCGCCGCATCGAGACGCGCATGCCCGTGCGCTGGTGCGCGGGACCCGAAGAGCCGATCGCGGACGCTGTGCGCATCGAAGATCTCTACGAGCTTGCCTGCTGGCTGGCCACCGCGCGCCTGTATATCGGCAACGACTCCGGCATCACGCACCTGGCAGCGGCAGTTGGCACGCGCGTGGTTGCGCTATTCGGCCCGACCGACCCGCGCATCTGGGCGCCGCGTGGCCCGAACGTGGAGGTGATCGCGAAACGGGCTCTCGAAGGCATCTCGATCGACGAAGTGTCCGCTGCCGTGATGTGCTAGACTCACTCGCCTATGCGCAGGATTGTAATCCTGACCGCCGCCGTGATGTTCGCCGCCGGGCCGACTCGCATCAGCACCATCGCGGGCACCGGCTCTCCGGGCGATTCCGGTGCGCAGATCAATAATCCGTATGGCCTGGCGATTGGGCCGGATGGCGCGCTTTACTTCTGCGAAGTCGATAACCACCGCGTGCGCCGTCTCGATCTGAAAACTCACGCGCTCTCGACCGCCGCCGGCAATGGCCGCGCGGGCTACTCGGGCGATGGCGGACCCGCAGCCGGCGCGTCACTCAACCAGCCATATGAAATTCGCTTCGACGGCTCCGGCAACATGTTCTTCGTCGAGATGCAGAACCACGTCGTACGGCGCGTGAATACGCGAACCGGGATCATCTCGACCATCGCGGGAACCGGCGAACCGGGCTTCAGCGGCGACGATGGACCGGCATCAAAAGCGCAACTGCGGCAGCCGCACAGCATCGCGTTCGCTCCCGACGGGGCGCTGCTCATTTGCGACATCGGTAATCATCGCATCCGGCGCGTCGATCCGGCCTCGGGCATGATCGCCACTTACGCGGGCACGGGCGGCCGCGGTACCACTCCCGACGGCGCGCCGCTTGCGGGTACGCCGCTCAACGGGCCGCGCGCCCTGGCAGTCGACCCATCAGGCAATCTTTACCTCGCGCTCCGCGAAGGCAACGCCGTTTTCCGCATCGATCCAAAAACGCAGCGCATCTTTCACATCGCCGGCACCGGGGAACAAGGGTACTCAGGCGACGGCGGCCCTGCCCGTCTGGCAAAACTCTCCGGTCCCAAAGGCATCGCGTGGGCGCCCGGCAACAGCCTGTACATCGCCGACACCGAAAGCCACACCATCCGGCGCATCGACCTCGCGAACGGAATCATACGCACCGTTGCCGGTACCGGCCAGCGCGGCAACGGGCCCGACGGCGATCCCCTCAAATGCGGCCTCTCACGCCCGCATGGAGTCTTTGTGTCCGCGGGCGGCGCCGTTTACATAGGGGACAGCGAGTCCCATCGAATCCGGCTGCTCCAGTAGCTATAATCCGACTAGCATGGCCGCACGCCTTGAAGCGGTTCCCTCCGTCCACACACTCGATCTGGTGGATTTGCGCCGGCTCTCCTCGGCACATCTCGAAAGCCTGCTGGATGAGGAAACGCGAACGTGGCAGGCGGCGCTCGACTGGGATTTTCAGAAATCGGCGGATCTGGTGCGGCGCTTCGTGGATCTCCGGGCTTTGAGTGGTTACGCCCTGATGGATGGCGGCCAGTCCGCGGGCTACGTTTACTTCGTACTCGAAGAGCACAAAGGCCTGATCGGCGATCTCTATATTCGCCGCGCATTTCACACCATCGAAAACGAAGACCGGCTGCTTACGGCGCTGCTCGAATCGATGATTGGCGCGTCCCAGGTGAAGCGCATCGAGTCTCAGCTGATGATGATCATGCCGGATCCCGCGCGCCGCATGCCCGGCTGGCAATACCTCAACACCTACGGCCGGAATTTCATGCTGCTGGATTTCGAATCCGCGCCCGCGCTGGCGGAAAAGCCGGCGCCCACGAAAATCTATCTCGAAAAATGGTCGGATCATCACACCGAAGGCTCCGCGCAACTGATTGCCGGCGCCTATGCCAGCCATATCGACAGCCGCATTAACGACCAGTACCGCTCTGTGAACGGGGCGCGCCGCTTTCTGTACAACATCGTGCAATACCCGGGCTGCGGAAGTTTTTTCCGTCCCGCCTCGTTTGTGGCATTCGACATGCGCCACGGATGGATGTGCGGCATGTCGCTGGCGAGCGTGGTGGGAAACGAAGCCGGGCACATCACGCAGATTTGTGTGGCGCCCGCGGTGCGTGGGACGGGTGTGGGTTATGAGCTATTGCGGGAATCGTTGGCTTGTCTGCGCGAGCACGGCTGCCGCAAAGTCAGCCTTACCGTCACGTCGGCGAATCATGAGGCCGTCCGGTTGTACGAGCGGGTCGGTTTCCGCACCGTGCGCAGGTTCTCGGCATATGTGTGGGAGGGGTTCTCTTCTGCATAGCGCAGTCATTGCGCTTCTCCTGCTGGGTAGCCTGCCGCTTTTTGCCGGCGACGCCGCGGAACTGAGTCTCGCCGATCTGCGCGGTGAAATGCGCAGCCTTCAGGAGCATAAGGGCAATATCGTCATTCTGAATTTTTGGGCGACCTGGTGTGTGCCATGCCGCGAAGAGATGCCGCTGCTCGTCTCGATCCAGAACCGGTATGCAGACCAGGGCGTAGTCGTGATCGGCGCCTCAGCCGATGAAGCATCCACACAAAACCGGATTCCGGAATTTCTGCAAAAACTGAAAATTACGTTCCCGGTCTGGGTTGGGGCCAATACAAGGGATATGGAGAAGCTGGGATTGGGAACGGGGATGCCCGCCACTGCGGTGATTGACCAGGAGGGCAGGATCGTCGGCCGTATCCTCGGCACAGTCGAGAAGAAAGATCTTACATATCGCATCGAGTACCTGCTGGGAAATCGTGCGGGACCTGCGCCCCCGCCGCTGGTCGATCAGATCTCGAAGGCGCATCAGCACGAAGGGGAAGAGAAGCATAGTCACGGTGGCGTGGCGATGGAGGGAGCGTCGACAGTTCCTTCATGACCGCTTTGACCCGGCGAGGGCCGCTCAGTTGGAGGGGCAGAAAATCTTAGCGGGCAACGGTTTGCTCTCGGGCTGCGGTTGATTCCCGGGACGGTGCAGCGAGCGCAATTCCGCACGACGCTCAGCTATCGCATCACACCGCGATTGCAGGCCGGCATTGAAGTGAATCCGCGGTCCACTGAAGAACGCGCTAACCCGCTGGTCAACTGGCTGGCGGCGCCGGAAGGCAAAAACACTCCGGCCGTTATCGTGGGCACCAGCTCGGATCGCATCGGCACGCCCACCGGTCAGAGCTTCTACGCCACGGCCAGCAAGAATCTGCGGCGGGAGACGCACCTGCCCATCGCACCGTACTTCGGCGTGGCCTACGGGACATATGAAGACAGATTGCGGCCCATCGGCGGCGTGAACATCGGGTTCTCCGAGAGTCTCACGGGGCTGGTGATTTTGGATGGCGTCCACGTGCACCCGCTGGTGAACTGGAGTTACCGGAGAAATGTTTTTTCCTTCATCCTGGTGCGTGCCCGCGAGCCCGGAGTGAGCTGGAGCGTCACGTTTTAGTTTTCCACGCCGGACCGGGATGTCTTTCCGGCTCTTCGCTGCGGTAAAATTCCCCCCATGCTGAAGCGCATCTCCATCGTCGCGTTGTGTCTGGCCGCCATTTGTCCCGCGGCTGTCGTGCGGGTCGAATTATCGGAACGTTCCGACGTACTCGCCGGGCAGGCATTTGCCGCCGTCGGACCGTATGAACGGATGATCGGCAAAGCCTACTTCGCCATCGATCCCGCGAACCCGGCCAACCGCATCATCGCCGACATCGATAAAGCCCCGCGAAATGAAAAGGGACTGGTCGAGTTTTCGGCCGATCTCTACGTGCTCAGACCGCGCAACCCCGCGCAGGGTAATGGCGCGGTGCTGTTCGAGGTCTCGAACCGCGGCGGCAAAGGAATGCTCGGCATGTACGATCGCGGCGCATCAGGATCGGTTGACCCGCGTTACTCCGAGCACTTTGGCGATGGCTTTCTGCTCGAGCGCGGTTTCACACTGGTCTGGTTAGGATGGCAGTTCGATGTGCCGCGCCGCGAGGGCCTCTTGCGACTGTATTCGCCGGTGGCGCGCGACAACGGCCGCTCGATCACCGGACTAGTGCGCTCCGAAATCGTGGTTGACCAGAAAACGACCCGCCATTCGCTGGGCGATCGCGACCACATCCCGTACACCCCGGTAAATCCCGACGATCCGCAATTGACGCTAACCGTTCGCGACCGCAACGATGGCGTGCGCCGCACGGTTCCGCGCGGGGATTGGCACATCGAAGACCGCACCCACGTGGTGATGCCATCCGGTTTCGAGCCGGCGAAAATCTACGAACTGGTTTATACCGCGCAGGATCCCGCTCTGGTGGGACTCGGCCCGACGGCCGTGCGCGACCTGATCTCGTTTTTGAAATACGGCGGCAACGATGTGAGCGCATTCGGCGACTCGAAGAACTACATCAAGCGCGCATATGGTTTCGGCGTCTCGCAAAGCGGCCGGTTCCTGCGCACCTTCATGTATTACGGATTCAATCGCGATGAAAAAGACCGCCGCGTGTTCGACGGTGTGCTCTCCCACGTTGCCGGCGGAGCGCGCGGCAGCTTCAATCTACGCTTCGGACAGCCTTCGCGCGACGGCCATCCGTTTATGAACCTGTTTTATCCGACCGACATCTTTCCGTTCACCGATCTCGACGAAACCGATCCGGAAGCCGGCTTGACCGATGGCCTGCTGGCGCGCGCCATGAAGGAGGGCGTCACCCCGAAGGTCTTCTACACCAACTCGTCCTATGAATATTGGGGACGCTCGGCATCCCTGATCCACACCACCATCGACGGCCAAAAGGACGCGCCGCTGCCCGACACGACGCGCATTTATTTCTTCGCGGGCGGCCAGCACGGCCCGGCCTCGTTCCCGCCGGCGAAAAATCGCGCGCAGAATCTCAGCAATCCAAATGACTATCGCTGGGCCATGCGCGCGTTGCTGGTGGCGATGGATCGCTGGGTGCGTGATGGCGCCGAACCGCCCGCGTCGCAGTACCCGCGCATTGCGCAGGATACGCTGGTTCCGCTCGGCGCCGTGCAGTTTCCGAAAATTCCTGGAGTGGCAGTGCCCACGCGCATCCAGAAAGCGTATCGCGCGGACTACGGCCCCGAATTTCGCTCGTCCGGCATAATCAGCGTTGAACCGCCGAAAGTGGGAAAGGCGTTTCCCATTCTGCTGCCGCAGGTGAACGCGGATGGCAACGAGACTTCGGGCGTTCGCATGCCCGATATCCAGGTGCCGCTGGCCACTTACACAGGTTGGAACCTGCGCGCAGCCGATATTGGCGCGCCCGATGAGCTGTTCAGCATGCAGGGATCGTTCATTCCGTTTTCCCGAACCCGCGCCGAACGCGAGCTGCACCACGATCCGCGCCTCTCGATCGCGGAGCGCTATTCGGGCCGAGCGCAGTTTCTGGAAAAAATCGGCGCCGCGGCGCGCAGCTTGGCGGCGGGCGGTTACCTGCTGGATGGCGACGTGTCGCGCGTTGTCGAGCACAGCGCTATGGAGTGGGATTATCTGAACGGTGCGCCGTAGACACTCGTGGCGCTCGATGCGGCAGCCTGGATTCGATGAACGCGAGCAGTTCCGCTTCGCGATCGACGGCTGTTCCGATCTTGAGCCAGTAGATCTCGAGCGGGGCCATCAGTTCATCGCAGCTCGCGCAAAGATTGATGGCGTCCTTTTCCGTAGTCAGCGCGGCTTCGGCTCGCGCGCCTGCAAACTGAGCGGCGAGCCGGCGCAGCTCGCGTGGCCGGTAGGAGTGATGATCGTTGAATTCGACGCGGTCCTCGAGCGCAATACCCAGCAGGTCGAGCGTGCACCAGAATGAGTGCGGGTTTCCCAGCCCGCAAAACGCCGCCACCCGCGTAAACGGAAGCTCGCGCGCCGGAATAATCCGTTTGCCGGTGATCTCCACCCAGTGCTCGGGAATGGAGCGCGAGTGAAAAATCGGCGCTCGTTCGTTGTAGCGCCGCAGACGCCGCGCGAGTCCTTCAGGAGAGCGGCAGCACTCCGCGCGCGTGATCACGATCGCGTCCGCGCGTGACAGGGATGTCAGGGGTTCGCGCAAACGGCCGAGCGGGAACACGTCACCGCCGGCAAACGGCAGAATGCCGTCGATCAGCACGATATCCACCTGCCGGTTGAGCCGCACGTGCTGAAAGCCGTCGTCGAGAAGCAGGACGTCTACGTTGAACTGCTGTTCGAGCAGCCAGCCCGTCTCGAAGCGGCTCGCCCCTATGCCCACAGGCGCGACGCCCGTGCGCGCGAAAATTTGCGGCTCGTCGCCGGTCTGCGCGACGCTCGCCTGCGTTTCCGGTTCGAGAATGAGGTTGCGGTCGAGAGAGTGGCGCCCGTAGCCTCGGCTCAGAATGCCGGGCCTGTGCCCCGCCGCGACCATCTGCGTGGCGAGGTAGACAACCAGCGGTGTTTTGCCCGTCCCGCCCATGCTGATGTTGCCGACGCTCACCACGCCCGCCTCCATGCGCCGCCTGCGCCTGTGATCCCGGCGGCGTTTCCATACGCCGGCGATGCGCCAGAGTTGCGCGAGCGGCCACAGGATCGCGAATAGCGGCAGCACCGGCCGAAAGCAGGGCCAGGAATCGGCCGAAACATCCCGTATGGCTTCGACCGCGCGCCCGGTGGCGCCTTTTTTGGATTCCGCGCAGGCCAGCGCGCGCCGTCCGAGCTCTGCAGCGAGCCTGCGATCTGACAGGATGCGCTCGACCGCGCTCATCAACTCGGCCGGACCCGGGATTTCCACCAAGGCCTCAGCGGCCCGGAAATCTTCGGCGATCTCGCGAAAATTTTCCAGGTGCGGGCCGCAGACGATCGGGCACGAGTAAAACGCCGGCTCCAGAATGTTGTGCCCGCCGCGCTCGGCCAGCGTCCCGCCCATGAACACGGCGTCGGCGAATGCAAACAAACCGCCCAGTTCGCCGATGGAATCGAGCAGCAGCACACCTGGAAGCGCGAGCGTGCCGTCGAGTTCCGAGCGCCTCACAAAAGGAACGGCAGCGCGGGTAAGTTTTTCCGCGACCACCGGAAATCTTTCGGGCCGCCGCGGTGCCAGCACCAGCAGAAGGCCCGGATGCTGCTCCGCCAGCTTGCGAAATGCGGAGATTACAATGTCGTCCTCATCGATATCGCCGGATCGGGCCGGCGGCATGGTACTCGCCGCAATCCATACTTCGGCGGGCTGAACACTTTCGAGAAAACGGCGCACCGGCGAATCCGCGGCCAGCTCCTTGGGCGTGAAATCGTACTTGAGATTGCCGCCTATCTGGACGCGGGCGGCGGGCGTTCCCATGGTGAGAAACCGTTCCCGCATGGCTTCGCTCTGGACAAGCACGGCGTCCGGCCACTGCATCACATGGCAGAAAAACCACCGATGGCGGCGATAACGCTGGTGCGTACGATCCGAAATACGGCCATTGACGATGACCAGGCCGCACCCGGCGCGTTTTGCCTCGCGGAACAGGTTCGGCCAAATTTCGGTTTCGACAATCGCCACCAGAACGGGGCGGATTGTCCGCAGCACGCGCCGCACGGCAAATACGTGGTCGATGGGCGCGTAGAAGATCCCGCTGGCGGTACCGGCCAGCTTGTCTGCGGCTGCCGCACGTCCGGCGAGAGTACCGGTCGACACAAAAATCGGGTTACGCGGGAAATCGCCCCGGATCCGGCGCGCAAGCTCCACAATCGCCAGCACCTCGCCAACTGAAACGGCATGCAACCAGATAGCGCCGGGAACAGTCTGCTTGAAGTGACGGGACAAAAAGCCAAGCCGCTGCCTGAGCGAAGTAAAATAGGCAGGGGTCCGCAAACACCGGAGGAGAAAATAGGCCAGGAGCGTGGGAAGCGCCAACGCCTGAAGAACCCGGTAGAGGAAATAAATGCCTTTTGTTTTCAAACGCTTGGCTCTCCTGATGAGTATAGCGGCGGTACTCGCTCCGAACAAGGCGGCGCCGGCGGATAAAGATCAGGCGAAGTTCACGGTTGGCCCCGCGGCCGGTTACCCGGCGCACCAGACCAGCGAAAAGGTCACCGTCGCGGCCGAAGCCTACGATACCGCCGACAAGACCCGGACTGTGTTCGGGAAGCTAAAACCGGATCAGTACGGTATTCTTCCCATCCTTGTAGTGATTCAGAACGACAGCGGCCAGAGTCTGCGGATCGACCGCATTCGTGTGGACTATGTGGCCCCGAACGGCAGCCACGTGGACGCGACACCCGCACGGGACGTGCGTTATTTAAGCGGCACGCGCAAGCCCAACGTAGTTACCGGACCGCTGCCGACCGGCGGGCGCATCTCACGCCGCAAGAATCCGCTCGACGCCTGGGAAATTGAGGGGCGCGCTTTTTCCGCGAAAATGATCCCGCCGGGAGAGTCGGCGAGCGGTTTTTTCTATTTTCAGACCGGCCATCGCGCGGCCGCCAAACTCTACGTTACGGGTATAACGGAGGCCTCGTCGGGGCGCGAGCTGCTGTATTTCGAATTTCCGTTGACCGATCCTTCCCGCTAGCGATGCGCCAATTATCTTCCGTCAGTACTGGCTTGTTTTCACTTGAGCTAATAACTAACATTAATAGGAATTCACGGTGCGAAGCGGAAATTAATATCGTTAGATAACCTTTTGAGAACCGCGTGTTAACCTGTGGCAACGCATCTGGGTATCGCATTGGAAATTAAAGTCTAATAAACAAAATAGTTTTAACGATTTTCCACAAAAATCGTTAGAAAAAGTCTTTAATCAAGACCCAATTCTTCATATAATGAACCCACGCCTCTAGGAAGGGCGGCATAGCGTGCGGTGCCAATATTGTGGAAAGAACCTGTGGCCTCTGAGAGGATTGTTCGACGAGGATTTCTGCAGCCGCGATCACCGTCAGCGATACCACGAGCGCGTTCGCAAGGCCCTGGACCATCTGCCGAAAGGCGAGGCGGCTCCGCGACCGTCGGCAGTTGCCGGCTTCCAGTTTGAAAAACCGCGCGTGCAAGCGCCGGTCATGCAGGTCACGCGTGCAGCAGAATCCTATAAAGAAACCACGGCCCCAGCCATTCCGGAATTTGCCCACACAGCTTCGACAGCTTCTTTAGACGCCGCGCCGTTCACCGCGAGCGCCCTCCAGCCCGCCGTGGCCGCGGAAGAACAGCACAAACACGATGCGGAGGCGACATTCGCGCCGGCCAGCATCATGAGCATCGACAACCTGCGTTCCCGGCTGCACCGCGCCCAGAGCTCGGCGGCGGCGCCGGTCCTGGCTTCGCCTGTTGCAATTGCTCCGCTGATG
>Ga0070696_100001016_pt1 | contig 18137 bp, 20 predicted proteins | sample KBSK1253metaG_FD_65474 | JGI IMG/M metagenome (GOLD analysis project Ga0070696, IMG submission 65474) | Corn, switchgrass and miscanthus rhizosphere microbial communities from Kellogg Biological Station, Michigan, USA - KBS K1-25-3 metaG | ecosystem: Host-associated > Plants > Roots >... | reverse complement strand
CCAATGCGGGCCGTCGGCCCAATTCCGCTCCTGCAATTCCAACGGCCGGCGGAGAGGGGCTTCCGCCCAGCCCCGCGGCTGACGCTGTCCTGACACCTCCAGCGCGACGGCACAAGCCGAAACGCCATTGCAGCGACAGGACCAGACAGGACCGCCAACCGGCCGCAGGCGCCCTCAGGATCTGGCGTCGCCGCGCCCGTTCACCACCGTCTGCGCGCGCCGGTTTTGCGACCAGCACGAGATGTCGTTGCAAACCGCGACTGGGCGCTCCTTGCCGAACGACGCGGTACGGATGCGGGCCGGGTTGATGCCCTGCTGGATCAGGAAATTTCTCACTGCCTGTGCCCGTTTGGCGCCCAGCGCGATGTTGTACTCGCGGGTGCCGCGCTCGTCGGCATGGCCCTCGATCATGATCGGGTGCTCGGCGTACTGCTTGAGCCACCGCGCCTGGTTCATGAGGGTCTGCTGCGACTCGGGCGACAGCTCGACGTTGTCGGTCGAGAAATACACGAGGTCGCCGGCCTTGGTGATGAAATCCCTGGGCGTGCCCGGCGCCGCGTAGCCGTTGTTGGCCATGTCCTCGGGTTTGGGATTGCCCGTGCAACCCGCCAGAGCAAGCGCCACGGCAGCGACGGCGCAAAGGCCTGCCGTCCGCACTTGGCGTGTCAGATACGTCATGCGGTAGCCCCCTTGTTCGCGCCCGCCTCTGTCGGGCACGCAGGTGCACAATGCCGAAATGTCCCGGCTCGTTCCGCCTCTTAGCCAACATGGCGCGCGGAAATATGACGAACGACCAGATCAGTTGAACTAGAGCCTAAATCCTGGTTCGGCCGTGCCTTGCAACATCTCGTTGCAGGTTTTCCCCAGCACAGCTCAGCGCGCCTCAATGTCGCCAGAAAGCGGCACACTCAGAAAGCGGCATAGCCAAAAAGCATCAGGGCCACACCACGACGCAACGCGCCGCGATGAGGCCCAGAAGCACTCTTCAACACCGATCCGCCCCGCCTCAGCCCCAGAGGCTGGGGAACGCACACGTGCGGGCCAAAGTCGGCTCTCAGGCTCAGCGAGCCTGCTGCGTGGCGGCGATGTCGCCGGCACCGAGCTTCACCGGCTCGTGAGTCACCTCACGACGGCAGGCGCCGAGGGCCACTGCAGCGACCAGCGCCGAGATAACGATCACGTTCTTCAGCTTCATAGTTCTCTCCTGACACGTGTTCGGCAATCGCCCCAAATCGCTACCGGTGTGCAAACCCCAGATCAAGAACACAGCGCCAGATCCAAGGGTTTTACCAACGGGTTGGTGCGGAAATGCCACTTCGTTGCGAAGCACCGGCACGCCGGGACTCTGTACTGCAGGCCCACCGATGCATCCGGGCCTCGCTCACCCCGGCCAAAGGACACACCAATCCGGTTAAGGCTGGGTAAAGGAAGCACGCATCAGTTGAATCTGTGGCGCGATTGACTCAATTGCGCAGGGGCCCCCAGGCCGGATCGGAGCCGAACGCGGGCGTCTGCACGCGGCGCTCGTTGTAGCCGGTGAGATCGATGGAAAAGAGACTGGGGCCGCCGCTGGCGCCCTGGGTTTCGCGGAAGAAGATGACCACGCGGCCGTTGGGCGACCAGGTTGGCCCCTCGTTGTGGTAGCCCTCTGTCAGAATGCGCTCACCCTGCCCGTCGGGGCGCATCACCCCGATCAGGAAGCTGCCGCCCGTCTGCTTGGTGAAGGCGATGAGGTCCCCCCGCGGCGACCAGACGGGTGTCGCATAGCGGCCTTCGCCGTAGCTGATTCGCCGCGCCCCCGTGCCGTCGGCGTTCATCACATGCAGCTGCTGGGTGCCCTCGCGGTCCGACTCGAACACGATCCGCCGTCCGTCCGGGCTGTAGCAGGGGCCGGTGTCGATGGCCACCATCTGTGTGAGCCGCCGCGTCTGGCGGCTGCGCAGGTCCATCTCGACGATGCCCGATGCGCCGCCCTCGCCGATGCTCATGACGATGCGCTGGCCGTCCGGCGAGAACCGCGGCGCGAAGGTCATGCCGGGGAAGTTGCCCACCATCTCGCGGTGGCCGGTGTCGAGGTTCATGAGCTGCACGCGCGGCTGCTCGCCCACGTACTGCAGGAACGTGACCTCCTGGGCCGTGGGGCTGAAGCGGGGGGTGAGCACCAGCTCGTTGCCCTGGGTGAGGAGGCGCACGTTGGCGCCGTCCTGGTCCATGATGGCGAGGCGCTTGCGGCGGCGCTCCTTGGGGCCGGTCTCGTCGATGAAGGCGATCTGGGTATCGAAGTAGCCCCGCTCGCCGGTGAGGCGCTCGTACACCTGGTCGGCCACCCGATGCGCCAGCCGGCGCCAGTCCACCGCCTCGGCGGCGAACCGCTTGGCCACCAGCTCCCGCTGCGAGAGCACGTCGTAGAGGCGGAATTCCGCATAGTAGCGCCCGTCCGAGGCCCGCCCGGCGCGCCCCACCACCACCGCCTGGGCGCCGATGGGGCGCCAGTCCTGGAAGCGGGGCGGTGTATTGATGTCGCGCACCCGGTCGATGAACGAGGCCGGGTCCAGCGGCCGGAACAGCCCGGACCGCTCCAGGTCGGCCGTCACCACGCCGGTCATCTCCGACACAAACCGCTCATCCTCGCCGAGGAACACCGGTATCGCGATCGGGATCGGCGCAATGGTGCCCTCCCGCTGCGTGCCGCGCAGACCCTCCTGCGCCGCGACCCGCCCGCTCCAGCCCAGCGCAGTGAGGGGTGCCAGTGCCGCGGCTCCTAGGCCCACCATGGCGTCGCGCCTGTTGAGCGCGAAACTCTCACCGCGAGCGTGACAGGATTCCCCTCCCCGTCGCGCCGGACGCGCGCCTCCAAAATGTGCGGAGCGGCTAGGGGTGGGGGGACTCCCAAAGGGGTCAGACCCCTCGCCTCTGCAGCATCGGTCTTTGCACGACGCCGGCGGCGCGGGGTCTGACCCCGGCTGCTCCCGGGGCTCCCCCCCACCGTGTCCCTCCCCCACAAGGGGGGAGGGGACGTTGCGGGCCACTCCTCGCTCGGCCTCCATGCCGCGGTAAGTTTGTAGCGGGGCCGTCTCGGTTTGCGGCCTTCGTGGTTGGCTCATGGTCCCTCGTCCAAGAACAAAATCCCCTGCCGGTTACAGCATCTGGGTGGGATCGAACTCCCAGGTGATGACGCGCCAGATGTTGTAACGCTCCGGCGGTAAGTCGAAGGGGGCACACCCCCGTACCGCGCGCAGCGCCGCCTCTGCCGCCAGGCGGAAAAGGGGATCGCTGCGCGGCTGCTCCACCTGAGGATCCCCGTCCAGGCTGCCGTCGGGCTTCAGATGCCAGCGCAACGTAACGACCGGCGCATCGCTCCCGCCGCCGCCGGATGGCAGCACCCAGCACGCCTTGAGGCGAGCCTGGATACGCCCCTTCAGCAAGGCCATCTCGCTGGCCGATATCTGCTTGTCGCGGCCTTCCTGGGCGCCGAGCGCCGGCCCCTTGTTCTTGGTGGGCTGGTCGGCCGGCGCCGATGGCGGCGGCGGGGCTGCGTCGGGGACCTTGTTGAGGAGCGCGGCGATCTTATCGGCGCTGAACTGCTTCTGCTTGGCGGCCTCGGCCTCCTGGCGCTTCTTCTCCTCGTCACGCTTCTTCTTCAGCACGGCCTCGCGGCGCTTCTTTTCCTCATCGCGCTTCTTCTTCAGCTCGGCCTGCCGGCGCTGCTCCTCCAGACGCTTCTGCTCCTCGGCCTTTTTCTGCTCCTCATGCCGCTTCTGCTCTTCCGCGCGCTTCTGCTCCTCGATCCGCTTCTGCTCCTCCGCGCGCTTCTGCTCCTCGGCCGCCCGCAGCGCCGCCTCCTCGGCCTCCTTCTGCGCCTCTACCTTGCGCTGCTCCTGGGCCTTGAGCTTCTCGGTGGCCTGGCGGTCGCGCTCCTTCTGCTCGGCTTCGAGCTTCTTCTGTGCCTCGGCGGGCGGCGGAGGGGCGGGGGTGGGCGCAGGAGGCGGCTCCGCCAGCTTCTGGGCAATCGGGTCCGGTGTCTTCTCCGGCACCGGTGGCGGAGGTGGCGGCGCCGCCGCAGCCGCCAGCTTGGCCTTGGGAGCCTCCTTCTTGGCCGCCTCGCCCTTGGGGCTCTCCTTGGCCTCGGCCTCCAGCAGCTTGGCGGTGCGTGAGCCCAGCTTGATCTTCGTCACCTCGCCGGGAGCGACCATGCCCACCGCCACCGGCTCCGGCTCGGGCGAGATCAGCTGCCGCTGCGAGTGGATGGAGATCAGCGTCCATCCGAGGATCGCGACGTGCAACAGGACCGAGATGACGAGTCCGAACTGCAAGCTCCTGTCCCGCTGGTTGGTCGCTAGTTCTTGGGTCGCTAGTTCTTCGTGGACCCCTTGCGGGCCTCGCTCTGGATATCCTCAGGACCGCTCACAAACGTGAATTTCTTGTAACCCCCCTGGATCACGGCATTCAGCACCTCGGAGACCCGCCCGTACTGCGCCAGCCGGTCGCCGCGGAACAGAATGGTCTGCTCCTCGGCGTTCTTGCCGATCGCCTTGAGCTTGGCTGAAAGCTGATCGAGCTCCAGCGGCTCCTCGGCGGAGCCGAGATAGACGCGCCCCTCCCGGTCGAGCGTCACCGTCAGCTGCTCCTGGTTCACGTTGAGCGACTGCCCCTTGACGCTCGGCAGGTCCACCGGCAGCCCCGACAACAGCAGCGGTGCGGCAACCATGAAGACGATCAGCAGCACCAGCATGACGTCCACGAAGGGCGTCACGTTGATCTCGTGCATGACCGTGTGCCGGGGCGCGCGGTTGCGCCGGCCGCCCCCCGGCCTGCCGCCGCTCTGCAGACTGACGCCCATCCGCTCGGCTCCGCCCTCAGGTTCTCACGTCGATCTGGCGCGAGACGATGGCCGAGAACTCGTCGGCGAACGTCTCCAGGCGCTGCGACAGGCGCGACGAATCGGCGGCGAACTTGTTGTAGAATATGACCGCGGGGATGGCCGCCAAGAGCCCTAACGCGGTCGCGAACAGGGCCTCGGCGATGCCGGGCGCCACCACCGCCAGGTTGGTGCTCTTCGACACGGCGATGGCCTGGAAGCTGGTCATGATGCCCCAGACCGTGCCGAACAGGCCCACGAACGGGGCGATGGAGCCCACGGTGGCCAGGAACAGGAGCCGGCGGTCGAGCTGCTCCATCTCGCGCGTGATGGTCACGTCCATCACCTTCTCCACCCGCATCTGGATACCGCCCAGGGCCCGGATACTGCCCTCCACCGACCGCTTCCACTCGCGCATGGCGGCCACGAACAGCGAGGCCATGGAGAAGGTGCGTCCGGTCTGCGACAGGCCGATATAGAGCTCGTCCAGCGACTGGCCGGACCAGAACATCTGCTCGAACCGGTCCGCCTCGCGCCGCGCCCGCCGGAAGGCGAACAGCTTCTCGAAGATGATGGCCCAGGCCCACACCGACGCCACCAGCAGTCCGATCATCACGAACTTGACGACCGGATGCGCCTGCCAGAACAGCTCCAGAAGCGAAAAACCGCCAGCTTGCATGTGGTGCCCCGTCTCTCTCGGTTGTCGCGGGCTGCTGCGCCGAATCGGAGTGGCGCCCCTGCCGGCACCCCTGCCCCCCCCTTTTGCACTGCGTAACCGCTTCCGGCCCCCAGTGCCAGGGGCATCCTGTGCCCCAATGCGGCCAGAGTTGGGCTTTCTGTGGGTGAAAACGGGAAACGGGGTCAGACCCCTCGCCTCCACTGCCGAATGGTATCTCAAAGGTTGAGGCGAGGGGTCTGACCCCGTCAACTGCCCGACTGCCGACTGCCGCGTCTGGACCCGGAGGAACAGCATGCCCACCCGCATCATCGACATCTCGGTTGCCTTGGAAGGCGGCATCGCTTCGGACCCGCCGGGCATGGAGCCCAAGATCGCCTATGTCGGCCACAAGGAGAGCGCGCCGGAGGTGTGCCGGTTCTTTCCGGGCCTGCAGCCCGCCGACCTTCCCGACGGCGAGGGCTGGGCCATCGAACGCGTCGAGATCACCACCCACAACGGCACCCACCTCGACGCGCCCTGGCACTTCGCCTCCACCATGGACGGAGGCAAGCGCGCCCTCACGATCGACGAGGTGCCGCTGGAGTGGTGCTTCCAGCCGGGCGTGAAGCTCGACTTCCGCCATTTCTCCAACGGCTATGTCGCCACTGCCGCCGACGTGGAGGCGGAGCTCGCCCGCATCGGCCACACGCTGAGCCCCCTGGAGATTGTGCTGGTCAACACGGCCGCCGGCGTCCGCTACGGCCAGCCGGACTACGTGGCCACCGGTTGCGGCATGGGCCGCGACGCCACCCTCTATCTGACGTCACGCGGCGTCCGCGTCACCGGCACCGACGCCTGGTCGTGGGATGCGCCGTTCGTCTACACGGCGAGGAAGTACGCCGAGACCGGGAACGCCCACCTGATCTGGGAGGGTCACAAGTCCGGCCGCGAGATCGGCTACTGCCACATCGAGAAGCTCGCCAACCTGGAGGCGCTGCCCGCCACCGGCTTCAAGGTCGCCTGCTTCCCCGTGAAGATCAAAGCCGCCTCCGCCGGCTGGACGCGGGCTGTCGCGATTCTTGAGGCATAGGAACAGTGGGGCATCAGAGCGAGATCGGCGATCGGTGAGGCGCGCAGCTCACCACCGACGCTACCGCGCTATCGGTCTCGCTCTTTGGCGAAGCATCGTACCCCTCGTCGCTACAGCCCGTTTCTTGCGTCCGGACGTGCGCTCCAATCGGATTGGAGGCGCGACGGCTTGGCGGCAGCTGGCAGATCGGGCACTCTCGAAAAGTCGGCAAGTCTGGATATTGCCCGGCTGCCGAGAGGGCGTCATGCGACACGTCATTCCGTGGGTTGTTGCCGGTTGGTGTGCGGTCGGCGGCCTGTATCCGTGCCCTGCGGAGGCCAAAAGGGTGGCCCTTGTGATCGGTAACGCCGACTACGGGGTCGGACCGCTGCAGAATCCCGTCAATGATGCTGCTGCCATGGCCGAGGCGTTGGGAAAGCTCGGCTTTGACAAGGTCATCCTAAGGAAGAATCTTGGCATCGAGGGCTTCCGCGCTGCGCTCCGTGAAACGGCCCGTGAAGCGGCCGGCGCGGACCTGGGCCTTGTCTACTTTGCCGGCCACGGAACCGAGGTGGGGGGCCGCAACTACCTGATCCCTGTCGATGCCGTCCTCGATAGGGCCAGCGCGCTCGAGCTGGAAGCAATTCCACTCAACACTGTGCTCGACCAGCTCGACGGCATCCGGCAGTTGAAGCTCGTCATCCTCGATGCCTGCCGCAACAATCTGTTCCCCCTGGCCGGAGCCAAGCGAAGCGGCAGTCGCGGGCTCTACCGCATCGAACCCGAGGACAATACCCTTGTGGCCTATGCCGCCAGGGACGGGACGACGGCGGACGATGGCATCGGACGAACACACAGCCCCTTCACCGAGGCGCTGCTCAAGCACATCGCTACGCCTGGCCTTGAAGTCCAGCTGCTCTTCCGGCGGGTGCGAGACGAGGTCATGCGCACAACCGGCCGTGAGCAGCAACCGCATGTCTATGCGTCTCTGGGGGCGCAGGAATTTTACATCCACCAGCAGACGTTTCCTCCGGCAGCGCCCCTGTCGGCGCCGAAGCCAAAACCGCCCACCGCCTCGGTGAGGCCGCCGGCGCCGGTTCCGTCCACCGCCCCGCCGTCTCCTGCCGATGCCAAAAGCCCTCCCCCAAGGTCGCGGCCGATCACGGCCAAGGGCAGGCCTGACGCAACGGAATACTCTTTCAAAATATGGCCCCCTCGATCACAACTGGGTTCTTTTGGCGCCGACACCGAGCACGGTCGGATTGAATGCTCCTCATCTGGCGTTCGCGTATGCCATTGGGAATGACCCGGGAGCGGCCTCAGCTCCGGGGAGCTTCAGCCGCCTCTGTCGAGCGACCATCGCCCCGCACCGGCCACCGCCAGCACAAGCAGCCCGCCGGCAATAGCCAGGTCCTTCTCGAAGTGGAGGAGCTGGCCGCGGTCGCCGAGCTGGTTGTGGAAGAGCACGGCCGCCGAAATGCAGAACACCGCAAGCGCGAACGCCGCAAGCCGCGTGCGCCAGCCGACGGCCAGCATCAGCCCGCCGACCAGCTCCAGGGCGATTACCGCTGGCAGCAGCAGGCTGGGCACGCCGTAGCGGTCCATGTAGGCCGCGGCGGCCTCGTAGCCCCGGATCTTGCTCCAGCCTTCCAGGATGAAGAGCGACGCCAGCAGCAGGCGGCCGACGGTCAGACCGGCCGCCGCCAGCGGCTCCGAGGGCTGGAGCTGCATGGTGGGACCTCTCAATTGGTCTTGGGTTGTGCCGCCGCGATGGCCCTATCGAGGTCCTCGCGCTCCTCGCAGCCCTGCGGGCAGAGGCGGACCAGCACGGCAAGTTGCTCCTGCGCCTTCGGCAGCTGGCCGGTCTCCACGTACAGCTCTCCCAGGTACTCGTGCGCGCCCTTGTGATCGGCGTCGAAATCGAGCGCCTTCTTGTAGAAGGTCAGCGCCCTGGCGTAATCGCCGGTCTTGCGCAGCGAGAAGCCGAGCAGATTGTAGACATCGGCGTGCTGCACATTCCGGTCGATCATGCCGTTGAGATCCGCCAGCGCCGCCTTGAAATCCTTGGCCTTGATGCTGGCGCGCACCTTGGCGAGATCCGGCGCCGTAGTCGATGGCTCGTTATCCACGGCGTATGCCGCGCCTGCCGACACCGCGACCGCGGCACAGAGCGCAACGATGGGTTTCAGTACCATGACAACCTTCCGAATTGCACCTGCTTGATATAAGCCCAGGCGATGGAGCCGGCCCGCACCAGCGGCCCCTCTCCTCCATGGCTCACGCCTTGGCCAGCGTCAGCGCATAGCCCGTTCCGTCCCGTGCCAGGGTGCCGGCGCCCGGCCACGGGAAGTGATAGCCCGACACCATGATCTTGTCGGCCACGAGGCGCCCGGCCATCTTGCGCCGCGACTGCTCGGCCATCGGCCCGTCCTGGTCGAACACGCCCTGCCACTGCGGCGTCTTGAGCGAGAATGCCGGCTGGTAGAACGTGTCGCCCGAGTAGATCATCTGCGCATCCCCTGAGGCCAGATGGAACGCGATATGGCCCGGCGTGTGGCCCGGCGCGGCCACCGTGCGGATGCCCGGCGCCACCTCCACCTCGCCCTCCACCTGGCGGATGTTCTTCCAGGTCGGGAACGTGGCCTGGATTCGCTTCGCCAGCGGGCGCCGCGCCTCGGGCAGCTTCTCGACCACAGCGGGGTCTGTCCAGAATTTGTACTCCGGCACCGAGACCACGATCTCGGCATTGGGATACACCTGCGCGTTCGTCGCCTTCTCCATCAGTCCGAGGATATGGTCCGGGTGGAAGTGCGAGATCATCACTCGGGTGATCCTTGCCGGATCGATCCCCGCCGCACGCATATTGTCGATCAGCCGTCCCGCGGTCGGTTGCACCTGGCCCCCCGTCCCGGCATCGAGCAGCACCAGCTCGCGGCCGGTCGAGACGACCAGCGGCGTGAACGGGATCGGCACGAACTCGTCGGTCTGGCCGGCTGCCCGCAGCGCGGCCTTCACATCGTCCACGCTGGCGTTCTTGAAGAAGGCCGGGTCGTGCGGCTTCTCCCAGATGCCGTCGTAGACGGCGGTGCATTCGAAGCTGCCCACCTTGTACTTGTAGAAGGGTGTACCCGGCCCGGGCGTCTTCTGGGCCTCGGTTGGCCTGACAAGAGCAACGGGCAAGCTGAGCCCGAAGGCGGCAGCCAGCCCGGCGGAAATGACGACGTCACGGCGAGAAAGATCGGTCATGGTTTCATTCCTCGTGAAGCGAGGGCCTCGTGAAGCGAGGGGCTGTCGGCAGCGGACGCACCTGAACGCGTGCATCCGGACCTGTGCCCAGACTCTGGCCGCCCGCCCGTTATTCCCGGTCGAAGGCCAGAACCACGCGAGACCGCGTTCACGAACTCGTGGGAATAAAATCCGGTCCGCGGGGATATAGCCCGCACAGAGAGACAGCAGGTCGGCCGGCGGGGCGGCGGAGCGGAGTCATGACCGAGCGGGCGGAGTTCGAACGCCTGGCGCTGCCGCACATGGATGCGGCCTACACGCTGGCGTTCTGGCTCCTGCGCAGCCGCCCCGACGCCGAGGACGCGGTGCAGGATGCCTATCTCCGCGCCTTCCGCGCCGTCCGCAACGTCCAGGGCGATATCCGCCCCTGGCTCCTGAAGATCGTGCGCAACGTGGCGCTGCGGAAGCTGAGCGAGAGGGCGCGCACCGCCAACGTGATCCCGTTCGATGCCGCCCGCTCCGACAGGCTCGGCAGCGAGCGGGGCGCGCTGCAGGTGGCCGCGGATGCCCCTTCGGCCGAGGATGTCGCGGTCGAGGCCGGCGAGCAGGCGATGGTGCGGGCGGCGCTGGCCGAGCTTGCGCCCACCTTCCGCGAGGCTCTCGTCCTGCGCGAGATCGAGGCCCTCTCCTACCGGGAGATTGCCGGGCTGACCGGCGTTCCCATTGGCACCGTGATGTCGCGGCTGGCGCGTGCCCGCGCCGAGCTGCGCAAGGTTTTGGCTCGCATGATGAGGCGCGGCGAAAGCGATGCAGTGTGACAGGCTGGGCGAGACGATCGGCGCCTATCTCGATCAGGAGCTGGACCCCGCGACCCGCGGCGAGGTTGCCGCGCATCTGGCGTCCTGCCAGGCCTGCACGGCTCTGGCTGAGGAAATCCGGTGCACGAGCCGGCAGGTTGCCGCGCTGGGCCGCGAGCGCGCGCCGGGCCGTCTTATGGCGGACGTCCGAGAGCGGCTCGCCGGGGCGTCTGCTGCACCGCTGGTGCCGTTGCGTCTCCCGCCCGCGATCCATCACCTCCCTCTTCGCAGATGGCTCGGCCGCGTCGCTGCGCTCATCGTGTGCGGCCTGATTGCTGCCGCGGCCGTCCACATGATGTCGCGGATGGACAGCACCGCCCTGCTGGAGCGCGACGTTCTGGCCGCCCACGTCCGCTCCCTCCTGCAGGACAGCCCAACCCAGGTTGCCTCCTCCGAGGCCCACACCGTCAAGCCGTGGTTCGCCGGCCGCCTGGAGTTCGCACCCTCTGTGAAGGACCTCGCCGCCGAGGGCTTCCCGTTGGCCGGTGCGCGGCTCGACTATATCGGCGAGCGCCGCGTCGCCGCCCTGGTCTACCGCCGCCGCCTGCACGTGGTGAACGTCTTCGTCTGGCCGGCCGCCGACGCCGCCGACAGCACCCCGCGCGCCCTGACCTTGCGCGGCTACAACCTCCTCACCTGGAGCCGGGGTGGCATCGCCTACTGGGCCATCTCCGACCTCAACATGGCCGAGCTGCAGCGGCTGCAGGCTCTGCTCTGAGCGGGGTCAGACCCCTGGCCGGACGCTGTCGTATTGCTGTGACGGTGGTGGCCAGGGGTCTGACCCCGTTCTCGTCCCTGCACGCGCGGTTCCCTGCGTCAACGCGCTCGGCGGCGAGTCCCCCTTGTGAGCGAGGATTCCCTCTCCCCGTTCGCGTCGAATGGCAGAACGAGGAGAGGGAATCCGGACGGCTACAGGTACACCGCCTTCATGCCGCCGGCCGGATAGCGGTCGCCCGAGGCGGCCCCCTTGGGAACAGCCGCCGAGATCTCCTCCACCTCCGCCGGCGTCAGCTCGACCTGCATGGCGCCGGCGTTCTCGTCGAGCCGGGCGGGGTAGCGTGTGCCCGGGATGGCCACCACGTCGTCACCCTGGGCCAGCAGCCACGCCAGGGTGAGCTGGCTCGGCGAGCAGCCCTTGCGGGCGGCGATGGCCTCGATCCTCGCCGCCAGCGTGCGGTTGTGGTCGAAGTGCTCCGCCTGGAAGCGGGGATGCTGCGCCCGCCGTCCGTCGATATCCGCAAACGACTTGAGGGCGCCCGTGAGGAAGCCGCGCCCGAGCGGCGAGTAGGCGACGAAGCCGATGCCGAGCTCCCGCGTGGTCTCGCGCGTCTCCTCGGCCTCGGAGCGGTAGAGCAACGAATACTCGGTCTGGACGGCCGCGATGGGGTGCACCGCATGGGCGCGGCGGATGCGCTCCGGCTTGGCCTCCGACAGGCCGAGGAAGCGCACCTTGCCCTGCTCGACCAGCCGCGACATCGCCCCCACGGTGTCCTCCACGGGCACGTTGGGGTCTACCCGGTGCTGATAGTAGAGATCGATCGCATCGACACCCAGTCGCTGCAGGCTCGCATCGCACGCCGCCTGCACGTACTCCGGCCGCCCGTTCACCAGGTTCGCGCCGCCTTCGCCCCGCACCTGGCCGAACTTGGTCGCCAGCATCACGCTGTCGCGCCGGCCGGCATTAAGCCCCCGCAGGGCGCGCCCCACCACCTCCTCGTTATGCCCCCAGCCGTACATGTCGGAGGTGTCGAGATGGTTGATGCCGCTGTCGATGGCATGCCGGATCAATCCCACCGACTGCTCGTCCTCTGCCGTCCCGTAGATGCCCGACAGCGACATGCACCCGAGCCCCACGGCCGATACAGACACGCCGCTCCTGCCGAGCTGGCGATAGACAATCCTCGTCATGGCATCCCCAATTGATCGTTGATGGTGGCCGATGGCTCAGGCGTGCGTCGCGCCGCCGCTCATGTCCCTGCCCCGCATTTGCAAGCCAGCTGAGGAAGGCTACGGGAGCTGCCGCGAGCGGTTCGCATTGTCCAGCTGGAAGGGAGACGTGTAAACCGTTCCGTGCATCCTTCAACCGCAACGTGATCGGCAGCGTGGCCTCGGCATGATAGAAACCTTCACAGCCATCCGGTCCTTCGGGATCTGGCTTATCGGCCACCGCACCGAGTTGGGCCTTTCGCTGCGGGTGACCGTCTCCGCCCTGGCGACTCTGGCCGTCTCGCAGCTGCTGCACCTGCGTATCCCCCTGTGGGCCGTGTTGACGGCCGTGATTCTGACCCAGCTGAGCGTCGGCGGGTCGCTCAGGGCTACCGTGGACTACTTCACCGGCACCGTCGGCGCCGCCATCTACGCCGGAGCAGTCGGCGCCCTCGTTCCGGTCACGAACGACACCGCGCTCTACACCGGGCTGGCGGTCGCTCTCGCACCGGCAACGCTGCTGGCGACGCTCAATGCACGCTTCAGCGCCGCGCCGTTCACCGCGGTGCTGGTGTATCTCGCGCCCACGATCACGCACGTGAGCCCGATCGAGTCGGCCCTCGAGCGCCTGTTCGAGGTCGGCGTGGGGGGCTCCATCGGCCTGATCGTGTCCCTCCTGGTGCTGCCGGCGCGCGCCCACGACCTGGCGATCGACGCCGCAGCCCACATGCTGCAGCGGATGGCGCGGCTCCAATCCGGCATGTTCGCCAGCTTCACCGAGCCGTCGGATCACGCGTCGCTGCTCCATCTGCAGGACAGCATCGGCCAGGACCTCGTCCGGCTGGAGACGGTTGCCCTCGAAGCCAGGCAGGAGCGGGCGGTGCGTCTGACGGCCGAGCCCGACCAGGCTCCGCTGGTGCGCACGATGCTTCGGTTGCGCCACGACCTGGTGATGATCTGGCGCGCCGCCCTGGAGCCGCTGCCCGAGCCTTTCCGGGCGCGCCTCGGCCCCCGGCTGGCGCAGATCGGCACGGCGATGGCCGACTATCTCAACGGATGTGCCGGCGCCCTGCTGGCGCGCCGCGGCCCGCCGCCGATGGATGCCGTCATGGCCGCGCTCGATGCCTATGCCGCCGAGATGGCGGCATTACGCCAGGAGGGGCTCACGCGGGGCTTGCCGGTCCACGCGGCGGAGCACATCTTCGCCCTCGGCTTTGCGCTCGATCAGATGCGTCACCATCTCCGCGATCTTGAGCGTTGCGTGACGGAGCTCTCCATACCGGGCCGACGCAACGCCCGCTCGTAATGGGCCCGCTCGTAATGGGAAGACGCTTGCGATGCGTGCTGTCGAGCGAGACGCTCCGAAGGAGGGTCTTGCCCAGGGGAGGATTTGATGCGGACTGACGTCGGGACGCAACCGGGCTCGCTGCCGGCGCCCGCCATGGCGGCCTGGCTCACCATGGCCTACCGCGGCTCGCAGGCGGTGATCGCCGCGACCAAGCTCAACGTGCCGGACGCGCTCGGCAAAGGCCCGCGCACGAGCGCGGAGGTTGCGCAAGCCACCGGCACCCGCCCTGACGCTATGCACCGCCTGCTGCGGGCGCTGGCGGCCTTCGACGTGGTGCGCGATCTCGGCGATGGCAGGTTCGAGCTGACAGCCATCGGCGACAGCCTGCGCGCCGATGCGCCCAACTCGGTCCGTCCGATGGCCCTCATGTACGGCAGCGACAGCAGCTGGGAGGCCTGCGGCCAGCTTGCCGAGTGCGTCAGGACAGGCGAGACTGCCTACCGCATCCTGCACGGCGTGGACAACCTGTTCCCCTATCTCGACAAGGACCCGGAGCAGGCGCGCATCTTCGACGCCGGCCAGAGCGCCAGCGCCGCTCTGGTGGGCGCCGTTGCCGCCCAGGCCTACGACTTCTCGGGCGGCCGCCGCGTGGTGGACGTGGGCGGAGGCCGCGGTACGGTGCTGGCCTCCATCCTCAAGGCCCACCCCGGCCTGCGTGGCACCCTTCTCGACCTGCCGCGCGTGGCCCAGGGCGCCGCCGCGCACTTCGCCAGTGAAGGCCTCGCTGACCGCGCCACGGCCGTCGGCGGCGACATGTTCGCGGGCGTGCCCGCAGGCGGCGACATCTATCTCCTCTCCCACGTCATCCACGACTGGGGCGAGGAGGACTCGATCAAGATTCTGCGGTCCTGCCGTCGCGTCATGCCGGCCGACGCGAGGCTCCTGATCCTCGAGCGCGTGATGCCGGAGCGCGTCGAGCCGAGCCTGGAGGTGCAGGTGAAGGTCGTGCAGGACATCACCATGATGATCGCCCACGGCACCGCCCGCGAGCGCACTGCGCGGGAGTTTGAGGCCCTGCTCGACGCCGCGGGTCTGCGCCTGGTCCGCATCCTGCCGACACCGGCCCCGGTGAGCCTGGTCGAAGCTGCGCCGGCGTGATCGCCGCAGTCAGCGGTAGCGGGCGGCGGAGCGGGTGCGGGCCTTGGCGGCCTCCACGGCACGGTCGCGCGGCGGGGCGGTGGTGACGAGCGAGGCGAGCAGGTCGTGCGCGGCCTCGGTCACCGCGTCTACGGCCCGGTTGAAGGCCGCCTCGTTGGCCTGGGAGGGCCGGTTGAAGCCGCTCAGCTTGCGCACGAACTGCAGGGCCGAGGCGCGGACCTCGTCGTCGGTAGCCGGCGGCGCGAAGTTGTAGAGCGTCCTGATGTTGCGGCACATCACTGATCTCCGGGATAGTCTGCTAGGCGGGTCTCCAGCTCGGCGCTGGCTCATTCGATATAGCTTAACGGCTACTTGGCACTGGGTTAGCGGTGCCATGCATATTATGGCGCTGGCGCCGCAAGCTGAGCCGCATTCATAAGAAATAGGGCCGGTTGACCTCAAGAATGGCGCGGCGGACACTACATGAGATCGCAACGGGCAGCGCACGTCCCGACAGCGAGCCCTTACTCGGCCTGCCCCAGATGGTGGCTGCAGGCTCTCGGAAGGAGCGATGGCGATGACGCAGAAGCTCGACGCAGAGGCCCGCAAGACGATCCCCGCGCGCCTGCCCGGATGGCACCTGGTGGAGGGGCGCGATGCGATCCACAAGACCTTCACATTCAAGGACTTCAGCGCAGCTTTCGGATTCATGACGAGGGCTGCGCGGGCTGCGGAGCGCATGAACCATCACCCGGAGTGGCTCAATGTCTGGAGCCGGGTGGAGGTGACGCTCTCCACCCATGACGCCGGCGGGCTCACCGAGCGCGACCTGAAGCTGGCCGAGATCATGGACCGCATCGCCGGCTAGCCCGTTCTATTCGCCGTAGAGGCGACAGCAAGGGGCCAGGCAAGCGCCGCACGCACCCTGCTTCGGCCGATGACGCCCCGATTCCGCCGCTACTGAACACGGACTGAGCAGATATCTGCCCAATCCGTATGCGCGTGCCTCTGTCCCCGTCAGGGGGGCGCTGCCGCCGAGGTGGGCACCCGTGCCGAATCAACGGGTTACGCGAATTCAAGGCCCTGGCACAGCTCTTGCGGACTTCGAGGCAGCGCCATGCCGGCGCCCAGGTAGCGGCTCAAAGGGGGAATCCACCGCAATGCCTCGATTGCCATCACGCCTTCTGGCGGCGGCCGCGTCAACTGCGGTCCTGCTCGCCAGTCTCGCACCCGCCCTCGCCGCCGACGCACCCATGCCCAACAAGGGCGACACCGCCTGGATGCTGACCGCGACGGTGCTGGTGCTGATGATGACCATCCCCGGCCTCGCCCTCTTCTACGCCGGCCTGGTGCGCGCCAAGAACGTGGTCTCCATGCTGCTGCAGGTCTTCGCCATCGTGTGCCTGGTGGCGGTGCTGTGGGTCATCTACGGCTACAGCTTGGCCTTCACCGGCGGCGGCGCCCTCAACACCTACGTCGGAGGCTTGTCCAAGGCCTTCCTCATGGGCGTCACGCCCGACTCCACGGTGGCGACCTTCTCCAACGGGGTCGTGATCCCCGAGCTGGTCTACATCTGCTTCCAGATGACCTTCGCCTGCATCACCCCGGCCCTGATCGTGGGCGGGTTCGCCGAGCGCATGAAGTTCTCCGCCCTCATGCTGTTCATCGGCCTGTGGGTGACGTTCGTGTACTTCCCCATCGCCCACATGGTCTGGTACTGGGCTGGTCCTGACGCCCTGGCCGACGCCGCCAAGAAGCTTGCGGAGGCGTCCGGCGGCGAAGCGAAGACCGCCGCGGAAGCCGCCCTTGCGGCGGTGCAGGCCGATGCCGGCCTCGCCTTCCAGTGGGGCGCCCTCGACTTCGCGGGCGGCACGGTGGTGCACATCAACTCGGGCATCGCCGCCCTGGTCGGCGCGCTGATGCTCGGCAGGCGCATCGGCTACCGCCAGGAGCCCATGCCCCCGCACAGCATCACCCTCACCTGCGTCGGCGGCGCCATGCTCTGGGTCGGCTGGTTCGGCTTCAACGCCGGCTCGGCCCTGGAATCGGCTGGCGGCGCGGCCCTCGCCATGGGCAACACCTTCATCGCCACGGCCGCGGCGGGGCTGGCGTGGATGATCGTGGAGTTCGTCTTCAAGTGGAAGACCTCGATCCTCGGCCTGGTGTCTGGCGCGGTGGCCGGCCTCGTGGCCGTCACACCGGCAGCGGGCTTCGCCGGGCCGATGGGCGCGGCGGTGCTGGGCGCCGTGGCGGGGGTCGTGTGCCTGTTCTTCTGCACGGCCATCAAGTCGCTGCTCAGGTATGACGACAGCCTCGACGTGTTCGGTATCCACTGCATCGGCGGTATCATCGGCGCCTTGGGCACCGGCCTGCTGGTCGATCCCGTGCTCGGCGGCACGGGCGTGCTCGACTACGTCGCCAAGCCCGGCACCGCCGTGGTCGCCGAGTACGTCCGCGACGTGCAGATGATCGCTCAGGCGAAGGCGGTGTGCCTCACGCTGGTGTGGTCCGGCATCGGCTCGGTGATCGTCTTCAAGATCGTGGACATCGTCTTCGGCAGCCGCGTCGCGCCGGACGCCGAGCAGAGCGGTCTCGACGTGACGCAGCACGGCGAGCGCGGCTACGCCTACGAGCACTAGGCTGGGCCCTGGTCACATGACACTGCCGGCGGCATCCGCGACCGAGCCCACGTAAGCGATGCCGCCACCCCCGGATGCCCGCGCGTCCTCCCGCGGGCATCCGGTTTGTCTTGTTGGTCTGTGTTGCGCTTCGGCCGGGTCTCGTCTGGACCAAGAGCAACGTGCCGATTCTCGTCGCCTCTCCAGGGTCAGGGACGGTCTGCCTTCCTCGCTCCCTCGATTTCTGCAGCGATGGTCGCCAGCGGCAGCACGAGCGTCATCGGCGCGTCTTCGAGCCGGGCGGCGCCGCAGCCGGCGTACCACCGCGCCGCTCGCTCCGATTTCGCATCGATCACCAGAGCGACGCCGCCGACCTCCTCAGCCACCGCCAGGCAGCGCACGCCGGCTGCGAAGAGCAACGCCTGACCCAGCCCCTGCCCTTGAACCGAGTGATCCACCGCAAGCCGCGCGAGCCGGAACATCGGTACCTCGTGACGCGCT
>Ga0070696_100001015_pt1 | contig 18139 bp, 12 predicted proteins | sample KBSK1253metaG_FD_65474 | JGI IMG/M metagenome (GOLD analysis project Ga0070696, IMG submission 65474) | Corn, switchgrass and miscanthus rhizosphere microbial communities from Kellogg Biological Station, Michigan, USA - KBS K1-25-3 metaG | ecosystem: Host-associated > Plants > Roots >... | reverse complement strand
GATACCCTACCTGATGCCGCAGGAACATGCCGGCAGGGACGAAGTACTGGCCCGGAATGCCGATGTCAGTGACCTTGTTGTCGTTGGTCGACAGGCTGGCGTTCAAATCGAGCGATACCTTCTCGCCACGATACGGCGTGCCGCGAATCGCGAGCTCGATCCCCTTGTTGAGAATGCCGCCGAGGTTGAACGGTTGCGTGTTTGCCTGACCTGACGACGGCGCCACCACGCGATCGAGGATCGCGTCGATGGTTTTCTTGTTGTAGTAGGTGAACTCGACGCCAAAGCGGTCGTTCAAGCCGCTCACATCGAAGCCTGCCTCGAGCTCCTTTCCGATTTCCGGTCCCAGGTCGGGGTTGCCGGTCGTGTTGGCCGTCACCGCCGGAGCGTCGCCAGGGCCGGAGGTCGGCGAGTACGTGCGGATCGACGAGAACGAGGCCGGCGCCTTCCCCGACTGACCGTACGCGATACGCAACCGAACCTCGTTCAGCTGATCTCCGAGTACCGGAACCTTGAACCAGGGCTCCTCACTGATGACGTAACTGAGGGAGTACTTGGGATACGTGATCCGGCTGAACGACGCGCCAAAGGCGCTGTGATCGTCATTCCGAAGCGCCGCCGTCAAGTACAAGCGGTCTCGCCAGCCAAATTGCTCCTGCACGTACACACCGAGCGATTTGTCGTCGAGGAATCCCTCAGTGCTCGTCTTGTTGGCGGTGGTCGCGTTCACCGACTTCAGCCCAGGCGCCGGGAAAATGGATCCGTTGGAGAAAAGCGAATGAATGCTGTGGGTGAAATACTGCGCTCCCGCGGAGGTCGTGAATCGCATCGCGGGCGAGTAATTCCAGATCGCCGAGGCGCTGTAGTCCGCCGAGCGGTCTATCACGTCGCGCTCGGTGATCTCGCGATAGCCCTGCGCCTGCAGCGAATCGATCCGTGGATCCCATTCGTTGTTGCCTTCCCGCGTCACGTCGCCGCCGAGCGTGAGGCGATGCTGCAGCCAGGGCAACGGTTGATGCTCGAAACGGAGGCTCGCGGTCGTCCGGCTGAGGTCCTGCCAGAGCACCACGGTCTGGTCGTACTGGTACGGCAGGCTGCTGTGGAAGCCGTGGCGATTCGCGAGGTTGTAGTTCGAGGGCGTCGCGGACAGCGTGGTCCAGGTGTAACCGCCACACCCCGCGTCGCAGGGAACCGCCGTCGGACCCGTGACCTGACCGACATTGGCCGCGATCCGGAACTTGTCCGTGGCCGCGAAGCTGAGGTTCAGCCGCCCACTGTAGAACCGGCGATTGCTTCTCGGCTCCGCTCCCTGCGAATCGAGCAGGTTGCCACTCGCATAGTACGTGAGCAACCCGACGCCGCCGTTGACCGACAGCTCCGTTTCCTGGTGCGGGCCGTTGCGAAAGAGGTCGCACTTCTTGCCGATTCTCGTCGCGATTGAATCGCCGCAGTTGCCGATCAGGAGAGAATCGAAGTTGAGCTTCTCCACCGGACCTGTCGCGGTCGTTCCATCCGTGACCAGCCGCCGCGGACCATAGTTGACCGGAAACCGGTCCTGGTAGTCCGCGAAGTAGTTCACGCCCTGCCGCACCATCAGCGACCAGCGCGGCGCGCTCGCGACGCCCTTCTTCGTGATGATGTTGATGACGCCATTCGACGCTTCGGTTCCGTACAGCGTCGCGGCGCTCGGACCCTTGAGAATCTCGATCGACTCGATGTCGTTCGGATTGAAGTCGTTCAACCGCGAGATGGGTTGTGATCCGAACGCCTGGCTCGTGGGGCCCGTGGCGGCATCGTTGTTGACGCGGACGCCATCCACGAAAATCAGCGGATTGTTGCCGAGCGACAGACTCGCCTGGCCCCGGATCCGAACCTGCGCTCCAGATCCGACCTGACCGGACGTCGGCATGACGACGACGCTCGGACTCCGGCCATTGAGAAGTCCCTGCACGGACAGCACCGGCGCGGTGGCGACGAGCTCCGCCGCATTGATCTGTCCGACCGCGTTGCCAAGCTCGCGTTTTTGCGCCGCGCCGGCGGTCCCGGTCACGACCACGGCCTCGAGACTCGTCGGGTTCGAAACGAGCGTGAGTCGATTGTCATCGGCGCCGACTCGCGCCGAGGTGCGAAGCAGCTTGTACCCGATGCGCCGAACCTCGAGGGTGACGATCGTGCCGGACACTCCGGAGATCGAGAAATGACCGCGTTCGTCAGTCTGCGCGCGCAACGTCGTGCCCACAACGTCGACACGAACACTCGCGATTGGTTCCTGAGTTCCTGAAGCGACGACGGTGCCGCCGACTGTGCCCTGCTGTGCGCTCGCCGGCTGCGAGAGCAGAGCTAGGCCCAGGAAAATCATACACCAGCTTCTCATACAGGCCTCGGATCTGAGGAGGGAGAGAGTCGGCGTCTGAAGAACAACGCGACGCCGACGTATCCGGGCTACTGTAGAAGGAGCAGCAGCGCGCGGCAAGGGAGTAATTCCGTAACCGCGCGATGCTGAAAAAAGTCACCTGGAAAACTTCTTACGGTCTGGGTGCGAGGTCTCCGATGACGTCGACGATCGCCGGGAAGTCCACGCGCACACCCGATGCGCGCAGCTCCGCCGCGATGTCGCGGACGATGCCGAGCCCTTGTCCGGCGGTGCCGACGCGCCGCGCCACTACCATATGGTTGCGAAACCAGGTGCCGCGCGCGCTGCTCAGATCATCGTAGCGCACTCCCGATCCGCTCCTGCTCGAGTGCAGGATGCGGTCGCGTCCCGCGAAGATCGCGACGTGGCTGATCGGCTGACCGTCTTCCGCGAACATGATCAGATCACCGGCACGCAGCGCCCGATAATCTCGAATGTTGTCACCGGCGGAGGCCTGGGCGCGCGACGTCCGCGGGAGATGCACGCCGTGTTTCGCGAAAACGTATTGCGTGTATCCCGAACAATCGAAACCGGTGCTCGGCGAAGTTCCTCCCCACTTGTACTTCACTCCAATGTACCGCTCGGCGGTGGGCAGCACTGCGGCCGCGCTTCGACTCGTCGTCGGGACAGGCCGTCCAGCTTGAATGATGCTTCCGGCGGAACGTGTGCTACATGCCGCGGCGAAGGGAAGGATGATCGCCGCGGTGCGCAGGGTGGTGGCGTGGTACAGCAACGACTACTCCAGCTGAGATTGCGTGCTCTACACCGGGTTCCTTCCAGTGTTGCGACGCGCCAAGCCGTAGCTATTCGCGGTTAACTCTACTGCGCGTACCTCGCAGCGAGCTCGGCCAGTCCCTTGTCGATCTCCACAGCGGACACCCACCGTCCTCTCACCATGACACCGGAGCGCTTGGTGAGATTCGCGACGCTCGCGAGTGGATTGGCGTCGAGGAGTACGAGGTCCGCGCGATTGCCCACCGCAACGGTGCCGAAACGTCCGTCCTGCTTCAGCTGCTCGGAGACATAGCGCGCCACGTTCTTCGCGCCCGATTCATAGATCTGGAAAGGAGTAACCCCGACGCTCGCAATGATTCCGAGCTCACGATGCAGCGCGTATCCCGGCACCATGAAGAGCTGCGGCGAGTCGGTGCCCATCAGCAACGGTGTGCCCGCATCCACCACTGCTTTGAGCGCCTGCCGTCGGAGCGACAGATACTTGGCCGCGAGATCCGGCGTGAGGCCCTGCTGTTGTTGTTGCGCGATCTGGTTGCGCTTCTGGTTCACGTAGTTCGCGACCGCCGACCGCGGCCAGTATTTCATTTCGGCGCGCGCTCCCATCTGTTCCGGCGACTCGGCTTGTGAATACAAGTTCTCCCACACGAGAATCGTGGGAACGTTCCAGACGCCGGCGGCTTTCATCTGCTCTGCAAGCGCCGCGAAGCGCGCGGGCTGCACGTTGTTCACGAACTCCGCGAAGCTCGCCGTGTTGCTCTGCAGGCGAATGCCGATGCTGTCCGGGACGGCCGCCTCTAGCACGCCGTCAAGGTGATCGACGGTGGATTGCCCGGACTCGATCGCGTGCTGCAGCCCGACCGCGGCAGGGACGTGACCCGCCCAGGTCAGCCCAACTTCCTTAGCCGTCCGCACGATGGCGTCGTACGTCTCGCGCGAGAGTCCCGGATGGATCTTGAGAAAGTCATACCCCGCCGCCTTGTGTGCGCGCACGAGCTTGATCGCAGTATCGGGATTCGGGGCGGAGTTGCCGTTCAGTGACGGCGCGCTGACGTACATCGTGGGCCCGAGCACTTCGCCCCGCCGGAGTTGTTCGCGAAGCGGGAGCTGGTTGGGCGCGCCGAGCATGGCTCGAATGGACGTGATTCCGTTCGCGACGTAGAGGAACAGAATGTCGCGATTGATTTGTTCGTGGTTCGGATTGTTACCGCCGACGACGTGCGCGTGCATTTCGGCGAGGCCCGGCATGAGATACTTCCCCTGCCCGTCGATGCGCATCGCGCCGGCGGGAACCGCCGTCCGCGCCACGGCTCCCAACGCGACAATGCGATCGCCGCGCACGACGACCGTCTGGTGCTCGAGCGTCCGATTGCGATCGAGGGGGATGACGCTGACGTCGACGAATGCGACGGCGGATGGCGCCGCGGCCGGGGTCTGCGCACCGGCGATCGAGACACTCACGGATGCCACCAGCAATCCGCGGAAGGCGCCAAGGATCCGAGTGCTTTGCATGTGTCGAAAGAGACGGGGGTTTGGCGAAAGCGTCAATCGCTCCCTTCGAATACGACTGCCGTCGACGATCGACAGTTCGTTCTTGACGCGACAAGAACCTCATCTAACTTCCACGAGCGCGGTGATTTCCCCGATTTGACGGGCCGCGCACCGGAGGCACCAAAGGTCCCCTCCGACCCGAACCCGTCTAAGTCGTGGCTGACTCAACGGCCCGCGACCAGATCGGGGCCGTTTTTCATTTTGCCGCCACTCGAATCAGCCGGAGCAACACATGAGTCTCACCGCGACCGCGAAAGCCCCTTTCACGACGAAGACGCATCCGACGGCCACGTCGTACGTCTTCACCTCGGAATCCGTCAGCGAGGGGCATCCCGACAAAGTGTGCGACTACATCGCCGATTCGATCCTGGACGCTCACCTCGCGAAGGACTCGAAGAGCCGGGTCGCGTGTGAAGTCCTCGTGAAAAGCGGCGAGGTGGTGCTCGCAGGCGAGATCACCAGCAAAGCCAACGTCGACTTCGAGCAAGTCACACGTCAGGCGATCCGCGAGATCGGCTACACGGATGCGTCCGAGTCATTCAACGCCGACGGCGTCAACGTGACGCAGCTCCTCACGCGCCAGTCGGGCGAGATCGGCCAGGGAGTGGACGTCGGAGGCGCGGGCGACCAGGGGATCATGTTCGGCTACGCGACCGACGAGACGCCGGAGCTCATGCCGCTTCCCATCCTGCTGGCGCACAAACTCGCAAAGCGGCTGACGGACGCGCGCAAGTCGGGCAAGGTATCGTGGCTGCGCCCCGACTCGAAAACTCAAGTGTCGGTGGAATACGCGGATAATCAGCCCGTCGCCGTTCGCACCGTGCTGGTGTCGACGATGCACGCGCGCCGCGTCACCCAGGACGAGATCAGGCAGTACGTCGCGAGCACGCTCTGCCCCGATGTACTCGGCTCCTGGTATCGGGACGACATCGAGGTGCTCGTGAACCCCACGGGGTCATTCGTGGAAGGCGGGCCGAGCGCCGACTGTGGTGTCACGGGGCGCAAGATCATCGTGGATTCGTATGGCGGCATGGGGCGGCACGGGGGAGGCGCGTTCAGCGGAAAGGATCCGTCCAAGGTGGATCGCTCCGGCGCGTACTTCTGCCGCTTTGTCGCCCGCCAGATCGTCAAGCTGGGAGTCGCGCGCCGCGCCGAGGTACAGGTGGGGTACGCCATCGGGCGCCCGGAGCCAGTCTCGGTGCGCGTCGACACATTCGGCACGGGAGACGCAGATGCCGCGGAGGAGATCGTGCGCGGTTTCGATTTTCGTCCACGGGCGATCATCGAGCGCCTCGACCTGCTCCAGCCGATTTACCGGCAGTCGACGAACTATGGTCACTTCGGACGGGCCGGCTTGAGCTGGGAGTCTTAAGAGTCGAGCTTCGCGTAAATCTGCTGTGGCACGCTCGTTCCCCTGCGAGTCTCGGCGGGCCGGCATGACGACGGCCGGCTCGACAAGGCGTCTGTTGAGCTCGTGATACGGAATGGCGCATGCGGGGTAACAGCAGCATGCGCATTCTCTCACTCGCCGTCGTGCTCGTCAGTTGCATCGGCGCAACCTATTCGCCGGCTCCCGAATTACGGCCGGTCGTGATCCTGGTACACGGCCGTGGCCAGCTGGGGCAGGACACCGCGGCACTCCGTCGCGAGTGGAAACGCGATCTCGATTCCTCACTCACGCTCGTCGGCATGCCGCGTCTGGCTGACGCCGACGTCCGGCTGGCCTGGTATGCCGACGTACTCGATCCCGACTCGGAAGGTTCGTGCGCCATTCGAGCCGCCAGCGACGACTCGCTCGGGTTCGGCGACATCGCGCGCGGGCTTCTGGGGTTTCTCGCGAACGCGGTTCCGCCTGACGACTCGCGCGAGATGCGCGGACTGATGGGGGATCTGCTCTACGCGCTGGATCCGTCGAAACAATGCGCCGCTGAGCGGCGTGTGGGCGATGTCATCGAGGCGGCGGCGCGCGAAGATCGGCCGGTGATCGTGGTGGCGTACAGCCTCGGCTCGCTCGTGACGTATGGCTACCTGAAATCGCGTGCCCCTGATGCGAAGCGCACCAATAACCTCCGACTGGTCACCGTCGGTTCACCGCTGGGCGTTCGCGCAATCCGCGAGATGATCTTCGGCGAGGGCGGCGACACGCTGCGCATTCCGCCCACGGTGACTGCGTGGGAGAACGTCTACGATCCGAACGACTTCTTCTCCGCGCCGTTGGAAGGGGTGTTGTACCCTCACAGCATTCACGACCGGCCGACGCACGCGTCGGAGCGCGAAGATCCGCACAATCTTGGCCGATACCTGCGTGACCGCGCCACCGGAGCAGCAGTGATGCGTGCGATCTGTGAAACCACGAAAGCCGCCGCCTGCCCGAAGAGCTAACCCGACTTCGAAAACGTCAGGCTTTCGTCGTAGGGGAAGAGCGCCGATTTCAGATCGAGCGCGAGGGTGCGAAAGCGATCGGCCGTCTCGTCGGTCACGGTCACCTTGGTGAACAGGATCAGCGCGTAGAGCTCTCCGTGCAACGCGCAGCCGCAGCCGACGACCGAGCGAATGTTGTAGCGCTCCACGAAGTCGTCCTGCGCCGGGATGTACGGGCTGCCCGACGCTTCGGCGACGTGAAAGACGCCGTACGTCTTGCCCTCGAGATCCTTGACGATGTCCCCGGCCGGCTGCACGAGCACGCCGATGTCGAGGTCGAATTGCTTGAACAGCTGCGAGATCATCGGGGCCTGGGAGACCATCTCCGCCGTGGCAAGGGGAATCACCCGATGGTCCTTCGACCGCCGACGGTCGTTCCACTTCGGCTCGTCACCTGCTGTCGCCAGCAGCGTCAAGCATCGCATCCTCTCGGTCGGAGTCGCCCCAGCCATCGCGAGTCGGGCGAATTCACGGTCGGCCGGCCTGAGCTTGGAATAAAGGTGAGTCTTGTAGCAACGGACGAGCGCGCACGCGCGTTCTCCCGAGTCGGTCAGAAGCTCGTCGTACAGAAACCGGCAGACGTTCGTCGTCGCGTCCTCGATGCTTTCGGCGCCCGTCGCGCTGCGCCGGATTCCGAGGCCGCAACGAAGCATCTCGGCAAGCCCGAAAGACGACAGGTTACTCGCCATTACAGTGGTGTGTCCCTTGTTGAGCTGAGAGCTATCGCGCCCGCGCAAAGGCAAGAGCCGGGCCCCATGGCGAGGTCAACCTGAAACCCGCTTCAACCTTTCTGCGTTAAGGAGTGTCGAAAAATCAACACTGCCACCTGGAGTTCCGGTGAGACGCTTTTTCGTCGCCTCAGCGCTGCTCGTCCTGCCGTTGACGTCCCGCGCTCAAACCAGCTCGTCACCCGCTCCGGACAGCTCCACCCGAGCCATAGCCGTGCGAGCACAGCGATCGCCGGAGATCGACGGGCGCGAGAACGATGCGGTTTGGCGCAATGCTCCCGCGACGAGTGATTTTCGCGAGTTTCAGCCGACCGAAGGAAAGGAGCCGCGCTTCAAGACGGAGTTCAAAGCCGCGTACGACGACCGCAACCTGTACGTGTTCGTCCGCGCCTTCGATCCTCATCCCGACAGCATCATGCGCGCGCTGAGCCGCCGCGATGTGCGAGGCCCATCAGACCAGCTCAAGTTGATGATCGATTCGTATTTCGATCGTCGAAACGGCTACGAGTTCGCGGTGAACCCCGATGGCGTGAAGCGCGACTATGCGATGTACAACGACCGTGAGGAAGACGACTCGTGGGACGCGATCTGGGACGTCGGCACGCGTGTCGATTCGGCGGGCTGGACTGCGGAGTTCCGCATTCCGCTGTCGCAGATGCGCTTCGCAAATCGACAATCCCATACGTTCGGCTTCGCGATCTGGCGCGACATCGAACGCTACAAGGAACGCGTCAGCTGGCCGGCGTATTCGCAGACGCGCAACGGCTTGACCTCGCAGCTCGGGCGACTCGAAGGGATCGCTGGCATCACGCCGCCCCGGCGTCTCGAAGTGACCCCCTACACCGTGGCCAAGAACGTATCGCGTCAGTCGGTGATCAATTCGGTCACCAGCTATGAGCGCATTCAGCAGGGAACGGCGGGAGCAGACATCAAGTTCGGAGTTACACCGAACATCATGCTCGACGCGACCGTGAACCCGGACTTCGGTCAGGTCGAGGCGGATCCCGCCGTGCTGAACCTCTCCGCGTTCGAAACGTTCTTTCAGGAGAAGCGACCTTTCTTCGTGGAAGGCACGGGGCTGTACAGCTTCGGTGTCAACTGCAACATCGTGAACTGCTCGGGCGAGGGGCTCTTCTACTCGAGACGCATCGGACGTCAGCCTCAGCTCCTCAGTGACTATGGCGACGCCGGTTCCCCCACCGCGACACCGATTCTCGGCGCGAGCAAATTGACGGGCCGACTGCCCGGCGGTCTGTCGTTTGGTGTCCTCGAAGCCGTGACGGCTCACGCGGACGGGACGCAGGATCGCACGATCGAGCCACAGACCAGTTACACCGTCGTCCGCGCGCAACAGGAGTTCCGTGGCGGCGGCACGACCATCGGCGCCATCGGTACGGGGGTGAGGCGTTCGCTCGATCAATGGACGATCGGCAGCCTGAGAAAATCAGCGTATGTCGGCGGGACCGATTTCACGCACAAATTCCCCGGTGGCAAATACGAGATGTCCGGCTCCTTCATGCTGAGTCGGGTGGCGGGAGACGCGGCGGTGATCGCCGCGACGCAAACCGATCCCGTGCACTACTACCAGCAGCCGGACGCGGATCTTCCCTACGACCCGTCGCGCACGTCGCTGTCTGGTGACGCCGAGGAGATTCATATCGGCAAGTTCGGCGGCGGCATCGCCCGGTTCCAGACGAGCTTCCAGCGCCGGTCGCCCGGCTTCGAGATCAATGACCTCGGATTCCTGCGCCGCTCGGATCAACAGAGCCACGCGACGTGGTTCGCGCTCCAATTCCGCAAGCCGACGAAGATCTACCGCAGCTTCCAGATGAACTTCAACGAATGGAACGACTGGACGATGCGCGGCATGATGACCGAGACCGGGTTCAACACGAACTGGCACATGAACCTTCAGAACAACTGGTGGGTGCACGCCGGCGGTACGCTCAACGGCCTCGCGTCAAGCATGTGCGATCGGTGCAGCCGCGGTGGGCCCGCCATGCGGCGTTCGCCTTCGATGTACCCGTGGTTCGGATTCAATTGGGACGACAGAAGTCGCGTCGCTCCGTTTGTGTTCATGAACTTCGGCCGGGGGGACGAGGGCAGGACGCATTTCGTGAACTACAGCACGGGAATCGATGTGCGGCCGAGCTCCGCGATTCAGATGTCGGTGGGCGCCGATATCACGACGTCCGACGATGACAACCAGTGGTATGGCAACTTTGATGACGCGAGCGGCACTCATTACAGCTTTGCGCACCTGAAGCAGGAGACGTATTCGCTCAGCACGCGCATGAGCTACACCATGACTCCGGCGTTGACCCTGCAGCTCTACGCGCAGCCTTTCGTCACCAAGGGCAGCTACTCGGACGTGCGCGAGCTGAGCGCGACGCCGCGCGCTGCGACATACGATCAGCGGTATCTCGCGTTCACGCCGCCGCCAGGCTCGGATGTGGGCTTCAACTTCAAGCAACTGCGGTCCAACACGGTGTTGCGATGGGAGTACCGTCCGGGGTCGACGCTGTTCGCGGTCTGGACGCACGGCCGGCAGGCGTTCTTGCCGACGGCAGGCGCAAAAAGCTGGCGCCAGGAATACGACGACCTGTTCGGCCTTCATCCGGACAACACGTTCCTGGTCAAACTGGCGTACTGGCTCAGCCGTTAGCGCGCGTCGAGTTCAGGTCGCTCTCGCCGCACGAAAGTTGCCCTTTCCGGGCATATGCGGCGATTTGCGTTGCGAATCGATCAGTTGCCCGCGTGGGCGTTCGTGGCGACCGCGGTGCTCGTGTTTGGCGCCGTGCGCGCCGGCCGTCTGTTCGCGCTGCTGCATCAGAGCCGAGGCGGGATGGAGCTGGGCGCGATCCTCACCGTCGCGGCATTTCTGGGTATCGTGATCTTCGGTGTGCGCCGACGCCATGTGGCTGCATGGCGCTCGACGATGCAGGTCCTGGGCGCAACAGTCGCTGGCAACGCGCTGGGGATAATACTGATCGCGCCGTTCATCCCCGATGCGTATCAGATCTCGCTCGCGCCGATGCTGCGCGATACGGTCGCAGCCGGAGTGACGATGGCGATCCTCTCGCTGCCGCTCGCGATCGCCCTGCTATGGCTGTCGCGGCGGTTCGGGTCCCACTCGCAGCTGACCGAGCGGCGGCTCCGCGTCATCCAGGAGGAGTGGCGCCGTCGGCTCGCCCGGCGTCAGGGCGGAAGCGCGACTGGCGCCTGATCGGCGCTCCGCTCGACCGGCAACCCGGCTTCGCGCCAGTCCTTCTTCCCCGCCACGTACTCGCGGACGTTAACATAGCCTAGCGCCGCCAGTACACGGGCGGCGTGCGAGCTGGTGGGTCAATGATCGTCCCAGCAGTACAGAACGATCTCCGCGTTCCTGTCGGGTACCAGGCGCTCTATGGTCGCCGACACATCGCTCGGGGGCAGGTGCTTGGCCCCGGGCAGGTGATGCTTCCGGTAGTACGGCTCCGGGAGCACCTCGAACAGATGAAACATGTCGCCGCGATCGATCTTCTCACGAAGCTCATCGCGCGTGATGGCAGATCCGCTAGTCACGTTTGAGCAGATACATCAGTGCCGCGCCTACGACGGCTCCGACGGCGACGGCGCCCAGCATCGCGCGCTGATTCGCGATGGGGCGTTTGGGTGGGTGGGCGAGCCGCTCGTCCAGCTCACCTCGGCCGTGGACCCCCGAAATCGAGATGTGCGAGACGGGGTCGTCTACCGGCTCCAACGTTGTTACAGACGTCATGGGCTCCTCCGAGTCTCCAATTGCCCAGAATGCTTTGGCAAGCCGAGTGCCTTTGGGCCGAGGCGTGCGCGCGGGGCAGTCAACTGGACATCGCGTGGGATGAGTTGACAGTCTAGTGACGCAAACCGCAGGTTTGCGGTGCGCAACGACGCGTGAATTCACCCGGCCGCGACTTGTTCGAGCTCGACCCCTGCCGCGGCGTTTTTCTCCTACCCGAACGCAATCTCTCCCCTCCAGGAGGCTTCTGTGCGTGGGCATTACAAGGTGGTTCTGAGTACCACATTCTGTCTGCTCGCGGCCACGACCGCGGCGGCGCAGAACCGCGTCATCACTGGACGCGTGTACGACGCGCAAACGAGCGGAAGTATCGCCGGTGCGCAGGTCAGTCTCGTCGGGAGCACGCAGGCGTCCCGCAGCGACGACAAGGGGCAGTATCGCATTGCCGTGCCGTCAGAGGACGTGCTGCTGAACGTGCGGGCTCTCGGCTATCGTCGCGTGCAGCTTCGAGTGCCGGTCGCCCAGGCAACCGCGGACGCGGCGATGGTGCATGAAGCCCTTCAGCTCACCGAAGTTGTCGTCACGGGCGCGGCGACCACGCAAGAACGAAAGAACGTCGGCACCGCCATCGCCTCGATCTCGGCCGAACAACTCTCGGCGGTCCCGGCGCCATCACTGGAAAGTTCGCTTCAGGGAAAGGTTGTCGGCGCCAGCATCAACATGAACAGCGGCGCTCCCGGCGGCGGCGGACAAGTACAGATCCGGGGCGCGACGTCGATTCTCGGCAACGGCGAGCCGTTGTACGTGGTGGACGGCGTCATCATCAGCAACGCCGCAATATCGCCTGGTATCAACGCAGTGACTCGCGCGAGCGGCTCGGCGGCGCGCTCGAATCAGGACAACGCCGTCAACCGGTTGGCGGACATCAGCTCGAACGAGATCGAGAACATCCAGGTGCTGAAGAGCGCCGCGGCGTCGGCCATCTACGGTTCGAAGGCGACCAACGGTGTCGTGATCATCACGACCAAGCGGGCGCATGCCGGTATTCCGACCTTCCAACTGTCGCAACGGATCGGCCAAAACTCGCCGTACCGGCTGTTTGGATCGCGCAAATTCACTCCGGCCACATTCGACGCGGCCTTCGCGCCCTCGCTCACGGCGGCGACGTACTGCCCCGGCGGGACGTGCCCGTACTACGACTACCAGCACCAGCTGTACACCACGAATGGCCTGGCGAACGAAACGTCAACGTCATTCGCCTCGGGAGGCGACAACACGCGCTTCTTCTCGTCAGTCAACGACAAGAGCGATCCGGGGACGCTGCTGAACACCAGCGCACGCCGGCAAAGCCTTCGCATCAACGCGGATCAAGCCCTTGGCTCGAAGTGGACGGCGGGACTCTCGGCCTCGATCTATCGCAGCCTGGCTTCGCGTGGCGTCTCGAACAACGACAATACGTTCACGAGCCCGATCTACGGTCTTGGCTACACCCCGGCGGTGGTCGACTTGCAGCAGCGCGTCGCCGGCCGGCTGGTCGACAACACGGTCCTTGAAACACTGGTGGGTAACGGCGCCAACCCATTCCAAACTCTGGAAATGCTCCAGGACCGCGAAGACGCGTGGCGCCAACTGGGCTCGGGCCAGGTGCGTTTTGCGGCTCTCGCGACACAGTCCAACACGCTGACGCTCAGCGCGATGGGCGGCTTCGATCGCTTCGACGCCGAAGGCACCGTGGCATCGCCGAACAACCTCCAGTTCGAACCGGATGACGGGTTCCCGGGGACCGCCGTTCAGACGGAGGGTCTCTCGCGCCAATTCAACACGTCGCTGAACGCGGTGCACACCTATACGCCCGCGACGACCGGCATTCTGTCTCGCCTGACGATGCTGACGACGTCCGCCGGCATTCAGTACGAGGATCGGGCAACGAACAACTACAGCGTGATCGCGCGCGGCCTGTTCCCGGGCGTTTTCACGTTCGACCAGGGAACTCCAACGCTGCAGCAAACGAAGCAGGCGGTGCGCGATCAGGCGTTCTATGTCGGTGAAGAGGTTCTGGCGCTCAACGAGAAGCTTCTGATCAGCGGACGCGTCCGCGCCGAACGAAGCAGCGTGAACGGGGACCGAGACAAGTTCTACATGTGGCCGGCTGCCTCTGCCTCGTATCGCTTTGTGGATCAAATCCCATTCACGAACGAGCTGAAGCTACGCGCGGCGGTCGGTATCTCGGGGAACCAGGCGCGCTACGGCGACCGCGACCTCGTCCTGGCTCCGAACGGTCTCATCGACGGCAGAAACGCAATCGCGACGCCGACGAATATCGGCAATAACGCCATCGAGCCCGAGAAGATGCGAGAGACGGAGTTCGGCTTCGACGCCACGCTCTGGGACTCACGCGTCGGCATCGAGGCGAGCGCGTTCAATCGCAGGATCACCGACATGCTCCTGACGGCTCCGCTCGCGCCCTCCGTCGGCTTCGGCAGCCGAGTCATCAACGGTGGAGTGATGGAGACAAAGGGCACAGAAGTTGGCCTGAACGTGTCACCCATTCGCACGCGAGATCTGAAGTGGACGACCGGCGCGAACTTCTACACGTTCACGTCGAGAATCGTCTCGCTGCCGACGGAAGTCGCCGATTTCGTCCAGGGCAGCTCCGGCTTCGGTGCGCAGTACGGCCGCGGCCGTATCGCACGTGGTCAGAGGACGACATCGATCTGGGCGAACAAGTACCGCGCCGACGGCAGCGTCGTGGACACCGTCGTCGCCGACGCGAATCCTCGGTTCACGATGTCGTTCATCAATTCGGTGGACTTCCGCGGATTCTCGCTCAACGCGTTGCTCGACTGGCGCAGCGGCGGCGCCGTCTCCAACATGACCCAGAGTTTGTGGGACGAAGGCCAGAACTCGTGGGACTACGACCAGCCGTCACCGGATCCCGCCATGACGCTAGGCCAGTGGCGGTACGCCCAGTGGAATTCCGGCCAGAATGCCGGCGTCTACATCCAGGACGGCTCGTTCGTCAAGCTGCGCGAGATCACGCTCGCGTACACGTTGCCGGCCAGCGTGCTGACACGGCTGCCGGGCGCGCGGAGCGGCCAGCTGGTGATCGGCGGCCGCAATCTCATTACGTGGACGGATTATTGGAGCTTCGACCCCGAGGTCAACAACTTCGGAAATCAGAACATCGTTCGCTTTGTCGATCTGGCACCGTATCCGCCGACGCGCAGCTGGTTCCTCGGCTTCAACGTGAGCTTCTGACCATGCGGACAACCCAGAATTGCCGGACTCCGGCCAGGAACGCTTCCATGCGATATGCAGCCATAGCAGTCATGGGCGGTGCGATGCTCGTGCTGAGCGCGTGCTCGGCAGATCGTCTCAACGTGCCCAACTATCAAAACCCGACGGTCACGACGATTACCGGCGACCCTGCGGCGGCGCTGCCGCTCCTGGCGACGGGAGTTCTGCGTGATGACCGCGGAAATCACACCACCTACATTCTCGGCGTCGGTATTCTCGGACGCGAGGCGTACAACTACACGCCGACCGAAGGTCGTAATACGTCGGGCTTCCTCATCGACCCGCAGAACTCGACGAGCTTCGGCGGAGGATCCAATTGGGGCGCGCAGTATTTCACGCTGCGTGACGCGTTCAACACCCTGCAGGTGACCGAAGCCGCTCCAACTGAGGTGTTCAGCGACGCGCAAAAGGATGCAGTGCGCGGATTCGTTCACACGATGAACGCGCTGGCGCTCCTTTACCTGATCAACACGCGGCACAACCTCGGCATTCCGGTGGAAATCACGGCCGATCCGACCCAGCTCTCGCCGTTCGTGTCGAGAGATTCTGCGTTCAACCGGATCATCGCCGAGCTCGATACCGCGAGGAATCACCTGCTGCTCGCCGGAACGACGGCATTCCCATTCACCTTCCACGCGGGGTACGCCGGCTTTACGACGCCCGCGACGTATCTCCAGTTCAACCGGGCGCTGTCGGCACGCGTCAATGCGTATCGCGCGTCGTTGGGAGTCGCCGGCTGCGGCGCCGCCAAGAGCGCGGCATGCTACACAACCGTGCTCACGAACCTTGGCCAGTCGTTCCTCAATGGGGCTCCGACCACGACTGCCCAATTGAGCGCGGGTCCGTTCAACGTGTACTCCGCCGCGGCCAACGACGTTGCCAATGGGCTCAGCAACCAGGCGTCGTCGAACATCGTGGCGCACTTCAGGGCAGACAGCGGCATCCAGCTGCGCGCCGACGGCGTGACGCGCGATGCCCGCTACACCACGAAGGTCATCACTCTGTCCTCTCCGAAGGCGCCGCCGTCTTCGGTGCAGGCCATGCCTTCCAGCCTGGACTACAGCATCTATGCGGTGCGTACGGACCCCGTGCGCATCATCAAGAACGAGGAGCTCATCCTTCTCCGTGCCGAAGCGCGTTGGTACACCGGAGATCCGGTGGGAGCGCTGGCGGACATCAACACCATCCGTACCGTCTCCGGCTCTCTGCCGGCTCGTGGCGCGTTCGTCGACGAAACGGATTTTATCAACGAGCTGTTGTACAACCGCCGCCTGTCGCTGGTGTTCGAGGGGCATCGGTGGGTGGACATGCGGCGCTTCGGCCGGTTGAATCAGCTCACGATCGACCTGCCGAGCCACGTCATCGCTGCACAGCTGCCGGTGCCGCAGGGCGAGTGTCTGCAGCGCGCCAACGCCGGACCAGCGCTGGCTGGGCCTGGGTGCTAGGAATAAAATCCATTCCGACAGCAAGCGTCTAAGACGGGATCGTTGGTTCGAAGGGCGTAGCGCTCACCGGCGCTACGCCCTGTTTTTTTTGGGAACGGCCATACATTAGAGACATGGCGACCCGCAGCCTCGAGCTCGTCCGTTCCGCGTCCGTTCCGAAGGTGCAGCCGCCGCCGGGCGATCGGCTCGAGCGGAATCCGGGGATGGCCCTCGATCTCGATACGGTCCGCGCGATCCGCGTGAATCGCAGCGCCGTCGAGCGACGTGCCGCGACGATTCCGACGCGCCGCACGGTGAAAAAGCAGTGGCAAGCGGGCTGGCTGCTCCGCGCCATCACGCTGATGGACCTGACCACGCTCTCCGGCGACGATACGCCTGGAAACGTGCGACGCTTGTCCGCGAAAGCGCGGCGTCCGTTGCGGGATGATCTGCTGGAATCACTCGGCGCCGGCGAGCTGGATATCAAAGTGGCGGCGGTCTGCGTGTACCACGCGCTCGTCCCGACTGCGGTCGAAGCGCTGAAGGGCTCGGGGATTCCCGTCGCGGCGGTATCCACGGGTTTCCCAGCTGGATTGAGCCCCTTTGAGCAGCGGTTGGCCGAGATTCCTGCGTCCGTGGCGGCGGGTGCCAAAGAGATCGACATCGTCATCACGCGCGCTCATGTGCTGACCGGGGACTGGCAAGCGCTGTACGATGAAGTGAAGGCGTTTCGCGCGGCCTGCGGCGAGGCACATCTCAAAGCCATTCTTGCGACGGGTGAGTTGGCGACGCTGAACAACGTCGCGCGCGCGAGCGTGGTCGCGATGCAGGCAGGCGCCGACTTCATCAAGACGTCCACCGGCAAAGAGGGAGTGAACGCGACGATGCCCTTCGCGCTCGTCATGGCTCGCATGATCCGAGAGTACTACGAGCGCACCGGTTTTGCGGTCGGGTTCAAGCCGGCTGGGGGCATTCGCACGGCGAAGGGCGCGCTGGAGTACCTCTATCTAATGAAGGAAGAGCTGGGCGACCGGTGGATTCGCGCGGACCTGTTTCGGTTCGGCGCGAGCGCGTTGCTCACGGACATCGAGCGCCAGCTCGAGCACTTCGTGACTGGTCGGTACGCAGCGGCGTACAGACACCCGATGCCATGAGTGGGACCTTTCCCTCGTCCCCGCCCTCCAATGACTAGCGTCGCGGACATCTTCAAATCGATGGAGTACGGTCCCGCCCCCGAGGCCGACCAGCCGGCGCGACACTGGTTGGGGAAGTACGAGAAGGTTTTCGGCCACTTCATCAACGGAGAGTGGACCGAGCCGGGCGAGACCTTCGATGTCATCAATCCCGCCAACCGCGAGGTGCTGGCGCGCGTCACGCAGGGAACGAAAGCGGACGTCGATGCCGCCGTAGCCGCGGCAAAGGCGGCGCTTCCTGTCTGGCAGGGACTCGACGGTCACGCGCGGGCTCGCTACCTCTACGCGCTCGCGCGCGGAATTCAAAAACACTCGCGGCTGTTCGCGGTCGTGGAGAGCATGGATAACGGCAAGTCGATCCGCGAGACACGGGACATCGACATTCCGTTGGTCGCGAGACACTTCTACCACCACGCGGGCTGGGCGCAGCTGCTCGAGTCGGAGTTCCCCGGCTACAAGGGCGTGGGGGTCGTCGGGCAGATCATTCCCTGGAACTTCCCGCTGCTGATGCTGGCGTGGAAAGTCGCGCCCGCGCTGGCGTCGGGATCCACCGTGGTGCTCAAGCCGGCGGAGTTCACTCCGCTGTCGGCGCTGCTTTTCTGCGAAGTCGCGCGAGAGTCCGG
>Ga0070696_100001014_pt1 | contig 18205 bp, 15 predicted proteins | sample KBSK1253metaG_FD_65474 | JGI IMG/M metagenome (GOLD analysis project Ga0070696, IMG submission 65474) | Corn, switchgrass and miscanthus rhizosphere microbial communities from Kellogg Biological Station, Michigan, USA - KBS K1-25-3 metaG | ecosystem: Host-associated > Plants > Roots >... | reverse complement strand
TGCTCGAAGCCGCGAGCGACCTGACGCAGACCGAGGGGCTGACGCAGATGGGGTCGACCGCCGGCACGCTCGCCTACATGGCGCCGGAGCAGCTCCTGGGCGAGGTGCTGGACGCGCGGACGGATCTCTACGGGCTGGGCGTCGTCCTCTACGAGATGGTCACCGGGACGCGTCCGTTCCAGGCCTCCCTCGCCACCGCGCTCACGAACGAGATCCTCCACTCGACCGTCGTTCCGCCGCGGAAGCATCGCCCGGAGCTCTCCGCGCGCGCCGAGTCGGTCGTGATGCGAAGCCTGGAGCGGGACCGAGCCAAGCGCTACCAGACCGCGAGCGAGTTGGCCGGTGAATTGCGGCGACTCGCGGCCGGGGAGCCGGGGCGCGCCCCGGGGGCGGACGCGGCGGCGGGCGCCGAAGGCGCCGGGGGAGCGGGCGCGAAGGAGCGCCGCATCACCTCGATCGCGGTGCTGCCGCTCGAGAACATGTCGGGCGACGCCGAGCAGGAGTATTTCGCCGACGGCATGACCGAGGAATTGATCGCCTCCCTCGCGCAGGTGCGCGCGCTTCGGATCATCTCACGCACGTCCATCATGCGCTACAAGGGCCACCGGAAGTCACTCGCGGAGATCGCCGCCGAGCTGAACGTGGACGCCGTGGTCGAGGGGTCGGTCCGGCGCGCGGGAAATCGCGTGCGGATCACCGCTCAGTTGATCGACGCGGCGACCGACCGCCACGTCTGGGCCAAGTCCTACGAGCGGGACCTGACCGAGGTGCTGGCCCTCCAAGGCGAGGTCGCCCGCGCGATCGTCGAGGAGATCCAGGTGACCGTGACGCCGCAGGAAGAGTCGCGGCTCAAGGACGCGCGCGCCGTCCATCCGGGGGCCTACGAGGCGTATCTCAAGGGGCGGTTCCTGATCGAGCGGCGCACGGACGACAGCCTTCGTCGTGGCCTGTCCCTTCTGGAGGAGGCGGTCGGCCTGGATCCCTCTTTCCTACTCGCCCACGTCGGGGTCGCGGATGCCTACAACCTGATGGGATTCTATGCCGTCCACGCGCCCCGGGAAGTCTTTCCCGCCGCGGCGGTCGCCGCGCGCCGCGCGCTCGCCATCGATCCCGCGAGCGCAGAGGCCCTCACGTCACTCGCCTACGTGAAGATGTACCTCGACTGGGATTTCCCCGAAGCGGAGCGCATGTTCCGGAAGGCGATCGATCTCAATCCGAAATACTCGACCGCGCATCTCTGGCTCGCGAACATCTTCAGCTTCACGAATCGAGCCGAGGAAGCGGAGGCCGAGTTCCGGATCGCGCGGATTCTCGATCCGATGTCCATGGTGACGAAAATATCCCACGGCTGGCTCCCCTACTGGCAGGGGGACTTCGAGCGGTCGCGGGAGCGACTCCTCGAAGCCGTGACGATGGTCCCGGAGTTCATGATCGGGCACTACTGGCTTGGCCTCGCGTGCACCATGCTAAACCGCCACGAAGAGGCGCACGCGGCTCTCGTGCAGGCCGTCGGGCTCGGGGGGCGAAGGCCGGGGACGTTGGCGGGGCTCGCGATCGCCGCGGCGCGGGCGGGCCGGCACGACGAGGCGCGGGCGCTGCTCGCCGAGATCGACGGGTTCGCGAAGGACCGGTACGTCTCGTCCTACTTCCGGGCGCAGATCCTGGCGGCCCTGGGGGAGATCGAAGAAGGAATGGCGGCGCTGGAACGTGCGTTCGAGGAGCGCGTGCACTGGCTGGTCACCGTGCGAATCGATCCGTCGCTCGTCCCGCTACGGCAGCATCCGCGGTTCAACGCGCTCGCGGACCGCGTGGGGCCGTAGCGCGGTTACCCCTCCGCCACGCGATCCCACGCGCGGCGCAATTCGCTCCGCCGCACGCGCGCGGCCCGCTCCAGATGCCCCAGCACGCTCCCGGCCGACATCGCGAGTTCCGTGTCGCGGCGGGGGACGGTCTTCGCATACTTCCGCATCCGCCCGAGCAGCGTCACCGAATCCTGATGGTCGCCCAGGAAGTCCTGGAGCCCCGCGATCCGCTTGGCGCGGCGCAACGACTCCGCCCCTTCCAGGTCGCCGAAGTACTCGATCGCGTAGCGGGCCTTCTTGGCGGCGATCCGAAGCGCGTGGAGGTCCTTTGCGTCCGCGGTTTTCTCGGCGTGCTCGTACGCGGCCTCCATGTCGCGCGCCCACCGTGCCACGATGCGCGGCCCGGCCGTGTAGGCCGGCGCGCCCCCGGACGGCGCCGACGAGGCGGCGGGCGGCCCCGCCGCGACCCACGCGCGCGCCGCCGCGACGAATTCCGCGAAGCGCTCCGAGTCGAGCCGCTCGATCAGGCGCAACCGGGCCCGCGCGCGCTCGAGGGCCAGGGACTGCGCGAAGATCGAGAGCGCGGGGCGCTCCAGCAACGGAGCCTCGGCGACCATCGCCCCGACCCGTTCCAGCGCCACGTCCAGATCCCGCACGCGCCCGAGCGCGCGCGACACCCAGCGAAGGTCGTCCGCGAACGAGTCGGCGGGCTCCGGCGCATAGGCTTCGGCCAGCACCTCGATCGCGGTTCGGAGCCGGCGGATCGCCACCCGCATGTCGTGCACGAAGTCCGGATCGACGCCGAGCCGCACGCCGGGCTCGTTCCACAGCATCCGCCCGAGCTGGCGTGCGAACGTCTTGTGCGCGACGTCCACCAGGCGATCGGCGGGGTGGACGATGAACGCGCGATCTTCGAGCACGGGGACGCGCTCGCCCGCGGCGGCGAGCGCCGTCGCGAGCTTCGACGCGACGTTCGCCTCCAGCCCGAGCCGCTCCTCGACCGCCCGGCGCGCGTCAGCCATTCCGTTCGAACCCTCCCCCTCGCCCTCCCCTTCACCCTCCGCCTCCTCGATCTCCACCTCGTCGAAGAGCGTCGGCGGGGTGCCGGGGCCGTCGAACGCGCTCACGCGATCCACGGTCAGCGTTCCGAGCGTGTCCTCGCCCCGAAGCCAGCGGAAGAATTCGCGCCGGTTCTCGAGGCGCGCCATGACGCGAAGCCGCTCGAGGACGCGCAGCCCGCTCAGAGGGTGCAGGAGCGCGGCGACCGGACCCGGGTCGAGCGCGGTCCACGGCGGATCCTCGGGGGGCGCGTCCTGCGTCCACTCCGTGCGCTCGAGGACCTCCGCGCTTCGGGAGCGGAGCGTCTTCGCCTCGAGGCGGAGCCGGCGGCCGTCGCCGCGAAGGCGAAGCGCGATGCCGGCCCGGTAGAGCGCCCAGTCGTCGGTGTCGAGGTACCGGTCCTCGTGGAGGACGGACTCCTGAGGCTCGAGGCGGAAGCCCGCGGCCTCGACCGCCTCGCGCACGCGCGCGGGGTCGAGCCCTTCCGGGAGGCGGAATTTGATTTCGCGTTCGATCATGGGAACGACCTGCGAATCAGTCTTTGGCGAGCAGGCGGAGCGCGCCGGGCTGGATCAGCCACTCCAGCGACCCAGCGCCGGGTGCAGCACGTTCGGGAAACTTGAGGCGGGCCACGGCGCCCTTCTTGAACTCCAGCACGGCCGAATCTCCACCCACGAGGAGGTAGGAGGCGAGACCGCTCAGGTGCGGCTCGTGTCCCACCACCGCTACCTCTTCATCGGCATACGGAGCGATCGCCTTGAGCAGGGCGCCGTACTCGGCGTGGGGCGTGAGGGCGGGCGAAATCGTGATCGCGACGTCCTTGGCCACGGCATCGCGCAGGATCTCGGCCGTCTGCTTCGCGCGGAGGAGCGGACTCGAGACGATCCGGCCCGGCTTCATGCCCAACTCGGACAACCCACGGGCCGCCAGGCGGAACTTGTGGATTCCCTCGGTCGTCAGGGGGCGTTCGTCGTCGTTCGGAAAGGCTCCGTCGCCGCGCTCGGCGGCGATCGCATGACGCACCAAATATAGGTCCATACAGGGATTGTCTCACCTGGGACCAGGGGGGTCAATCGGGGGCGGGCGTGCCTTCCAGCCACGGGCGCTGGGCGTCCCGGAACTGCGCGAGCCGGATGCGTTCCATGTCGCGCATGTGATCGGAGGATGGCGGGCGATCTTCCTTCCAGACGAAACGGAGGCGACCACTGCGGACGGGCTGGATGTCGGTGGGGCCGTTCGGGGTCATCCGGCCGACGCGCGCGGCGCCCTCCAGGACGCAGACGCAGGTCCCGTTCGTCTGCACGATCACCGCGAGGGTGGTCCCGACCACCTCCACCGACGCCTCGGGGGTGAACACGTTCAGCCGGGTGCCGTGGAAATCGGGCCCCGTGGTCATCCGCGTATCGCCATACCGGACGTGCATCTCCATCCGGCGGTTGATCCATCGGGTGGGGGGCGGCGGGATCGTGAGGTCCGTGCGCCGGGTCAGTTGAAGCGCCATCACGCCGCCGCTGACGAGGTCGATCTCGACGCCGTCGGGGATCTTCACTTCGGCTCCGGGCACGATCAGGCGATTCAGCGCGGCGCGATCCGAGAGGGGAACGGTATCGCCGTCCACCGCCACGACGCCTTCGCCTCGGACGCCCGTGACCATCCACTTCTGCCCTTGATTCAGCGTGCCGATCACGATCGTGATCGCCGCGGCCGCCGCCAGGGACGCCGCGATCCAGACCGGCGCGCGGCGTCGCCGCGAGGCCAGGCCCCGGATCGGGACCGTCTTTCGGCGGGCCCGGCCGCGCGCCTCACGCGTGCCGGATACCTCGATGGCGCCGGAGACGAATTCATCTTTCAGCCGGTCGCGAAACGCCGTCGCGGCGCGAGGCGGGGGAGCCTCGAGGAGCAAGCGACGGGCACGCTCCGCCTCGTCGGTGAGCCGGTCGTCCGGTCGATCGTTCACAGGCCTGCCTTCCTCAAGTGTTTGCCCATTTCCGCCAATGCCCTCGAGTAGCGCTTTCGCACGGCCGCCTCGTTCAATCCCGACAAGGCCGCGATCTGGTCGTAACCCATCCCTTCGTACTCGCGCAGCACGACCACCTCCCGGAGCGGTGCCCGGAGCGCGAGCAGCGCATCCTGGACCAGCCGCGTTCGCTCGGCCGCCAGCGCGTCCCCTTCGGGGCCGCGGGCGGTGGAGTGTAGCGTTTCTCGAAGCCCGGGCGTGTCGTCAATGGAGAGCGATGTGTGGGACAGCCGGTAGGCCCCCGAACGCCAGAAGTCGCGGCAGACGTTCGTCGCGATCATCAGGAGCCAGGGAACGGGGTCGCGGGTCGGGTCGAGCAGATGCGCCCCCCGGTGAACCTTCAAGAACACTTCCTGCGCCGCGTCTTCGGCAAGCGTCCTGTCCCCCAAGAGCCTGTAGACCAGCGCGAACATCCGGTCGAAATAGGCGTCGAAGAACGCTGCGAGCGCCTCGGGATCCCGCCGCCGGACCGCCTCCAGATTCAGTCCGTCCGTGGGGCGGGGTTCCGGAGTTAGTACGGACGGCCCTTGCTTTTGTGTCGGGCCGGTGGGAGAGGGCGACATGGAACTGAGCCTACCACAGCCCCGGGGCGAGAGCCCGGCTTGACGCCGGGGCCTGGGCGAGCGAACATGGGCCCAATGCCTTCTCCTTCAAGGACTTCCTTCCCGATCCGGTGCGCCGGCATGGACGTCGGCTCGAACGCGCTCCGCCTCTCGATCGCCGAATTCAAGACCCCGACCCAATACAAGATCCTCGAACGGGTCCGGGTGCCGGTCCGGCTCGGCGAGTCGGTGTTCCACACGAATCGGATCGATCCAGCCACCATGGAGGCGGCGCTGGATGCCTTCCGCAACTTCCGGCGTAAGATGGAGCAGCACGACGTGGTGGTCCACCGGGCGGTGGCCACGAGCGCTACGCGGGAAGCCAAGAATCGCGCGGCGTTCCTCGAGCGGGTCCACGCGGAGACCGGGCTCGATCTCGAGCTGATCAAGGGGACCGAGGAGGCGCGCCTCGTCGCGCTGGGCGTCCGGAGCCGCCTCTCCCTCGACCGGGGCCTCTCGATGATCCTCGACGTCGGCGGCGGCTCGAGCGAGATCGCGCTCGTGGGGCATGGGGAAATCCTGGTCGTCGAGTCCCACGACATCGGCGGGGTCCGCCTCCTGGAGCGGGTCGGCTCCGCGCCCCCGGAAAAGATACTCAAGCTGATCCAGGCCACCCTCAAGTCGTCGCGGTTCCCGATCCTCGACTTCTTCAAGCGGCGCCGACTGACGCGTTTCGTCGGCACGGGCGGGAACATCGAAACGATCGCGACGATGGCGACGGGCGCCGCGCGCAGCGAGGACCGTCCGCCGGCGCGGGTGACGCTCGTCCGCCTGCGGAAGATCCTCGGCTCCCTGGCGCGGATGTCTCCCAAAGAGCGCGCCGAGAAGTACGGCCTTCGCCCCGACCGCGCCGACGTCATCGTGCCCGCGGGGGCCATCTTCGAGTACGTGGCCACGCGGATCCGCGCCAAGGAGGTGTGGGTCCCGTTCGTGGGGCTCGTCGACGGCGTGCTGATCGACGTGGCACGCGCCGCCGGCGCGGAGGGCATGAAGGCGCTCGAGGTGAGCCAGACCCGGAACGCCGCGATGGCCGTCCTCAAGAAGTACGAGACGGACCCGAAGCACGCGATCCGCGTCAGCGCCCTCGCGGTGTCGCTCTTCGATCAACTGAAGTCCGTGCACGGAATGGGGAAGCGCGACCGGCTCCTCATGGAGCTGGCGGCGCTCCTCCACGAGGTCGGGAACTTCATCGGCTCGTCGGGGCATCATCGCCATGCCTACTACATCATCGCCCAGACTCCGATTCTCGGGCTGAGCGACGAGGAACTCCTGGTGGTCGCGAACATCGCCCGATACCACCGGAAGGCGCCGCCGGATCTGAGCCACGAGGGCTACCGGGACCTGGACGAGAAGGGCCAGCAGCGCGTCCGCGCCCTGGCGGCGATCCTGCGCGTCGCGGACGCGCTGGATCACGACCATCGCCAGAGCGTGACCTCCGTGCAGGCCAAGCCGCGCGGCTCGGAGCTTCGGTTGAAGGTGAAGACACGCGGCGACGTGACGCTGGACGAGCTGTCGGTCGTGGACAAGGGCGACCTCTTTCGAGACGAGTTCGGGTTGAAGCCGGTGGTGGTGGTGCGTGGCTGATCCGATTCCGACCGCGATTCCGGTCCTCTCCGTCATCGACATCGGCGCGAGCGGGATCCGCATGCTGATCGCCGAGTTGAAGCCGGACGGCACCGTCCGGACGCTCGAGGCTCTGGAGCGCCCGATCGCGCTCGGTCGCGAGACGTTCAAGACCGGCACGCTCTCGGCGGCGAGCATCCAGAAGGCCGTGAACGTGCTCCGCCAGTTCCGGACGATCATGGACACCTACGGCGTCTCGCACACGCGCGCGGTGGCGACGAGCGCCATCCGCGCCGCGCTGAACCGCGATACGTTCGTCGACCGCGTGTTCCTCGCGACCGGCATCGAGATCGAGGTCATCGAGGGGTCGCAGGAAACGCTGCTCACGTTCGCCGCCGTTCAGCGCGTTCTGGAGGCGCACCCGGAGTACGGGGACGGCGACGCGTTGATGTTCGAGCTGGGGGGCGGCGCGACCGAGTGGGCGCTCGTGCGAAACGGCCAGGTGGCCGCCTCGATCACGCACGATCTGGGCACCGTTCGGATGCGGGAGGCGCTTCGCGCAGGGGAGGCCGACCGGCGCTCCCGGACGAGGCTCATCACGCACAACGTGCGCGAGATGATGAACGTGGTCCGCCGCTCGCTCCCATTCGACAAGGTGACGAACCTGGTCGCGGTCGGCTCCGAGGCGCGCTTCGCGGCGCGGGCCGCCGCCGGCCGCTCCCCGGGCGGCCTCTCGGCGAACGGAGCGGAAACGACGACGGACATCGGTTCCGTCTCCGCGAAGGACTTGAAGAAGCTGGCGGACCAGATCTTCACGATGTCGTCGGACCAAGTGGCCGCTTCCTTCTCGATCCCGCCCAACGAAGCGGAGTCCCTGGCGCCGGCATTCCTCGCCTACGCGGAACTCCTGCGATCGAACCAGGTGGACCGCCTGCTCGTGCCGCATGCGAGCATGCGCGACGGGCTCCTGCTCCACATGGTCCGCTCGATCCAGAGCGGCTCCACCGTGCTCTTCCCGGATCAGACGATCGCCGCCGCGGTGAACCTCGCGCGGAAGTACAACGCGGACGTCGCGCACGGCACCCACACCGCGGCCCTCGCGCGCGCCATCTTCCACGTCACCCGCGCGCAGCATCAGATGGGGGAGAAGGAGCAGCTCCTGTTGGAGGTGGCCTCGATCGTGCACGACATCGGCGGGTTCGTGACGGCGCGCGCGCACCACAAGCACACGTATTACCTGCTCACCAACTCGGAGGTGTTCGGCCTCTCCGGGATGGACCTCGAGATCGTGGCGAACGTGGCGCGGTATCACCGGCGGGGCGGTCCCCAGTCGGACCATCCGGCCTACGCGTCCCTCCCGCGGCAGGCGCGCCTCGCGGTGAACCGGTTGTCCGCGATCCTTCGCGTCGCCGATGCGCTCGACAAGGGGCACACGCAGCGCGTGGTCGATCCGAAGATCTCGATCGTGGGGGACGAATTGCGGATCGAGGTGGCGGGCGGCGAGGACTGGGCCCTCGAGCGGTTCACGCTCGACTCGAAGAGCGGACTCTTCGAGGAGGTGTTCGGGTTGAAACCGGTCCTGGTCGAGGCTCCTGCCGCGGGGACTACTTCTTCAGCGTAAGAGCCGGGGCGCCGGGCGCGGGGAGGGGGCGCTTCGTCGTCCGCAGGTGAGCGGGGCAGTTTTCGCAGCCCTTCGCGCCGCCCTTCTTCCAGATCGCGCGCCGAAGGAGCCACGCGGCCGCCGCGAGCACGATGGCGATCGCCACGACGTTTTGAACCCACAAGGTCGTCATCGTCACACCCACCCGAGCATCCGTCCGCCTTGGTACACGAGGAACGACGCGCCCCAGGCCATCACGTTCATCAAGACCAGCATGAAGATCGGCCAGCGCCAGGAATTGGTCTCCCGGCGCACCACCGCCACCGTGGACATGCACTGGCAGGCGAGCGCGAAGAACACCATGAGGCTCACGGCCACGAGCGGCGTGTAGACCGGCAGTCCGGTCCGCGGGTCGGTCACGCCGGGCAGGATCCGCCTCAGGGAAGCCGACGCCTCGTTCCCGCGCGATTCGAGGTTATAGATCGTCGCCATCGTCGAGACCATCACCTCGCGCGCGGCGAAGGACGAGATGAGCCCGATGCCGATCTTCCAGTCGAACCCGAGCGGCCGGATGGCCGGCTCGATCACGTGGCCCAGCATTCCCGCGAACGAATGCCGGAGCGCCGCGCCGGCCGCGGCGTCGCCGAGCCGCGCGGCCTCGGTCGTGGCTCCGGCCGCGGCCGCCGCACGGGCCTGCGCCTCCAGGGCGCGGGTCTCAGGATGGCCCGAGGGATAGGTCGCGAGGAACCAGAGCACGATCGATACGGCCACGATGACGGTGCCGGCGCGCTTCAGGAAGAGGACGCAGCGATTCCGAATCGTGAGGAGGACCGATCGCCAAGTCGGCACCCGGTAGGGCGGCAGCTCCATCACGTAGAGCGGCCGGCGGCCCCGGAGAACCGTCCGCTTGAGCACCCACGCCACCGCGAGCGCCGCGGCGATTCCGAAGAGATAGAGCGCGAGGAGCGTGAGCCCGCGGAGCCCCACGAACCCGAGCAGGTGCTTGTCGGGAATGAACGCGCCGATCAGGAGCGCGTAGACGGGAAGGCGCGCGCTGCACGACATGAACGGCGCGATCAGGATGGTGGTCAGGCGGTCGTTTCGGCTCTCGATCGTGCGCGTCGCCATGATGCCCGGAATCGCGCACGCAAAGGACGAGAGGAGCGGGAGGAAGGCGCGGCCGGGCAGTCCCACCGCTCCCATCACGCGATCCATGATGAACGCCGCGCGCGCCATGTAGCCGGAATCCTCGAGCAACGCGAGGAAGAAGAAGAGGATCACGAGCTGCGGCAGGAAGGACGCGACCGTTCCCGCCCCGGCGATCATGCCGTCGGCGATCAGGGACTGGAGCGGTCCGGGCGGGAGCGCCGCGCGGACGCCGCCCGAGAGCGCGGTGAAGCCCGCGTCGATCACGTCCATCGCGGGCGTCGCCCACGCGTAGATGCTCTGGAAGACCGTGGCCATGAGGAGGAGGAAGATCGCGGGGCCCAACACGCGGTGCGTGAGGACGTGGTCGATCCGGATCCGGAGCGGGTTGGGCTTCGGGCGCCGCCGGACCACCTCGCGGACGATCGCCTCGACGTCCTTGTAGCCGCGCGCCGGATCGTTGGGGTCGGCGAGCAGCGCGGCGATCGGGGGCGCGGGGGTGCCGTCTGCCATGCCCCCGTTCGCCGCGCCGTTTCCGTGCCCATTGCCGCGCGGGGCGTCCATCGCTTCGCGCAGGCGATCGACGCCGCGTCCGGTCTTCGCCGACACCGCGAGCACGGGCACGCCCAGCCTTCGTGTGAGGGCGGGGACGTCGATCGCGATCCCTTCCGCCTCGGCCGCGTCGATCAAGTTCAGGACGAGGATCGCGGGCCGCCCGGTCGAGAGAATCTGGAGGGCCAGATACAACTGGCGCTCCAGATTCGTCGCGTCCACGACCGCCACGACCAGGTCGGCGCCGTCGGTCGATTCGCGGCGCCCCTCGAGCACGTCGCGCACGATCTGTTCGTCGGGCGAGCGGGGCGCCATGCTGTAGGTGCCGGGAAGGTCGAGGAGCTCGATCCGTCTTCCGGAGGGAAGGACGCAATCGCCGACGGTTTTCTCGACGGTGACGCCGGGATAGTTCGCGACCTTCTGGCGGAGGCCGGTCAGGCGGTTGAAGAGGGAAGACTTCCCGGAGTTAGGGCTCCCGACGAGGGCGACCCGCTCAGAGGGCTTCGACATGAATACGATCGGCCTCGGATCTGCGAATGGAGAAGTGGGAGCCGCGCACGACCAGCTCGATGGGATCTCCGAACGGCGCGCGCCGGACCAGCGCGATCTCGGTGCCGGGCGTCATGCCGAGATCCATGAGGCGGCGGGCGAAGTGCTCGTCGCCGTCGATGCGGAGCACGAGCGCGCGGGCGCCCGAGGCGACCGTCGAGAGCGTACGCGTGATCGGCGGCTCGATCGCGATCATGGGTGCGCCCCCGGCGGGAGGACGCTCCCACCCGCCTCGTCCTCGAATTCCGCGAACGCTGCTTTCAGGCACTGGCCCTTGCAGACCGGGCACTCGGCGCCCGCGAGGCCGCCCGAGCATTGACGCTGGTATTCGCGAAACGCTTCCCGAAACCGCTCGGCGGCCGGATGATCGGATCGGAGCATGGCGGTGAGGCGAAGGAACTGGGTCATGGAGGCGGGGCTCACGAGGTGCTCGATCATGCACGCGTCTTCGGCCGCGGCGTCCGGTGGAAGTCCGAGGATGTCGGTGAAGAACTGCGTGAGCACGTCGCGGCTCGCCTCGGTGCGCATCGCGAGACGACGCCCTTCCTCGGTGAGTTCGACGCCGCCGTATCGCTCGTGGCGCACGAGGCCCCGGGTCCGAAGCGAGCGAATCATCGACGTGACGCCGGCTTTGCTCACGCCCAGGCGATCCGCGATATCGCTGACCGTGGCGTCGCCCCGCTCGCGCATCAACGAAGCCACCGCTTGGAGGTAGTGGGCCATCGAGTGCGTCAGTTCCTTTTCGTGGAATCGCTTCCAGGTTTCCATGCGCGCTCCGGAATGTTTTGGCGGATTGAGTTAAGCAGGCTTAACTCTGAGGTGGCCGTGCAATCCCTGTCAATGGTACATTCGAGGGGCGGAGGATCGCCCGTAAGGTCCCCCGTAACTGTAACTTGCACATGCCGCCGTTCCGTCTATAAGTAATGCTGCACCCAGCGGCACACGCTAATTGAGACACTGTCGCAGAGGCGAATCATGAGCGAAACGGCGTCCAAGGAAACCGAGTCGCGCTACCTGGATCGCTCGCTCACGTGGCTTGGTTTCAACGGCCGCGTGCTCGAAGAAGCGAGCGATCCCGCGAACGCGATTCTCGAGCGCCTCCGTTTCCTGGGCATCTTCGCGTCGAATCTCGACGAGTTCTTCATGATCCGGGTCGCGGGCGTGCGCGAGCTCTTGATCGCGAACGTGGAGCACCGAACGGCCGCGGGGCTTTCGCCGGCGGAGTCGATGCAGCGGATCGCGGCCAGGGCTCGCGAGGTCGTGGCGCAGGCGTACTCGCTCTGGGACCGCGAGCTGGTTCCCGCGCTGCGCGAGGCGGGCGTGCACATGCTCCGCACGGTGGACCTCGAGTCGAAGGAGCGAGCCTTCCTGGATCGCCTCTTCACGCGGGAAATCCTCCCGATCCTGACGCCCGCCGCGATCGACCCCGCGCTCCCGTTTCCGCGCGTCGTGAATCTCGCGCTCCATCTCGCCGTGCGGCTCAAGCGCGAGGGAGACGAGGAGCGGTTCGCGATCGTGCAGCTCCCGCGGCTCAGCCCCCGCTGGATCCAGGTCGGCGGTGCCGCGGGCGGCGCGCGCTTCGTGCTCCTGGAAGACGCGGCGCGCGAGCACCTCGGAGATCTCTTCTCCGGTTACACGGTGGAGGAAGCGGTCGCCTTTCGCGTGACCCGCGACGCGGATTTCGCCACCGACGACCAGGAGGCGGAGGATCTCGTCGACGCCGTCCGCCAGGTCCTTCGCCAGCGTATGCAGGGCGATCCGGTCCGTCTGGAGATCGAGGATCGGGCGAGCGCGGAGCTCACGACGCGGCTTCGCGAGGCGCTCCAGCTCGAGGCGCACGAGGTCTACGGCACGCCGGGTCCGGTCGACCTCAAGTTCCTGCTCGACTTCGCCCGGCTCTCGTCCCTCCCCGCGCCGCGCGCCACCCCGTGGCCGCCGCAGGGAACGCCGGACATCCCGCCGGGTGAGGCGCTCTGGGACGAGCTCCAGGAGCGCGACATCCTTCTCTTCCACCCGTACGAATCGTTCGAGCCGGTGCTGCGCCTCCTCCGCCTCGCTTCCGAGGATCCCTTCGTGCTCGCGATCAAGCAGGTGCTCTACCGCACGTCCTCCACGTCGGAGATCGTCCGCTCCCTCGAGCGCGCGGCCGAGAACGGAAAGCAGGTCACGGTGCTGATCGAGCTCCAGGCGCGTTTCGACGAGGAGCGAAACGTGAACTGGGCCCGTCGCCTGGAGGACGCCGGGGCGCAGGTGCTCTACGGACTCGCGGGGCTGAAGACGCACGCGAAGGCGCTCCTGATCGTCCGCCGGGGCGCCGCCGGGGTCGAGCGCTACGCGCACGTCGGCACGGGGAACTACAACGAGCGAACCGTGCTCGACTATTCGGACCTGAGCCTGCTCACGACCGACGAGGACCTCTGCTCCGACCTGACCGGATTCTTCAACGTCGTCACCGGATTCTCGGAGCCGCTTCCCTGGCGGAAGATCGCCATGGCGCCGCTCGGGCTCCGCGGCCGATTTCTCAGCCTGATTCGACGCGAGACCGAGAAGTCGACGCCCGACGATCCCGGACAGATCCGCGCGAAGATGAACGCCCTCCTCGATCCCAGGATCATCGAGGCCCTGTACGAAGCGTCGGGAGCGGGGGTTCGCGTGGACCTGAACGTGCGGGGCTCCTGCCTGCTTCGCCCCGGCGTGAAGGGAATGAGCGAGCACATTCGCGTCGTGTCGCTCGTGGATCGATTCCTCGAGCACAGCCGCATCTTCGAATTCCGAAACGGCGGCGACGTCGAGACGTACTTCGGGAGCGCCGACTGGATGCCGCGAAATCTCGACCGCCGCGTCGAGTTGATCGTGCCCGTGAGCGACCCCGAGCATCGCGCGCGGCTGGGGCGGATCCTCGACACGATCTTCGCCGACAACGTGAAATCGCGCGAGTTGAAGGCCGACGGCACGCTCGTGAAGCGGGATGGTCGACGTAAGCAGTCGCGCGCGCAGGAGATCTTCTGGGAGGAAGCGCGGGAGCGGGCCACCCGCCCGATCGGCGCGACGGATCTCGATCGAAGCGCGTTTCAACCTCTGCGGCGGGCTCCCGACGAGGCGTGACGCCGCAGGTCGCCGCCGGCGGCCGCCAGGTCCCTAGTAGCGAAGCTCCGCGGCCAGACGGCCCAGCCACGCCGTGCGCTCGCGCCCCGCGACGTGATCCTCGTTCCGCACGCGGCGGTAGCCCAGTCCGAGCGACAGGTCCACGTTGTCGCGCGGCAACCAGCGCACGTCGCCCCACACCTCGCGGCGCTCCTCGACGACGCCGGTCAGGCTCGCGTTCGGCACCGGGCCGAGCGCCGGTGACCACGCGTCGCCCAAACGCCCTTCGCCGTGATTCGTGAAGTCCCCCGTCCATCGAAGGCCCCAGTCGCGCGACAGCTCGTACCCCGCCTCCACGAACACGTTCTCCACGTCGGGGCCGAGCGCGAATCCCAGCGGGTGCCCGCGATGAATGAAGTTCTGCCCGTAGTCGACGGCGTACGTGAAGTTCCGGACGCGCGTGTACTCGCCGAGCAGCCGGGCCGTCCGCGAGCCGTAGGGGCGCTCGCTTCGAAAGCCGGCCTGGTAGGCGATCCGGTCCGGCATCTCGCGATTCTCCGTCGCCATGTCGTCGAGGAGGATCTCACCGTAGAGCGTGAGCGCCGTTCCGGGACGCCAGACGACATCGAGCGAGGCCATGATGTTCGCGCGCTCGCCGCCGCGCACCGAGTCGGTGTCGGCGTCCCGGATGTGGATCCGCTCCACGATCGCGTACGGGATGAGCCCGCTCGCGTAGAGGAGATCGATGCCGTCGCTCGGGTAGCGCACCGCCTCCGCGATGCCCACGGTGAGTCGCGGCGTCACCGCCGCCTCGATTCGGTGGGCCGCGAGGAACTTTCGATCGGCGCGGGAGATTTGCCCGGAGAGCGCGGTCGCGGTGACGCGTCCCAGGAGCGTGTGCGCGAACGAGAGAAAGCCCATCGGGCCCGCCGCGTCGGAAAGGAGGAGCGTGCCGCGCCGTCCGGGCCCCCAGCGGAACATCTCGTAGCCCGCGGCGCCGGTGAATCCGCCGGCGCGAGCCGTCAGCTCGCCGCGCAGCGTGGTCGTTTCGAGGTCCGAGTTGAGCGCGATCGCGTCGATGAACCCGCGCTGGCTTCGGATTCGCGTCACGCCGATCTCCTCGAACGCGCCGAATGCCGATCCAGCTTGAAACGAAAGGCGCGCCGTGGCGGACGTCTCGTCGCGGAAGCGAAAGTGCGCGGCGCCTCGCTTCTCGTCGTAATCGCCGCGGACGTGGGCCGCCGCCTGAATGCGGAACCGTCCGTCCCGATCCCCGGTATCCACGAGAGGACCGGATTCGGCGCGGGCCGGCGGCGCGCCGAGATCGGTCAACTCGCGCGCCAGCTCGCGCTCGAGCCTTTGATAATGGAGGTTGCTCGCGATGTCCGGGTGCGTCGCGGCCGCGCGGAGGAGCGCCCGCGCGACGTCGATCCGCGCCAAGGGCCGGGTGTAGATCTGGATCGAGTCAAGGAGGCCACGGGCGGCCAGCGCCTCGATCTCCTCGTAGGCGGCGTGGCGAACGGGCAGGAATTCCGCGGGGCCCGCCACCGCGGACGCCCGCGGGGCAATCCCGGGTAAGGCCAGGGCGACCGCGGCCACCCCGAGGAAAACAGCGAAGTTACGGCCCAACCCGGACATGGGCGCATCGTATCCGATGTGTGGACGGCAGGACACAGGGTGTTCCCGGTGCGCCAGCCGGGACGCCGGGTCTTGCCCGTAAATCGTTTAGTACCAATGGAGTCACGGGTGGCACATGGGGTGCATTGGTCCGCCGGGAAGTCGATCGGACCACCACACTAGGGAGGATCGCCATGTCTTCGATGAGCAGCAGGGATGTAGGACGATATGCGGCTGGGAGTCGCTTGGGCCTGGTTGGGCTGACGTTGGCCACCGCCGTCGTCCTCCAATTTGGAAGCGCCGGTACCCCTTCGGTCGCAGCGGCTTCACCGCTCGACTACCAAGGCTCGGTCCTGGCGTCGAACGGATCCACCCAGCCTTCGAATACCGTCCTGGCCCGCGCGTCCTACGCGTCATCGAGCGAGCGTCCGATCCGTCGGCGCCGGCCGGGTTCGTATTACCGCGATGACTACGGCTCTCACCGTCCCTCCTATTTCGCGAACCTCGGCGTCGGATCGTTCGATCCGTCTTCGCAGCCGGGCCGCGGCTTCTACTTCAACGGCGCGGTCGGAAGCGAAATGAACGACGCGATGGATCTGGGTCTCTCGGTTCAGTGGTACCACCGGTCCACGGGCGGCTCGCAGGTGATCAGCGAGTTCGAAGATCCCGCGGGCAACACCGGGCAACGCGTCATCGAAACCTCCGACGTCACGACGGACCTCATCCCGGTGATGGGCTTCCTGCGGGTGCGCATTCCGGTCACGGGAGCCGTCCAGCCGTACGTCGGCGCTGGAATCGGATGGGAGTGGCTCACGGTGGATGGGACCGACGATCAGGGGTTCGCGTTCAGCGATGACTATGACGGCGTCGGCGCGCAGTTCTTCGGCGGCGCCAATTTCGCGGTGGCTCCGAACGCCTCGCTCTACGGTGAGGCGATCTATAACGCGAGCACCGTATCCGCAGAGTTCTACGACTCGTTCTACGGCGGGACCGTTCGCGACGAGATCGACATGGACGGCCTCGGACTCCACGCGGGTCTTCGCTTCCGGTTCTAGTTGTGCGGCAATAGGTTGGTAGCGTATCGTGCCCCTGGGGAATCAGGGGCACGATGCGGCGCCTTCATGGGCCCTACCAACAGACATGGGACCATAGGGAGGGGAATCGCGATGGACCGAACTTCGAGTGGGATGGGGGCGCTTGTCGCCGCGCTCGGATTGGCCGTTCTCGTAACCACAGCACCCGCCGCGTTCGCGCAGGAAAGCACGCAGAGCACACAAAGCACGCAAAGCGCGCGCGAGCCGGGCCTCGGTTTTCAGGGCCTGGGGGCGCGATTGGGATTCGTCGATCCCGAAGGCGCGAGCAGCACGCTGATGCTGGGCCTGCACGTCGATGCGGGACAGATCGTGAGAGGCGTTCGCCTGCAACCGGTGGTGGAGTACTGGAGCCTCGGGCAGAGCATCGGCCCCTACGATTCCGACTTCAGCGATCTCTCCTTCGGGGCCGACGTGAACGTCGACTTCCCGCTCCAGGACAGCCGCATCGTTCCGTACGTGGGCGGCGGCCTCGGACTTCACTTCCTCAGCTACGACTCCACCGTGCCCGGCGTTCCGGACAATTCGAAGAACAAGCTCGGCCTGAACATCCAGGGCGGGATCCGAAACGACATCATGCCGAACCTGTCGCTCTTCGGCGAGGCGCGCTACAACTTCGTGTCCGACGCGAATCAGTTGAAGGTTCTCGGCGGATTCACGTATCGCTTCGTCTACTAACCCCCGGCAACCCCAGGAGGCGGTCATGAAATCCCTTCGCATTTTCGGCGCGGCGCTACTGATGTTGGCGCTGGCCATCGGATTCTCCGCGTGTCAGAAGCAAGCCGACACCGAGGTGACCACGACGACGGACAATCCCGCGACGGCGACCGAAACGCCGGCGACCCCGTCGGAGACGGTCACGCCTCCGGCCGAGCCCCCGCCGACGCCCGCGGTCACGACGACGCCCAAGGCCAAGACCACGACGAAGTCGACCAAGTCCAAGTCGACGGGCGCGGTGCTTGCCGACGCGCCGACGACTTTGGAGCTTCCGGCCGGAACGACGTTCGACGTCGTGATGGTGACGCCGGTCGATACCCGTACGTCGAACGTCGGCGATCGGATCGAGGCCACGCTCGCGTCGCCGCTCTACGTGAATGGCAAGACGGTAGCGGATCAGAATGCCGTGATCCGCGGCGAGATCTCGGAGCTGACGCGCGCGAGCCGCGCGAAGAGCGAAGAGGACCGCGCGGGCGTGAAGTTCCTCTTCACGTCGCTCGAAACCGTGGACGGCGAGAAGGTCCTGCACGCCACGGTGACGAACAGCGAGGGTCGGATGATCGCCAAGTCCACGAGCACGCGGGACAAGCTCTTGATCGGCGGCGGCGCGCTTCTCGGTGCCATCACCGGCAAGGTGGCCGGCAAGGACACGAAGGCCACCGTGCTCGGCGCCGTGGGCGGCGCGGTGCTCGGCACGGGCATCGTGCTGGCGTCGAAGGGCCACGAACTCGAAGTGCCCGCGGGGAGCAAGGTCAGCCTCCGCGTGGACGAGCCGATCACGATCGTCGAGAAGTAAACGGCGATGA
>Ga0070696_100001012_pt1 | contig 18223 bp, 15 predicted proteins | sample KBSK1253metaG_FD_65474 | JGI IMG/M metagenome (GOLD analysis project Ga0070696, IMG submission 65474) | Corn, switchgrass and miscanthus rhizosphere microbial communities from Kellogg Biological Station, Michigan, USA - KBS K1-25-3 metaG | ecosystem: Host-associated > Plants > Roots >... | reverse complement strand
GCACTTCCACGTCGGCGTGCGACAGCATTAGAGGATGGCATAACGGGATCAGCTCGGAGGTTTTCTTCGCCGCCGCAATCCCGGCTATGCGTGCAATTTCGAGTGGATTGCCCTTGGGATTCTCCGGCAATTTGCGAAGCACGCGCGGCGAAATGCGCACGAAGGCGTGGGCGCTGGCGGTGCGACGCGTCTGATCCTTAGCCGAGACGTCCACCATGCGCGGGCTGCCGGCGGAATCGTAGTGCGATAGTTTTTTCATTTGAGCAGCACGCGCATCAGATCGCCCGTTTTCCAGTCGCCGCGATCCGCGTCCGCCACCAGAAAGGCGTTGGCGCGTGTAAGCGCGGGCACGTCGCTCGAGCCGCGCCAGGAAACGGGAGTGAGCTGGGGTCCGGAATCGCCCGAGCATACATTGGCCGGCAGGAAGCGCGTCAGCCCGGTTTTGTGACGGAAATCACGTGTGAGCCTGGCATAGGTAAGGGGCAACTCCGTGTACGACTGTCCGACAATTAACTCGAGTGCGGCGCGAGCGAAAATTTCAAACGTGACCATAGTGGAAGCGGGATTTCCCGGAAGGCCGAAGAAAAAGCAATCGCGCACGCGCCCGAAAACCAGCGGCTGCCCCGGTTGAATCAGTACGCGATCGAAGAAAAACTCCGCACCCAGATCGGCGAGCACGCGCTCGACAATGTCGTATTTGCCGGCCGAAACGCCGCCCGAGACCAGGAGCAGGCCGGAGGAGAGGCCGCGTTCCATAAGCTCGCGCGTGTCAGCGTATTCGTCCTTTGCCACGGGCAGGATCACGGGCACGCCGCCGGCGCGCTTTACCTGGACGGCAAGCGCGTACACGTTGGAATTTCGGATCTGATAGGCACGCGGCGTTTCCGCGATGGGGACAATCTCATCTCCCGTCGCCAGCAGCGCCACACGCGGTTTCGGACAGACGGCCACGCGCGATTTGCCTATGGCGGCCAGCATCGCGATATCGGAAAAATCCAGCCGCTTGCCGGGCTTCAGAACTACCTCCGACGCGCGCGCTTCGCATCCTTGCGGATTGATGAACTGGCCCACATCCGCCGCACGATCCGTGCTGACGTCGCCGTCCGCGTCCCGGGTGGTGTGCTCCACCATGATGACGCTATCGGCGCCTTGCGGAATCGGCGCACCGGTCATGATTTCAACAGCCTCTCCCCGCGATACCGTCCCGGTGAAACGGTCTCCGGCGCGTACTTCGCCGATCACGTTCAACTTGCCGGGCACGTCAGCCGCATGCACGGCGAAACCGTCGCGCACCGAGCGAGCCACGGACGGGTAATCGCGATCCGCTCGAACTTCTTCGGCCAGCACGCGTCCCGCCGCAATTTCGAGCGCTACGTCTTCGCCGGGCTGAAATACTCGGCCCTCTGTAACGCGATCGATCACACACGCGCGCGCCTGTTCGAAACTGAACGTAGGCACAAGGCTATTCTACCTGCTGAGACCCCGATCGCCTGACTTGTGATCTTGCATGTCGGCATCTCGCGGCCCACAATGAGAGCAGAGGAGGATGGTGGCGCAGCGTGCCGCCGCGTAGGCCATGCAGGACCTGCCATTCCGAGACCGCGCTGAGGCCGGTCGAATTCTCGCGCATAGACTTGCAGCCTACGCCGACCGGCGCGATGTCGCGGTGCTCGGCCTGCCGCGCGGCGGTGTACTAGTGGCTTTCGAGGTCGCGAAAACGCTCCATGCGCCGCTCGATGTTTTTCTGGTGCGCAAGCTGGGTGTGCCGGGCCAGGAAGAACTTGCCATGGGCGCCATCGCCAGCAATGGAGTGCGCGTGGTGAATGAAGAAGTGGTCAATGCACTCAAAATTCCGCCGCGTGTTATCGATTCGGTAGCCGCCAAGGAAGCTCGCGAGCTTTCACGCCGCGAACAGTTGTACCGGCCGGGGCGGCACACGGCGCATGTCACCGGGCGCACCGTGATCCTGGTGGACGACGGCCTGGCCACGGGCTCGACCATGCGCGCCGCACTCGCCGCTCTGCGCCAGAAAAATCCCGCGAAGATGATCGTGGCGGTTCCGGTCGCGGCCGCGCCAACGTGTGAGGAATTCCGAAGCGAAGCCGATGAGCTGGTGTGCCTCGAATCTCCTGAGCCCTTTTATTCCGTCGGTTTTTGGTATGACGATTTTTCGCAGACCACCGACGAAGAGATTCGCGAGCTGCTCGAACGCGCCGCTAATCAACCGTCACCGGCCGTTTAGCGCCGGTGACGCGGAAACTGTCAATGGAAAACGGTCCGGCTCAGACGCAGGAACAACTGGTGCGCGTAACGGCGAAAGCGGCGGAGCTCGAAGGCACGCTGACTATTCCCGCTGGCGCGCGCGGAGTCGTTTTATTTGCTCATGGCAGCGGCAGCAGTCGCCATAGCCCCCGAAACCGGTACGTGGCGAAGATGCTGCGTGAGGGCAGCCTCGGCACCTTGCTGATCGACCTTCTGACGCCGCAGGAGGAGCGCGAGGACCTCTCGACAGCGCGTCTGCGGTTCGACATCGGGTTGCTCGCCGCGCGGCTGATCGGCGCAACCGACTGGCTGGCGACGAATCCGGCGACCGCGGACTTGAACATCGGATATTTTGGCGCGAGCACCGGCGCGGGAGCCGCGCTGGCCGCAGCCGCGGAACGTCCCGAAAATGTGGGTGCGGTCGTATCGCGCGGCGGACGCCCGGACCTCGCCATGCCCGTTCTCGCCCGCGTGCAGGCGCCGACGCTGCTGATCGTGGGCGGGCACGATTACCCGGTGATCGAAATGAATCAGGAAGCGCTGGCCCACTTGCAAACCGAAAAGAGGCTGGAGATCGTCCCCCGGGCGACGCATCTTTTCGAAGAAGACGGCGCGCTCGAGCAGGTCGCCGTGCTTGCACGGGAATGGTTCATCCAGCACCTGGCTATAAACGAGCGGTGAGCCGGCGCACGCCTTCCCGGAACTTTCCCGTCTCGGTCAGCAGGCTGACAATCAGAAACGCCTCGGATTCGAAATCGTAAAAAAAGCCGGGCTGTACGAGCGTGGAGTCATGCTCGAGTAGATCCAGGCACCATTCTTCCTCGGTGCGCGTGCGCGGAACGCGCAGCGTGGCGTACCAACCGCCTTCTACTCTTAGAACTTCCCCGGACGAGCCGGTTCCAACCATCGATCGCAAGCATTCCAGATTCGCTCGCACGCGCTCACTGATCTGTTGCCGGACCCCCGCGCCGGCCGCAAGCAGCCGCGGCAATGCGTGTTGCACAGGCGTGCCGGCGGAGAGGTATGTATCGGCGATCAGCTCGAGCCGCTCGGCAGCCTGCGCGCGCAAAGCAGCCGGCCCGCCGACCGCGATCCACCCCAACTTCATCTGCGGCAAGCCTGCGATTTTTGACAGGCCGCTGAGACAAAAGGTGAGCACTTCATTCACGCCGGTCAACGACGAAACCCTTGCCGGGTCGGGAGCGAATGCATAGTCGGCGAAGACCTCATCGGAGACGATCGCGAGGTCTCGTTCCCCGCAGAGCGCGATCAGCCTATCGAGTTCTTGGCGCTTCAGAAACGATCCGGTCGGGTTATTCGGATTTACCAGCACGATGGCGCAGGTCTGGCGAGTTACGGCGCGTTCCAGAGCTTCGAAATCGATCTGCCAGCCATCGTGATACACAAGCGGATAGCCGTCGACGCAGACCGATTCCAACTGCGCTAGAAACTCGAATAGCGGATAAGAGGGTCGTGGAACCAGCACATGATCCCCGGCATCCGCCAGCAGTTTGAACAGCCATGCGTAGGATTCGCTCGTGCTCGCGCTGATCAGGATTCGTGCCGGCTCCACGCTCAGCCCGCGGGCGATATAGTGGCCAGAGATTGCCTCGCGCGCCGCCTGCAAACCCGCTGGGGCCGGGTCGTAAATCAGCGCGCGTTCATCGTGCAAAGCCGCCAGAATCTCTTCGCCCGGATACTCAAACCCAGCCCGCGTAGGATTCGACTCCGTCAAGTCCAGGATTTCACCGCCGGCGGCACGCTTGGCGGCGAGCGCCCCGGCAATGCGGTTCGGCCGCAGATCCCAATGCAGGCGCGAAGAGAACATTCCTACATGTTAGTTTGGGCTTATGCCTCATCGCTCGTCGCTTTGCCTGATGTCCACGATGATCCGCGAGCGTCAGATCTCGCCCGTCGAGCTTGTAGAGGCGCACCTCAGGCAGATCGAAAAGCACAATCCGCGCGTCAATGCGTTTGTAACCGTCCTTGCCGAAGAGGCGCGCGAGGCCGCCAGGAAAGCGGAAGCAGCAATCATGCGAGCCGACTCGCTCGGTTTGCTGCACGGAATTCCAGTCACGGTGAAAGACAGCTTTGACATGGCGGGCCTGCCGACGCTATGCGGCAGCAAATTTCGCATGGGGCATCGGGCTGACGAAGACTCATCCGCCGTCGCTCGTTTTCGTGCGGCCGGCGCCATCATTTTGGGAAAGACGAACTGTCCGGAGTTTCTTTCCAACTATGAAACGGACAACTACATCACGGGCCGCACGAACAATCCGTGGGATCTCGATCGCACGGCCGGCGGATCGAGCGGCGGCGAGTCGGCTGCCATCGCGTCGTATTGCTCGGCTGGCGGCATCGGCAGCGACGGTGGCGGCTCGGTCCGCATTCCGGCGCATTTTTGCGGAATCGTGGGGTTGAAGCCCACGCCCGGCCGCATTTCTGCCGCGGGTCACTTTCCGTCCATTAGTCACCCAGGCGGTTTGTTGGGCGTTGCGGGACCTCTGGGACGCTCGGCTCAGGATGTGCGCCTGCTATTCGCCGCGCTCGCGGGCTACGACTCCCAGGATCCTTTTTCGGCGCCGGTTCCGCTCGCCGCACCCAATGTTTCAGACCAGTGCATCGCAGTAATTGAGCAGTTCTACGAAGTACCCGTGCAGGCCGATACTCGTGAAGCCGTGCGCAAGGCGGCACAAGCGCTCGAACGGATCGGCTTCAAGACCGAGCCATTCACACCGCACGGAGTGGAGCGCGCCCCAAACCTGTGGTGGTTCTTTTTCGGGCAGCTTCCCGCGCGCATGACGCAAAAAATGTTGGAAGGCCGTGAACAGGATGCCCACTGGACCGGCACCGAGTTTCTCAGTACCGCGCTCGAGCAGCCGGAGCCTACCGCCGAGGATGTGCTGAATAGCCTCGCCGCGCGCGACCGTATGCGCGCAGGCCTCCTGCGTCAGATGGAAAACCTGCCGATCATTCTGGCGCCGGTCTGCGGCGTCCCGGCATTCCGCCATCGCGAAAGGCGGTGGCCCACCGAAAGCAAGCCGATCGGCCTGTTCGAAGCCATGATGCCGGTAACACCGTGGAACCTGCTGGGAATGCCGGCGGCGGTGGTGCCCTTCAGTCTGTCTGCAACCGGCTTGCCGATCGGCGTGCAACTGATCGGACGGCCTTACGAGGAAGAATTGATCCTCGAGGTCGCCATGCGGTTGGAAGAGGCGCGTGGGCCGTTTCCCGGGCCGCCGGGCTTCTCAGCCTGAGCTTCTCAGCCTGAGTTTCTCAGCCTGATATGACGAGCGCGTTCCAGCTTCCTTTCGAATCCGATGATCGCCGCGCCAGACCGCTCGAGCGGAGCGCGCCTTCAACCAAATCGGCGTCGGCGTTTTCAAATCCGCTTACGATGGCAACGCCTCCGGTTCGCAGGCAGCGCGCAATTTCGGGTGCGAGCGCGATGATGGCCTCCGGGCTGATGTTGGCCACGATCAGGTCGACACTGTGAGAGCGCACCGCATCTGCCGACCCGATGAACGACACTTCTTGCCGTGCGAGCTCGACGGCCACAGGATCGATATCGCAGGAAATCGCCAGGCGCGCGCCGAGCAGCGTCGCGGCCGTCGAAAGGATACCGGACCCGCAGCCCACGTCGAGAATTTCCATTCCATCCCGCACTTCGCGTTCCAGCGCTTCAAGACACAACTGCGTGGATTCGTGGGCGCCGGTTCCGAAGGCCATGCCCGGATTCACTTGAATGCGAAACCGGCCGGGCGGCGTGGGATCGTTGCGCCACGCGGGCGCCAGAAAGAATCGTGAGCCGATATTCAGCGGCTGCAGCCTGGTTTGCGCCTCCGCAATCCAGTCGCGCGATTCTTCCGCGCGCCACTCGGCCGCATGATCGGCGAACTCAGCCGCGGCTTCCCGCACGGCTTGATCGCTCGTAAAAAATGCGCGCAGCCCACAACGATCCGGCGGCAGATCCGACTCCGTGATGCCAACCGAGCCGCGATCCCACAGTTCCGCGACGAAAAGATCCTTTTCCAGTTGCCAGCATTCCAGATAGAGAGAGAACATGGTCTGCGGATGAAAATACAGGGAATCTTTGCCGGCCTCACCACGCCGTTCGATCACAATGGCGACATCTACAAAGTCAAGGTACAGCACAACGTCGAGAAATGGAACCGGACCACACTGGCGGGTTATGTGGTATGCGGACGCGCGGGCGAAGGCGAGTTGCTGGCAAGTGAAGAGAAGATCGCGGTGTGGGAAATGGTGGCGAAACACGCGCCGCCCGAAAAGCTGCTCATCGCCGCCGCCGCCATGCCCGGGGTTCGTGAAACGGTTGCGTTGACGAATCGCGCCGCGGATCTCGGATACAAGGCCGCGCTCATCGAAACGCCGCACCGCGGTGAATCGCATCTGCTCTATTTTCGCGCGGTGGCGGATCAAGCGAAGATTCCGGTGATCGTGGCCGGCGCCAGTCCCGAAGTCGCCGAAGCCGTCACTGAGCATCCGAATATCGTGGCTGTCTGTGATCGCGCCTCCATAGCCGCGCGCGGCGGTTTCCAGCGGCTAGCCGGCTCGGCATTGCACCTTTGGCGTGAGCTGCAATCCGGCGCCGTTGGCGCGATTCTCGATTTCGCCGCGGCCGCGCCATACGCCGCCATTACCATCTGGGAGGCGCACCGCACACGCGAAGAAGAGGCTGGCGCGGAGTGGCAGAATCGCATCCTGCACGCCGCCCGCCTGATTGAAGAATGCTACGGTGTATCGGGCCTGAAACATGCCATGGATATGACTGGTTATTACGGCGGTCCGCCCCGGCTGCCTTACGTCGGGCCGAGTGCAGAAGCGCGGCGAGCCATCGAAGAGGCGTTCCGGGATCTACCGACCGACCGGTGATTTCAAAAATTCGCGGATGTATTGAATCACCAGCGCGGGCTTTTCGTGCACCACCCAGTGCGAACCCTCGGCCACGCGTTTGATAGTGAGCGTCTTGACGTGCTCGTCGAGTCCTTCGAGATTGCCGGTCAGCAGCGCGGTATCTTTCTCGCCCCAGATCACCAGCGTCGGCGTGGTGATCGGATTGAGCGGCTGGAGCGCGGGCGGCTTCGCCTCACCGGCCGCGGGCGAACGTAACTGCGCCGCACGATAATAGTTCAGGCCGCCGGTCAAACCGCCCGGCTGGTTCCAGGCCGCCAAGTACACCTTGCGATCTTCTTCCGTCAACGCCGAGCCGAAAGCCTGCAGCATGCCCGCGTAGTTATTAGCGCTCAGCACCTGTTCGGCCTCTGGCGAATTGAACACATTGAAGTAACCGCTGGCCTTTTGCTGCGCCGGATTGCTGGCCAACTCTCGGGAAAACACCGTGGGATGCGGCGCGTTGATGATCACCAGGCGTTCGAGCATCGACGGATGCTGCGCGGCGAATGCCCACGCGATCACGCCGCCCCAGTCGTGACCCACCAGCACGAACTTCGGTGCCTTCAGACTCTCGGCCAGCGCCCGCACGTCCTCGACGATTGTCGGGACGCGATACGCATCGACCGGCGCGGGCCTCGACGACAGGTTGTAACCGCGCATATCGAGCGCCACGGCGTGGTGATCGCGCCCGAAGTCCGTGAGCAAATCTTTCCAGGAGTACCAGAACTCGGGAAAACCGTGGAGAAAGACAATCAGCGGGCCTTTGCCCTGCTCCACGTAATGCAGCCGCACGCCGTTGACCTCGGCGTAACGGTCTTTCCACCGCGGCTTGGCCGTCATATGCCCGATCGAGAGCGCGCAGACGAAAATCGCGGCGCCCAGTCTAGAGTTTCTCGAGAATCGCATTGGTCACCTCCTGGGTACTGCTTTTTCCCCCCAGATCCGGAGTGCGCGCGCGGCCCTCGGCAAGAACCGACGCAACCGCTCGTTTGATCTGACTCGCCGCTTCACCCATGCGCAGATGATCGAGCATCATCGCCGTGCTGAGGATGGTTGCCAGCGGATTGACGATCCCTTTTCCTGCGATGTCCGGCGCCGAGCCGTGTACCGGCTCGAACATGGAAGGGTGCCGCCTCAGCGGATCCAGGTTCGCACTGGGCGCGAGCCCCATGCTGCCGACGATGATCGCCGAGATATCGCTCAAAATGTCGCCAAAAAGATTCGAGGCCACCACAACGTCGAAGCTCTCCGGCCGCCGGATGAAGTTCATGGCGGCGGCGTCGACCAGCAGCGATTCGGTGGAGATCGATGGAAATTCCGTGGCAACGGCGGCGAACGTGCGGTCCCAGAGCACCATGCCGAAACCCTGGGCGTTGGATTTCGTGATCGATGTCACCCGCTTTTTGCCGTTTCGCCGTACCGCCAGCTCGAAGGCAAAGCGGACGATGCGTTCGATCCCGCGCCTGGTGAACACCGCCGTCTGGATCGCCACTTCCTCGGGCTGATCGCGATAGACGAAGCCGCCTACCTGCGCGTACTCGCCCTCGGTGTTCTCGCGCACCACGACAAAGTCGATCTGTTCCCCTTTGCGCAATGCGAGTGGCGATTCCACGCCGCGATAAAGCATCGCCGGACGCACATTGGCGTACTGATCGAACGCGCGGCGGATGGGCAGCAGCAGGCCATTCAGCGTCACGTGGTCCGGAACTTCGGGATGGCCGACAGCGCCCAGCAGGATGGCATCGAACGGGCGCAACAGTTCGATCGCATTCGCGGGCATCATGCGGCCGTTGCGAAAATAGTAATCTGTTCCCCAATCAAAGTCTTGAAAACTGAACCCGGCCTGAATCCGCCGTCCGATCGTTTCTAGTACGCGTTTAGCGGGTGGAATGACTTCCTGGCCGACGCCGTCTCCGGCGATCACTGCGATTTGGAAGTTCTGCATTGTAAAATAGGCGTTCCTGCCCGTGGCCGAATCCACATACGCAGGAATGCTTATTCTACTGTGCTCCTTCTCCTGGCCGCTCTCCTCGCAGCATCGGAACCATCCAAGCCTCTCGATCCGCGTCTGCCGAAGCTCACTTCGGTTTTTCCGCAGGGCGCTCAACCGGGCGTCAGGCTGCGCGCCGAAGTCTTAGGTGAGTTCGTGGACCGCGCGGCGGCTGTGGTGTTTCTCGATCCCACGATTCGCGGCAGCATTCTTGAAAGTACGTACACCCAGCTCACGGTCGATCTCGAGATCGCTCCCGACGCACCGCTCGGTGAGCATTATTTCCGGGTTGTGACGCCGCGAGGAGCATCGAATGTCGTGCTGTTTCGCGTTGGCGATCAGCCGCACGTGATGGAAAAGGAGCCGAATTCCACTTTCGCCGAGGCCCAGCCGGTGACGCCTCCCGTCACCCTCAACGGCCGCTTGAACGTGGATGGCGATTTTGATTTCTATCGCTTCCACGCCGAAAAAGGACAAAGCTGGATCTTCGATCTGCGGGCCGCGCGGAATGGCAACGGCCTCGATGCCGCCCTGATCCTTCTCGACGCACGCCGCCGCAAGCTCGACCACAGTGAGGACGTCTTTATCTGGGATCCATTCTTCTCATACACGTTTTCGGAAACCGGCGACTACTACGCCGTCGTACAACCCACCCACAGCCGGAACGATCCGAACTTTGCGTATCAGCTCGACATCCGCACCGCTCCCTATCTCGAGACGATCTCGCCGCTCAGCATCCAGCCAGGTGCAGCCGTGGAAGCCACGATTTTCGGTACCGGCCTCACCGGCGCCGGCAAGCTCTGGTTCGAAGCTCCGGGATTTTCAGGTGACGTGCTCGAGATGCGCGGATCAACCGCACGAGTCAAAATCACGTGCCCCGCCAATGCCCGCGAAGGTCCCACGCACCTGGCGATCGTAACCGCGGGTGGTCGGTCCAACCCGGCGACGGTTCTGGTGGACGCGACTCCCGTATATACGGGCGGTGGTCAGATTCAGCCGCCGGTCTCGATCAATGGCGTGGCGCGTTACCGCCAGCCGGAGCGATTCACATTCGATGCGAAGGCCGGCCAGACACTGGTGTTCGAGGTACGCGCACAACGGTTCGGCTCGCCGGTCGATTCCCTTCTGCGCATCCTCGATACGCTCGGCAACCAGATCGCCGCCAACGATGACGCCGATTTCGCCAGCGCGCAATTCAACAAGGATTCCCGGATCACCCACACCTTCAAGGAAAGCGACCGCTATGTTCTCGAGATGCGCAATCTTTGGAAAACCACCGGCGAGGACTTCGCTTACCAGTTGCTGGTTTCTGCTCCGCGGCCGCGCTTCGAGCTGGAGCTCGCATCGGATCATCCGTATCTCTATCCCGGTGTCCCTGGCTCAATCAAGCTCAAGGTGGTGCGACTCGACGGCTTCAAAGAGCCGATCCGCGCTGAAGTGAGCGGACTGCCGGCCGGCGTCACCGCCAAACCGATCGAGATACCCGAGGGGAAAGACGAGGCCGAGATTCCGCTCGATCCGGCCGCGGATATCAAACCCGGCGCGTACGGCAATTTTCGCGTGACGGCCGCAGGCGCGGCAAGTCCGGCCTGGCAGTCGGTAAAGGTTTCAAGCGGCGGCGGGGAAGGACAAACTTTCGCGACCGTGGACCAGGGTACGCTCGCGATCATCGAGAAACCGCTATTCTCACTCGAGGCCGCGGCCGAAACCGTGCACCTGGTGCGCGGCGGCACTGCCGAGTTTCAGGTTGCGATTGCACGCGCCGACGGCTTTTCCGAGCCGTTGCACTTCTCGTTTGAGAAGCTCCCGCCGGGCGTTGTGGCGCAGGAAGCCGTGGCGCCGGCGGATCGAGCGAATGTTACAATTCGTCTGACGGCTGAAAAAGAAACTGCGCCCGGCCGATTTTCACACGCGGCAATCCTTGGCCGCGCCGACAGCGGACAAGTGCAACAGGCGCCGCACATTACTATCGTCGTCGATTGATCAGAATGCGAACCGCCGCCCTCATCGTTTTCGTCTCGATTTCGCTCGCTGCGACGCGCGCTCCCGTCAAGCTGTCGGTCGAGCCCGCGAATCCCATGTTGTTCGGCAAGGGCGCGAAACAGTTGCTCGTGGCCATTGCCCGGTACTCGGATGGATCGGAAGAAGACGTAACCGGTAAAACTCAGTTTCGCTCGCAAAAACCCGCTGTTGCGCGGATGGATGCCAACGTCATCACCGCCGAATCGAACGGCGGCGCCACGGTCCATGCGACATACCGCGGACTCGCCGCCGAGACCACCGCGCTGGTTCAGCGTGCCGATGGTCCGCCTCCGCCCAGCTTCAACGCCGACGTCATGCCCGTGCTCACTAAAATCGGCTGTAACGGCGGAAGCTGCCATGGGGCGCTCAACGGGCAGGCCGGCTTCAAGCTGTCGCTCTTCGGTTATGAGCCGGATGAAGACTACGAGATGATCGTGCGCAAGCACGACGGCCGCCGCGTGAATATTGCCGATCCTGAAAAGAGCCTGATCCTGCTGAAGCCCACGTTCCAGGTTCCGCACGGAGGCGGCCACTTGATCCGCAAAGACTCACCGGAGTACGATGCGCTGCTCGCCTGGTTGAAAGGCGGAGCACAGCGGGTTCCGGAAAATGAAAAACGCGTCGTCGCCTTGCGCGTCACGCCGCCCTCGAGCGTGCTCTTCGGCAAGGGAGCCAGCCGCCAGTTGCTGGTGACAGCGCGTTACACCGACGGCACCGAGCGCGATATCACACGAACCACAAAGTTCCAGTCGAATGACGATTCCATCGCGAAGGTGTCGCCGGATGGCGTCTTGACCGCGGAACGCGGCGGCGAAACGGCGATCGTCGTGCGCGCTCCGGGTATCGCGGCGGGCGCGAAGGTCGATGTGGTGCTCGAATCGCGCATCGTTCCCACCGTAGCATCCAATAACTTCATCGACGATCACGTTTTCGCGAAGCTGAAGACGCTCGAAATTCCCCCGTCCGATGTCGCCGATGACGCAACCTTTCTGCGCCGCGTGTACCTCGACATCATCGGCCTGATCCCGACCGCCCAGGAAGCGCGCGCTTTCCTGGCCGATAAAAATCCGAATAAGCGAGCCGCGCTGGTCGATCAGCTCCTCGAGCGGCCCGAGTACGCCGATTTCTGGTCGCTCTACTGGGGCGACCATCTCAACAACACCAAGCAACTGCTCTACAACAAAGGCCCGTACGTGTTCACGCGCTGGCTTTATCAGGCATTCCGCCGTAATATGCCGTACGACCAGTTTGCGCGCGAACTGCTGACCTCTTCCGGAAACATGTACACCGCGGGAGCCACCAGTTACTTCCCGCTCATGAAGAAGGAAGAGGATCTCGCCTCCATTACGAGCCAGGTTTTTCTCGGCGTCAGTATCGAGTGCGCTCGCTGTCACAATCATCCGCTCGAAAAATGGACGCGTGACGACTTCAACGGCATGGCGGCATTCTTTTCTCAGGTGCGGTACAAAAATGCCGGGCCGCGCAACAATGAGCGCGTCCTCTACGTCGATTTCAAGCGGCAGTTCAAGAATCCGGACACCAATCGTGTCTATTGGCCCAAGCCGCTCGACGGTCCCGTTTTCGCAACCAATAACGAAGTGGATCGCCGCGAGCTGCTGGCCGATTGGATCACCGCTCCACAGAATCCATTCTTCGCTAAAGCCCTGGTCAACCGCATGTGGCGCAATTTTATGGGCCGCGGACTGGTCGAGCCGGTCGACGACTTCCGCATCACCAATCCAGCGACCAATGAGCCCCTCGTGAACGAGCTGGCCAAGGATTTCGCCGCTCACGGCTATGACCTGCACCAGTTGATCCGCCGCATCACCGCTTCGCGCGCCTACCAGTTCTCTTCCAAACCGAACGCCGCGAACCGGGACGACAAAATGGCCTATTCGCGCCATTACAGCCGACGGCTCACGGCCGAGCAGTTGCTGGATTCGGTCTCGCAGGCGACGGACGTACCCGAGCAGTACAGGTCGCTTTACCCTGGCACGCGCGCCACGCAGTTGCCCGAGCCCGAGATCGAATCGTATTTTCTCGAGGTGTTCGATCGGCCCAGCCGACAGCTCATCTGCGAGCGCAAGCAGCCGCCCACGCTCAACCAGGCATTGCATCTGATCAGCGGCGACACGATTCAGAAAAAGATCGGCGATCCTCGCGGCGTGCTGGCCAGGTTGGTCGATGAAAAGCGCTCCCCGCGCGAAATCGTGGAAGAGTTTTACCTGCGAACCCTCTCGCGATTCCCGGATGAGGACGAGCGAGCCGCTGCCGACGCCGCGGTATCCAAAGCCCCGGACTCCAGGCAAGGCCTGGAAGATGTTTTCTGGGCCCTGCTGAACTCCAAGGAGTTCTTATACAATCATTAGGGGGCCGCTAGCCATGCCCGTTTCCAATCACACTTCAATGTTCGGCCGCCGTGACTTCATGCGCATCGGCTCGCTGGGAGCTCTCGGCATTCACCTCGCCGGAGCCCTTCGCGCGGGTGCTAAAAAGGACGTCTCCTGCATCCTGCTGTGGCAAAGCGGCGGCTGCGGGCATCAGGACACCTTCGACATGAAACCCGATGCACCGCTCGAATACCGCGGTGAGTTCAAACCGATTTCCACCAACGTGCCGGGGATTCAGATCTGCGAGCACCTGCCGTATACCGCGAAGCAGGCCGACAAGTTCACGATTCTGCGCTCCATGCATTCGCGCGAAAACAATCACGAGCGCGCCATCAACTATCTGCTGACCGGCTATCTGCCGCTTTCCACGCTCGAATTCCCCAGCATCGGTTCGGTGATCGCCAAAGAACTCGGGTCGAAAGACGGCATGCCGCCCTACGTCGCCGTGCCCAACACGTTTCCCTCCTACGGCGCCGGTTACCTCGGCGGTGAGTACAATCCGTTCATCTCGGGCGATCCCAACGTAGCCGGCTACAAGGTCCGCGATCTCACGCTCCCCACGGATGTGGATTGGGCGCGCGTAGGCAACCGGCGCTGGCTGCTCGACAAGATGGACGCCAAGTATCGCGCGCTCGACGCCAACACGGATTTCGATGCACTCGACTCATTCCAGCAGCGCGCCTACGATCTGATGCGGTCGCCGGCGGCCAGGAAGGCATTCGATATCGAGTCCGAACCGTCTGCCCTGCGTGAACGGTACGGCCGCACCCCCGTAGGTCAGGGAGCGTTGCTCGCGCGGCGCCTGGTCGAAGGCGGAGTGCGCTTTGTGACCGTCGCCAAAGGCTGGCTCAATTACGACACCCACGGCGACAACTTCAACATCATGAAAAAAGTTCTGCTGCCCGAATTCGATCGCGCCTTCGCGACCCTGCTCGACGATCTTCACCAGCGCGGCATGCTCGATTCCACGCTCGTCATCGGCATGGGTGAGTTCGGCCGCACTCCGAAAGTCAACAAGGACGCCGGGCGCGATCACCACAACAAAGCCTGGTCGATTGCACTGGCCGGCGCCGGAATCCAGGGCGGCCGCGTACTGGGTGCTACCGACAGCACCGCGAGCGAAGTGACCGATCTTCCCGTGCAGCCCGAAGATCTGCTCGCCAGCATTTACGGCATTCTGGGAGTCGATACCACGCGCGAATATCAGACGCCCATCGGCAGGCCGTCCAGGATCGTCAACAACGGCCATCCCATCCCCGGGCTGCTGGCTTGAAGCCTTTCGACACCATCTTTTCTCTATCCGGAAAGACCGCGCTCGTGGCTGGCGCGAGCCGCGGCATCGGCCTCGCAATCGCACAGGCCCTGGCCACCGCCGGCGCGACCACCATACTGGCGGCGCGCTCGCTCGATAAGCTCGAAGCCCACGCTCAGGAATTGCCCAACGCCCGCGCGCTGCGTCTCGATTTCGCCAGTTCCGAATCCATCCGCGCCGCTGCCGAATCGGCCGGCCCCGTCGATATCCTGGTCAACGTCGCCGGAACCAATCTTCGCAAACGGTTCGAGCAGTATACGCGCGAGGAGTACGACCGCATTCTCCAAACTAACCTGCACGGAATTTTCGAGCTGACGCAACTCGTCGGCGCCAAAATGGTCGCGCGCGGCGCAGGCGGAAAGATCGTCAACATCGGAAGCCTGATGTCGCTGCTCGGGTTGCCGTATCTCTCGGTTTACGCCATCAGCAAGGGAGGTTTGGCGCAGCTCACCAAGGTCCTCGCCGCTGAGTGGGGCCGGCACAACATCCAGGTGAACTGCATCGCCCCCGGTTTCATCATTACCGATCTGAACCGCGACATGTGGCGGCCGCCGGAAATGGAAGCGTGGTTGCGCCGCGCGCAGGCGAGTCCGCGGCTCGGCGCTCCTGAAGACGTTGCGCCGCTCGCCGTTTTTCTTGCCAGCCGCGGCGCCGACTACATTACCGGACAAGTAATCGCCGTGGATGGCGGCTACTCGACCACCGCAGTATGGCCCCACGAACCCCCAGCGTCGTAGTTGTCCTTACCTGTGGTCTGCTCGCCTGTTTGTTGATGCGCGCCCAGGCGCCCGCTCCCGAACCGCAACCCGCGCCCATCGAATTCACCTGCCCCATGGACCTCGAAGTGCGCTCCAAGACGCCCGGCAAGTGCCCGCGCTGCGGCATGACCCTTGAAGCAAAAATACAGGAGCCGCTCGCCTATCCCACAAAATTCCGCTTCTTCCCGCCTCAGATTCCGGCGAATCAAAGGCTGCGCCTCGAGATCCAGGTGCGCGATCCGAAGACCGGCAAACAGGTGAACCGTTTCCGGATCATTCACGAGAAACCGGTCCATCTGTTCGTAGTGAGCGAGGACCTCGAGTACTTCGCGCACGAACATCCCGAGCTCGGTCCCCACGGCGTATTTCAGCTCGATATTCTGCTGCCCAAACCCGGCACCTACAAACTGATTGCCGATTATTACCCGGAGGGCGGAACGCCGCAGCTCCCGTCGCAGGTAATCACCACCGCCGGCTACACGCGCAGCCTGTCGGCGTCCATCACCAAACCCGCCGCCGACCTGGCTCCCAAGCACGCCGAAAATCTCGACGTCGAGCTGACTGTCGATCCCGCTCAACCCATCGCCGGCAAGAAGACCATGCTGTTTTTCCGCCTCACGCCGGCCGACGGCCTCGAGCCTTACCTCGGCGCATGGGGCCACATGCTGGTCGCGAGCAATGACCTCATCGACACCATCCACACACACCCCATCTACTTCACCCAGACCTCAGACGGCCGCCCCCAGGTCCAGTTCAACATCTTCTTTCCGCGCGAAGCCATTTACCGCATCTGGGTTCAGTTCCAGCGCCAGGGCAAGGTGAACACCGCGGCCTTTACCATTCCAGTGTCCAATTTGAAATAAGATCTTGAGCCAGGAGGCAAGTACATCATGAGGTGCATCCTGGCCGTCGCGGCATTCTCGATTCCCGCGCTTGCGCAGTTGCCCGCGCCCAATTCCCTGCCCGGCACGAAGCTCGGCATCGATCAGATCAAGGAGCAGTTCTTTCGCGTCAGCGCCGGCCGCCGGCTCAAGCCGAAATCCTGGCCGAACGGCGCGCGCGTCGCGGTGGCCCTGAGCTTTGACGTGGATAATGCAACCACATCGCTCGCGCGCGGTGAATTGAGTCCGAACGATCTGTCGCGTGGAGAATACGGCGCGGTCGACGGACTTCCCCGCATCCTGCGTCTGCTGGACAAATACAACGTGCCCGCCTCGTTCTTCATCCCGGCCGTGAGTGATGCGCTGCATCCGCAAATGGTCAAGGATATTCTCGCGCGCGGACGGCACGAAATCGGCGTGCATGGCTGGATTCATGAGCATCTGCCCACTCTCAACAATGAAGCCGAGGAGCGCAGACTTCTCGATCAGGCCATCGCCAGCCTGACAAAATCCGTTGGCAGGAAGCCCGTCGGATATCGCGCGCCCTCCTGGGCGTTTAGCCGCTACACGTTCGGGCAGTTGAAAGAAGCCGGTTTCCTATACGACAGCAGCCTGATGGCCAGCGACGACGCGTACGAGATTTTGCGGGAGGGCAAGCCGGCCGGCATGATCGAGCTGCCCATCGAATGGATCCTGGACGATTTCCCCTATTTCGGCGGCGCCAGCGGTTCGCTGCCCGCGCCCGAACTGGTCATTCAAATTTATCAATCCGAGTTTGATACCGCCTACGCAGAAGGCGGCTTGCTGGTCCTGACCATGCACCCTCACGTCATCGGCCACCGCTCACGCGCCGCCGCGCTCGAAAAGCTCATCGCCTACATGAAATCGAAGACCGGCGTCTGGTTTGCGACCCATGAGGACGTAGCCATGTACTTGCGCCGCCAATTCAGTCTTGAATAAAAGAGGCAATTACGTCCGCGCGATGTGCGTTCACGAACACCTGCGCCGCCTCTTCTGACCGCGGGCACATCATTGCCAGCGGCCATCGCCGACCGTATCGTGGCGGCGAAACGATAACACTACGGAATGAAAGTTACGACAGCCGCGGCGGGACCGGTCGAATTCACCACGAGCCGCGTCCCGCTCGGCAGCGCCACCGGATCGCTGAACCAGTACGTCCGCTTCCAGGCGTCGCGATAATTCCGCAACCAGATCAAGTGCTCCACCGTGCCGTCCGGCTCGTAGGCGCTCACTTCCATGGATGCTCCGGCGGGCAAATCGCGCGGCTCGAGAGCTACCGCCGAGACGGCATGTTCCAGCGTCAGGGGGCGGCCGCTCGGAATTGCGATGCTCTTGAGTGCCGGATTCACGTTCTGCCGGCCTTTGCCCGCGCTCCAATTTGGTTTCGCCGGCAGATACGCCGGATCGCCCTCCGGTGCGCCGCCCTCTACCCAGTTCACGAGCATCTCGATTTCAACGGGCGTCAAACTCGGATCGTCGCGATAAGCGCGGATTCCTTCCACCGCACCCCATGGCGGCATGCGTCGCTCCAGCACTTCTTCGCGGATCGCCTTCGCCCACGGCCGCGCCTCGTCATACGCGACCATAGAAAAAGCCGCGCCGCCGTCGCGATGGCAGCTCGCGCAGCGCTTGTAAATGATGCGGGAAATTTCCTGCGTCCAGGTGAGCTTGGT
>Ga0070696_100001011_pt1 | contig 18234 bp, 17 predicted proteins | sample KBSK1253metaG_FD_65474 | JGI IMG/M metagenome (GOLD analysis project Ga0070696, IMG submission 65474) | Corn, switchgrass and miscanthus rhizosphere microbial communities from Kellogg Biological Station, Michigan, USA - KBS K1-25-3 metaG | ecosystem: Host-associated > Plants > Roots >... | reverse complement strand
CTCAACGGTCGGCCGTTACTCTCCGATCTCGAGGCCAAACTCTCCCGCCCGGTGCGGGCCGCCAATGACGCCAATTGCTTCACACTCTCCGAGGCCATCGATGGGGCGGGCCAGGGTTTCGACACCGTGTTTGGCGTCATTCTCGGCACCGGGGTCGGCGGGGGAGTGGCGATACGGGGGCGCATTCACGAGGGCCCCAACCAGATCGCCGGTGAGTGGGGCCACAACCCACTCCCCTGGATGACGGACGAGGAGCGGGCCGCCGTCCCGAGCTGCTATTGCGGGAAACGCGGCTGCGTCGAGACGTTTCTATCCGGACCCGGCTTTGAGCGTGACTATGCCGTCCTCTCTGGTGTACGACGCTCCAGCAGGGATATCGTGCGGGCGTCGGCTGACTCAGAACCTCATGCCGTTCAGGCGCTGGCGCGGTACGCCGATCGACTTGCTCGTGCCCTCGCCTCGGTGCTCAACGTGCTCGATCCCGATGCGGTAGTCCTGGGTGGCGGAATGTCCAACTTGCCCGGACTGCCATCGGCCGTATCCGCGCTGTTGCCCAACTACGTCTTCTCTGACACGGTGGTGACGAAGGTCGTCCTGAACGCCCATGGCGATTCCAGTGGCGTCCGCGGGGCGGCATGGCTGTGGGCTCCATCGATCTAGCTTTCGGCGACCTCGAATCATTGGAGGAGACCATGGGTCAGTTTGCCTGGCAGGAGCAGGTGGCAACCCTCAGCGGCGCGTTGAATGCTCTCGACGCCCAGGTTGCTGCTGGGGACCTCAACGCGCCCGGGCTGGAGGAATTCAAGAACGCGCTGGACGATCTCCGCCTTCGGGCCTGGAGTCTGCTCACGGCCATCAACTCGGAAAACCCCCACGAGTTTCAGCAGCGGTTTCGCACCCGCCGGGCGATCGAGATGTGCCGCGCCCTCGGCACGGACCTGCAAACCGGCAAGCTGAGCGGCCCCCAATCGGAGTTTCCTGACCTGGGTACCGCGGCGCGGGAGCTGGCGGCAGCAGTGAAGGCAGCGAGCCGCAAGCCTCCCAAACCGAGACGCAAGAAGGCACCGTGACTGTGGCACACCCGACCTTGCGACCATGATGAGCGGTCTCTTGGTCATCCTTGGGTTCGCCTCCGCTTCGGCTCAGACCCCGGCAGACCTGCGAACGCAGGCTCACGCCTACTACGCCTGGCGCGATTCGATCCATCCGGTTGCCACCAGCGACGCCGGCCAGCATCGCTGGGATAACCGGCTGGGCGAGTTTCGCATGCAGAGCGTGCTGGCAGCTCGGCAACGCGTGGCCGCCTTGCTGGACAGCGTGAAGCGCACGCCGACCGCCGGGTGGACCAAAGACGATCGGGTGGATTGGCTGCTCTTTCGGGCCCAGCTGGAGAGCGCGGATTTCTTTGGGCGGGTGCTCGAACCGGAGGAGTCCGACCCTCAGGTCTACATCAATGAAGCCGCCAACGGCGTGTTCAGCCTGCTAAAGAAAGACTATGCTCCCCATCGCACTCGCGCTCTGGCCGCCACCGCGCGCCTGAAGCAGGTGCCGGCGTTGCTCACGGTCGCTCGAGCGAACCTGACCCACCCAGTGCGCCTCTTTGCTCAGCTCGCCATCAAGGCTGCCCGCGGGGGCGACGAGTTGTATACCGCAAGCCTGATGACTCTGGCGGACAGTCTCTCCGGCCCGGAACGCACCCGGCTGGTCCAGGCCAGGGACGCTGCGCTTCACGCCATTCATGATTTCGCCGACTGGCTGGAGCAGCGCGAGGACAACATGCCTGCGTGGAAGGCAATGGGCGAGGCGCAGTACAACTACCTGCTGAAGCACGTTCTCCTGCTGCCCTACGATGCCTCGCAGATCGCGATGCTTGGCGAGGTCGAGCTGGCCCGCTATCGCGGCCTGGAGGCGATGTTGCAGGACCCGAGCTACGCCTCACCTGACCCCTCGCGGAGCCGGCACATTCCGGTGGACCAGGCAGAGTTTCTCGCGGCTTACGAAGCTCGGCTCGGGGAGATCGTTCGCTTCCTGCAAGCTCGGCGACTGGTCACCATCCCTCCCTATATCGGAAGATTCTTCATTCGACAACTGCCTCAGGCCTTCAAGCCCACCAGCCCGGGAGGGTTCATGAACCCACCGGGCATTTACGACAAGGATCCGGACGGCTTCTATTTCATCCCGATTTACGATCCCAAGAGCACCAACTTCTACATTCGCGCCGCTATCGAGGATCCGCGCCCGATCCTGGGTCACGAAGGCATCCCCGGCCATTTCCTGCAGCTCTCCATCGCCAATCATCTTTCCGACGAGATTCGTCGGCAGCATGCTGATAACACCTTTGTCGAGGGATGGGCCCTCTACGGGGAGGAGATGCTGATGCGGGAAGGATTGTATCCCGATCAGTCTCCCTCGCAGGGACAGGTGTTGCGGTTGAGCCGGTATCGTGCCGCCCGGATTGGAGTGGATGTGAACCTGCAGACCGGACGCTGGAGCTTCGAGCAGGCGGTGAGGTACTTCATGGAGGCTGGAGGACTCGATCGCGAGGCCGCGGAAGGCGAGGCGGCCGGAGCCGCGTCGCAGCCGTCGCAGAAGATCGGGTACATGGTGGGGAAGTGGCAGATCATGCGCCTGCTGGGGCGCTATCGCGACCGGGAGGGATCCGGATTTCGCCTGGGTGCGTTTCACGATCAGCTGATCAGCTACGGAAGCCTGCCGCTGTCTATTATCGAGTGGCTCATGTTCGATGATTCGACCGCCGTAACCGCGATAGCGCGCTAGGCGGAATGGAAGCATGACGGCGAAGAGGGTTCTGGTGCTCGGTGCCACGGGCCCCACCGGACGACAAGTGGTGACCCAAGCGTTGGAGCAGGGTCACGAGGTGACGGCCTTCGTCCGCAATCCGAAGCGCCTGCCCATCACTCACGACCGCCTGCGCATCCTGACGGGAGACGTCCTCGACGACGGTCAGACACTCCCCGCGGCCGTGCGCGGGCACGACGCCGTGATCAGCGCCCTCGGCGTTGGCCTGTCCTTCAAGTCCCGCGACCTGATCACCCGCGCGATGCCCAGGCTGATAGCTGCGATGGAAAGTCAACGGGTGAGTCGGTTGATCTTTACTTCGGCGTTTGGGGTGGGTGCAACCTCGGTCGATGTGCCACCCCTCCCTCGCGTCATGATGCGATTGCTGCTGCGCGATGTCTATGCCGATAAGGAGGCCGGTGAGGAGGTACTGCGCCGCAGTCGGCTGGACTGGACCCTGGTGTACCCGGCGGCTCTCACCCACGGCTCGCCGACCGGCCGCTACCGAGTTGGTGAGCGCCTCCGCCTCCGCGGTGTGCCCCGAGTCTCCCGGGCCGATCTCGCGGCGTTCCTGCTGGCCCAGATCGAGGACCGCACCTACATAAGGAAGGGCGTCCTGATCAGCTCCTAGTTGGCCTCGACCCAAGTCGGCTTGTGATACGTCCCCGTGTCGTACAAGTCTGACTGCAGCTTCACGTCGGCCCGGATGTCGCGATAGTCCTCCCGCTGCACTTCCTTCCCGTTCACCTTGATCACGCACCTGGGCGCGATCCAGGCCTTGGCCAACGGCTGGTAGTTCTCGAAGGTGATGTCGAGCAGGTTGGGGGGACCCGACGGGTTCTTCTGACTCGGGTGTGACTCGATCAGGCGGACGAAGAGGAGGCGCTTCTGCTCGATCCAGAACTGGTTCGTCGCTGTATCGCCCTTGTCGGCGCCGACCACCCAGACCTTGATACCGTTCCAGTTGTCCTCCCGGATCTTGCTCAGGTCCATCGACTGCGCCTTGAGCTGCTCGATCGTGGTCTCCGGCGCCTGCCCGTACACGTCGAACCCGAGGGTCATGAGGAGATTCCGGTCCTCGTGCGCCGCCGCCCGCTTGCCGCCCTGGAAAACGATGGCCGAGTCGCCCACGTACATGAAGGCGTTCATGCTGTCCAGCGGCGCGATGTCGATCCTGAGCTTCCCGGGGATCGTGCCCGCCTCATACCAGGTCTGGGCCGGCTTATCGGGGAAGGTGGTGGTCTGCACAAAGGTGAGATTGTGATACCACTTGCCGGCGTACCGGGCGTGCATCTGGCGGATCAGCTCTTCACCGGACTTGGGCGCCGCATGAGGGCCGAGCAGGACAAGGGGAAACAGTAGCGCGAACGAGCGCACGCAGCCTCCAATGTTGAGTGGGGTCAAGACGAATAATGGCCCTACGCCTGGCCCAGGTCCGATGTTTCTGCGCCCGGACACTCTGGCCCACTTCCGAGGGCGAGTTTACCGTTCGGTCAAACCCATCGCCGGAACCACCTTGACCGATTCGCTCGATCTCCTTCAGGCGTCCCTCGCCGACCGCTACCGGATTGAGCGCCAGCTGGGACGTGGCGGCATGGCCACGGTGTTCCTGGCCCACGACCTCAGGCATGACCGGCCGGTCGCGCTCAAAGTCCTCCACGCCGAGCTGGGCCAGGTACTTGGCCCGGAGCGGTTCCTGCGTGAGATCCGGCTCTGCGGCCGGCTGCAACACCCCCACATCCTGACCGTTTTGGATTCGGGAGAAACCGGCGGGCGGCTCTGGTACACCATGCCCTACGTCGAGGGCGAGACGCTTCGAGGCCGGCTGCTACGCGAACGGCAGCTCCCGGTAGAGGACGCGCTCCGCGTCACCCGCGAAGTGGCCGACGCGCTCCACTATGCCCACCAACATGGCGTGATCCACCGCGACATCAAGCCGGAGAACATCCTGTTGAGTGGGGCTCATGCCTTGGTGGCGGATTTCGGTATCGCCCGAGCGCTTTCCGCCGACGGCGAGGATCGGCTCACCGAGAGCGGCATCACCCTGGGCACCCCTCATTACATGAGTCCGGAGCAGTCCGTGGCCCAGCGAGACCTGGATCAGCGCACCGACGTCTACTCGCTAGGCAGCGTGCTCTACGAGATGCTCACCGGTGAGCCACCCTACACCGGGCCCACCCCGCAAGCGATCCTGGCCAAACGGCTGACCGAGCCGATCCCTCACCTCCGCACCGCCCGGGACGTCTCCCTTGCGCTGGAGCGCGCGGTGACCAGGGCGCTGGGCCGATCGCCTGCCGATCGCTTTTCGACCGCGGCGGAATTCGCTGCTGCGCTGGAGCCGGATCGCTTGCAGGATCACCTGGTCCTCGCGGGTACCCAGCCCAAGCCCAAGTTCCATGAGCAGGTTGCCCGGCGGATCGGCATCGGTCTCCTGGCGCTGCTGCTGGGAGCTTCGGTCGGATACGCGGCGCTTCGCTTGACTGGGCGACCTCGGCCGACGCCGGCCCCCTCGGCCGCTGTCCTTCCCTTCGAGGATCTGAGTCCGCAGAAGGATCAGGGATACTTCAGCGACGGGCTCACCGAGGAGTTGATCACCTCGTTGAGTCAGGTCCACGGCCTTCGGGTCGCGGCCCGGACCTCCTCCTTTCAGTTCAAGGGACAGAATACAGACGTACGGGAGATCGGCCGGAGACTCGATGTCGGCACTGTTCTGGAGGGGAGCGTGCGAAGAAGTGGTGATCGGCTTCGGGTCAGCGCCCAACTGATCAACGTCAAGGATGGCTATCAGCTCTGGTCCGAATCGTACGACCGTAATCTGGCCGATGTCTTCGCGGTGCAGGAGGATGTCGCCCGCTCCATTGTGGCGGCGCTTCGAGTGCGCCTGGCCCCGGCCCGCGACTCCGCGCTGGCGGTCCGACCCACCCGCGACCTCGAGGCGTATGACCTGTACCTCAAGGGACGGTTCGCCTGGAATCAGCGCACCGGTCCCACCCTGCAGGACGCGGTGCGCTACCTGGAACTGGCCGTAGCGCGGGATTCCAACTTCGCGCGGGCGTGGGCCGGGTTGGCCGACGCCTATCTCTTAGTCGTCCCCTACGCGGGGGGCTCGCCGGCGGATGGCTGGCGCAAGGCCGAAGCAGCCGCTAAGCGGGCCCTGGCGCTCGACAGCACCTCGGCGGAAGCGTACACCGCTCTGGGGTACGGCAATATGATTTACGCCTGGAATTGGCCGGTGGCGGAAGAGAACTTCAGGCGCGCGATCGCCGCTGACCCCAACTACGCCACCGGACACCACTGGTACGGTGACTTCCTCGCCGGCCGCGGTCGCCTGGCCGAAAGTCAGACGCAGATGAGCCGGGCCCACGAGCTCGATCCTCTCTCTCTCCAGATCCTGGTCGAGTGGGGATGGGTCTCCTACCTCAGGCATCGGAACGACGAGGCGGAGGCCCGCATCCGCCAGGCGCTCGGGCTCAACCCCAACTACGCCCAGGCCCACTTCCGGCTCGGCCTGGTCCAGATCCAGCAACGCCGCTACCCCGAAGCCATCGCCTCGTTCAAGCGCTCGCTAGACCTGGGGGTATTCTATCCCCTGGGCGCGTCCGGGCTCGCCTTTGCCTACGGAGTATCCGGCAATAGGGCAGGGGCAATGGAGATTGTGAATGATTTGAAGCGGCGCTCGGGCGGGGAGCTGGTCCCGCCGGTCTCGATAGCTATCGCGTACGCTGGTCTGGATGACGCGACTCGAGGACTCGAATGGCTGAACCGGGGCATCGATGAGCGTGACATCTATATCCCGGAGAACTTCTTCCAGCCGTTACTGGATCCACTGCGGAAGGATCCCAGATTCGAGCAGGTGTTGAAGCGGATGGGTCTGGAGCGGACGAGAGCCGACTCGAGTTAGGCCCTCAGCGAACGGAGTTCATGGGCGCGTTGGCCCCGAGCGCTTCCCCGTACAGATCCTCCAACCAGCGCATCGCTCGAGTGGCAAACCGGTGCTCGTTTTCCCGTTCGTGCCAGATCATGGTTCCTATAAATTCTCCCCGACACATCACCGCCCAGAGCGGAACCCGGCCCGCGTTGGAGCCGGCGAGTCGCTCAAAGTGGTAGAGCTCACCCCGAAAGGTCAGCCATTGTCCGGAATGGCGCATCAGTCTCGGACCGGCCGCGGATGGTCCGCCCAGCGGGTGCGCGCCTTGCGGCGGAGGACAGCCTCGGTCGGGCCGCCACGGAACTCGAAGTCGTCATCGGCCAGCCGTCCCGCCACGTCATTGCGGGGAGGCTCTCTCTTGCTGACGCTGAGGCAGTCGGTGGCAACCCGGCTGGCCGGGAGCCACTCCCCGGCGGGGATACCGGGATATCGATGGGCGGCCTCTGACCGAAGTCGGGCCTCGCGCAGTCGCCTGCGGGTTACAGACGGAAGGCTGGACACCTCTCACCAATACGGCCGGCCGGCGGCGACGTCAACCGTCTGCCATGTCACAATTTCAAGCCGGGCCCGATCCGCAGCGGCGTCGCCCAAATGTGACCGATCCCACCGCGTGCGGCCGGGGGAGCTATGAACGTCCTAGGCCGGTGCGGACGAGATCAGACAAGGCAACCGAGTATGGCAACCAGAGTTGGAGGATCTACCGATGGACAGCGTCGTGCACTTCGAGATGCCGTACGAGAATCGCGAGCGGATGGCCAAGTTTTATCAGTCGGCCTTCGGCTGGCAGACCCAGATGCTGGGCGAGGACATGGGCAACTACGTTGTGGCTACCACCACCGATACCGGCGAGGCCGGCCCGAAGAAGCCGGGCGCGATCAACGGCGGCTTCTACGGCAAAGCGCCCGATAAGCCAATGCAGTATCCCTCGGTCGTGATCGCCGTGGACGACATCAAGCGATCAACTCAGAAGGTCACCTCCGCGGGAGGCAAGGTGCTGGGTGAGCCGTGGGATATTCCCGGCGTCGGGCAATATGTGTCGTTCGTGGACCCGGAGGGTAACCGGGTGAGCATGCTCCAGCCGCTGCCGCGGGGATCGAAGTAATCCTCTTATTCCGGTGAGGTCCGCTCCACGCCTGCGCCAGCTTCCGGTCTGGCTCTTCGTCTCCGCCGCCTGGCTCGTGCCCGCGATCCTGGCCGTTCTCAAGGAGTACGCCCGGGGGCTGGTCGCCGGTGGAAAGTCGCCCGACCCTCGCATCCTGCTGTTCGAGGGCGGTGACTGGCTGATCTGCGCCCCCCTCACTCCGCTCATCTTTTTTCTGGCCCGCCGATATCCCCTCGAGAGGGGGCTGCTCGCCTGGAGGCTGCCGCTTCACCTCGCGGCCTCCATCGCGATGTGCGCGGCCTGGGCGTTGGGCGGCTGCCTCCTGAGCTACGCCCTGTTCCGCTCCACGCCCTACAACGCCGGTGGCTTCAACTGGTTTCTGACCTCGCTTCCGTTCGGCGTGGCGGTGTACTTCGCCGTGCTGGGCGTCGAGCATGCAGTGTTCTACTTCGTTGAAGCCCGCCGGCGGGAAACCCAAGCGGCCCGTCTCGAGGCTCAGCTCTCCGAGGCCCGGCTGGGCGCGCTCCGGATGCAGCTTCAGCCGCATTTCCTGCTGAACAGCCTGAACGCCCTCACGGTGGTCGTACGTGACCGGGACACCGCCACCGCCACCCGGATGCTGGAGCAGCTGGGTGACATGCTCCGGCGGGTTGTGCGCCCCGATCGCCCGCAGGAAGTCTCCCTCGCCGAAGAGCTCCAGTTCGTTCGGCAGTACCTGGGAATCGAGGCGGTGCGATTCTCCGACCGGCTGCGACCGTCCTTCGCCGTAGATGACGCGGTTCTGGGCGCGGCCGTGCCCGAGTTCCTGCTGCAGCCGCTGGTGGAGAACGCGGTCCGCCACGGGCTGGCGCAGCGACTCGCCGCCACCCTGCTCCGAATCGAGGCCCGTCGGGAAAGGGAAGAGCTGATTGTCTCGATCACCGACGACGGCCCCGGGCCGGTGCAACCCGCTGAGGGCGTCGGGCTTGGCGCCACCCGGGAGCGGCTGGCGACACTCTATGGGGATCGGGCCCGTCTGGAGCTGGTGCAGACCGCCGAAGGCGGCGCGCGAGTGACCGTGCGGCTGCCCTACCGAGAGCTGGAGGGTGCGCGGTGAGCGAGATCCGGGCCCTGATCGTGGACGACGAGCCCCTGGCGCGCCACGGCATCCGCCAGCTCCTGGCGGCTTATCCCGATGTCACGGTGGTCGGCGAGTGTCGCGACGGACGAGAAGCGGTGCGGGCTCTCGCGACCGAACGGCCCGACCTCGTGTTCCTCGATGTCGAGATGCCAGGTCTCGATGGGCTGGACGTAATCGGCGTTTACGGAGCCGAGCGGATGCCCCTCATCGTCTTTATCACCGCACACCAGGAGTACGCGGTGCGGGCCTTCGAGGCCCAGGCGCTCGACTACCTGGTCAAGCCGCTCTCCGAGGCGCGCTTCCGCACGACCATGACTCGGCTCCATCAGCGGCTCAGCAGTCGGCCGCCGGGCGCTCGCATCGCAGTCCCCTCGGCCGACGGTCAGATCCTGGTCGACCCCGGCGACATCGACTGGATCGAGGCCGAGGACGACCACGCGGTGATTCATGCGGGAGCAGGCCTTTATCGGGTGCGGCAGGCGCTTGGGGCGTTGGAGGGACGCCTCGACGGGCGGCGCTTCGCCCGGGTGCATCGGTCCGCGATTGTTCGGCTTGATCGGGTCCGAGAGATCCGCACCTGTGGGGGCGAGACGCTGCTCGTGCTCCGGGACGGGAGCGAATTGCCGGTGAGCCGCCGCAGGGTGACCCGGGTCAAGGCCTTGCTCGAGGAAACCCGATCCTGACCGCTCGCCGCGCGCAACCGACCGCTCGCCGCGCGCAATTTGACTCGAGCGGCGGGGGCCGTGAGCATTGCGATTCGATGAGATCCGGCTCCGAGCGACTGCTCGGCGTTCAGATCGATTGCGCCGGGCTCCGATGCGGGTCCACGGCGGGGCAGGACGAGCGCATCCCTTGGGCGATCGCCCGCGTCCGCCTCCCGGATGCTCGCGCGCCGGTCAGGACGATCGCGGATCGGTCTCGGATGGTCGTGAAGGAGTGTCGGATGGTCGCTAGGGAGTTTCGGATGGTCGCTAGGGAGTTTCGGATGGTCGCTAGGGAGTTTCGGATGATCGCTAGGGAGTTTCGGATGGTCGCGAGGGAGGATCGGATGGTCGCTCGGCGGTTGAGACGGGCGCTCGGCGCTTCCGCGCGATCGCACCGTGCTGCGGACGCTCGCTTGCCGATTCCGGGAGGTCACAAGCCAGTCTGGATGGCCGATCGGAGATCTCGAACGCTCGCTCGGCGGTGGCGGACGCCCGCTGCCGCCTCCGGATTCTTGTCTCACGATTCCGGGAAGTCACGCCGCCACTCCTTCAGATCACTCGCCGGCTGGGATGATCGCTTGGCGCTGTGGGAACCTCGCGATCCGGTTTCCGATCGGCAATTTCCCGGCCGGACGGACGCTAGTACGGTCCGGAGCGAGGCGGGCAGCGGGCGGTGAGCGCGAATCCCGTCCGGGCGGCCGCCGTGAGCGGGCAGGTCGCGACCACCGCGCCGCCACCGACGCGGATCCAGTCGGTGGACCTGATCCGCGGCGGGGTCATGGCCCTGATGGCGATCGATCATGTGCGGGTCTACTCCGGCCTTCCCGCTGGCGGCCCGACGCCGGGGATCTTTTTCACCCGCTGGATCACCCACTTCTGCGCGCCGGCGTTCATCTTTCTCGCCGGCACCAGCGCTTTCCTGTACGGCCGCCGCCACGCCGACCTCTCCCGCTACCTGCTGGTCCGCGGGCTGTGGCTGATCCTGCTCGAGCTCACCGTCATTCGGGTGGCCTGGACCTTCAACCTCGACTTCTCCCACTACCTGTTGGCAGGAGTCATCTGGGTGATCGGCTGGAGCATGGTGCTCATGGCGGGGTTGGTGCGGCTGCCGCTCGCCGTGGTAGCTGGCCTGGGGATCGCCATCATCGGGCTTCACAACGCGCTGATGCCGAAGCTGGTCCCGATGCTGCCGGAACCGCTCGGGAAGATCCTCTACACCGCCTTCGCGGACGGCCCCATCGGCCCGCTCATGGTGCTGTACTCCATCGTGCCGTGGGTCGGCGTGATGGCTGCGGGGTACGGGTTCGGACAGATCCTGACTCTGGAGCCGGCTCGGCGGGATCGGCTTTGCTATGCGTTGGGTCTTGGCGCCATCGTACTCTTCCTGCTGCTCAGGGGATTCAACCTGTACGGCGATCCCCGGCCTTGGTCTGCCGACGGGGGGATACCGGCGGCGATCGCTTTCATCAACACCACCAAGTATCCCGCCTCGCTGAACTTCCTCCTCATGACACTGGGCCCGACCATCGCCCTCATCCCGCTGCTCGAGCGCGCGCGCGGTGCACTCGCCAACTGGCTGACCGTGTTCGGGCGGGTGCCCTTCTTCTTTTATCTGCTCCACATCCCGCTGATCCACGCCCTCGCCCTCCTTGTGTCTTTGGTCCGCCAGGGCTCCGTGAACCCCTGGCTATTCGCCAACCATCCGATGGGCAACCCGCCGCCGCCCGAGGGATACACCTGGAGCCTCGGTCTGCTCTATGTGGTGTGGGCTGTGGCGATGGTGCTCCTTTACCTCGCGTGCCGCCGGTTTGCCGAGCTCAAGGCCAGGCGGACCGATGCGTGGCTGAGGTACGTCTAGCCCACAGTCGCGTCTCAGGGGAAACTTGGTACCTTGGAGATGAACCCCCCTGGGGCCTGACATGGTGCACGGGAACGGATTGACCCTCGAACTCGACGAGCCGGACCGGGCCGCGTCTCTTCTTCTGGCGGAACGCCGCTCGCTGGAGATGATCGCCGCCGGAGCCCGCCTTGGCGATATCCTCACTGATATCTGCAGCGCTATCGACGAACAGGACCCCACCATGATGTCCACGGTCCTGCTCATGGACCCGGACGGCAAACGGCTCTGGCCCGCGGCGGGCCCCCGGGTGCCTCCGCGCTGGACTCAGCTCATCAGTCCGCTCGAGATCGGCCCGGTCATGGGCTCCTGTGGCACCGCTGCGTTTCTCAAGGAGCCGGTGATCTGTTCCGACATCGCCAACGATCCGCTGTGGGATGTGGCCGACTATCGGGAGCTTGCCCTGAGCTACGGGCTCCGCGCCTCCTGGTCTTTGCCTCTCATCTCCAAGACCGGCGAGGTCCTCGGCACCTTCGCTATGTACTACACCGAGCCCCGCAATCCTACCGATCGCGATCTGGTGCGGATCGAGAGCGCGGCCCGCCTCGCCCTCGTCGCGATTGAAGCCGACCGGTCCGAGGCCGCTCTCAAGAAGGCGCTGGTCGATATCAAGAGCTCGGAAGATCGGCTGCGGGCGATTCTCGACACCATCCCAACGCAAGCCTGGTCCCTTCGCGCGGACGGCACGGTCGACTATCTCAATCAATGCTGGCATGACTATACCGGTATCTCTCGGGTAGCGGCTCATGCCGGCCCCAACGGAGGGGCACCGACCGCGACCGGCGTCATCCAGCTCATCGTTCATCCCGAGGATGCCCCAGGAGCGATGGCCAAGTGGGCGAACGAGATCTTTCCCGAGGCGAAGCGGGGTGAGTTCGAGGTACGGTTGCGGCGCCATGACGGTGAGTATCGCTGGTTCATGATCCGGGTCGAGCCGCTGTTGGATGAAGGGGGCAACGTCATCCAGTGGTACGGCACCAACACCGATATCGAAGATCTTAAGCGAGCCGAAGAGAGGCTGCGCCAGGACGAGCGCGAGCTGCGCCGGATGACCGACGCCATCCCTCAGACCATCGTGGTGCTGTCACCGGACGGGACTACCCTGCACGCCAACCGGGCCGTGCTGGATTACACCGGTCTCACCATGGACGAGGTCATGGCGCCTGGATTCCGCGAACGAGCCTTCCACCCCGAGGACGTGGCACGAGTTCGGGAGGACCGTTCAGCGGCGCTGGCCGGCAGCACCCCCTTCGAGAACGAGCAGCGGATCCGCCGGAGGGACGGTCAGTATCGTTGGTTCCTGATTCGATTCAACCCCCTCCTTGACGAACAGGGGCGCGTACTGCGCTGGTACGCCACGGGCACGGACATCGAAGACCGCAAGCGGGATGAGCTCCGTATCCGGAGTGAGAACCTGGCGCTGCGCGAGGACATCGACTCCTCCTCCATGTTCGAGGAGATCGTGGGCTCCTCCGACGTGCTGCGGCGAGTGTTGGCTGATGTCGCCAAGGTCGCCCGGGTGGACTCCACCGTCCTCATCTCCGGCGAGACCGGCACCGGCAAGGAGCTGATCGCCCGGGCCATCCACAAGCGCTCCAATCGGTCGACGCGGGCCTTCATCCGGGTGAACTGCGCCGCCATTCCGTCATCCCTCATCGCCTCCGAGCTGTTCGGGCACGAGAAGGGCGCGTTCACCGGAGCGATCCAGCGGCGGCTGGGTCGGTTCGAGGCCGCCGATGGCGGGACGATTTTCCTCGACGAAGTGGGCGAGCTTCCCGGCGAGACCCAGATCGCTCTTCTGCGGGTGCTCCAGGAGCAGGAGTTCGAGCGGGTGGGGAGCAGCCACCCCATCAGGGTAGACGTGCGCGTACTTGCCGCTACCAACCGTGACCTCCCGGCCGCGGTCGCCCGGGGCGCCTTCCGCCAGGACCTCTTTTACCGGCTGAACGTGTTCCCCATCCGGCTGCCTCCCCTCAGAGAGCGGCTGGACGACCTTCCCCTGCTGGTGGAATACCTGGTTCAGCGCTACGCTGCGAAGGCCGGCAAGAGCATCCGGCAGGTCACCAGGCCAACCCTGGATTTGTTGCGGTCCTACAGCTGGCCGGGGAATATCCGCGAGTTGCAGAACGTGATCGAGCGTGCCGTCGTGTTGTCCGACGGCGAGACCTTCTCGGTTGACGAATCATGGCTGCAGGGGGATTCCCAGCGGCCCGCGCCACCCGGGGCCGCGCTGGCGGCGACCATCGCCGATCGTGAGCGCGAGCTGATTGAGGCCGCACTGGCCGACTGTGGGGGCCGTGTCGCCGGTCCTTCGGGAGCCGCGGCCAAGCTGGGGATTCCCCGCCAGACGCTTGACTCGAAGATCCGAGCCTTCGGCATCGATAAGCATCGTTTCAAGGCCCGCTAGTTCGCCGGTTTTCCCGCCGAGAATTCGTCATTGCTGAAATCCCGTCACCGCCCCCGCGGGCTAACACCGCGGGGGCGAATCGCTTGCAACCGGCACGTGGGTTGCTCTTCGAAAAGCAGCGCTTCAACTTTCAATGGACCCAGGAGGTTGCCGAATGTTCCCGCGTTGGTCACTCGCCGCCCCCTTCACTCTGGGCGCCTTAGCGACACTCGCATGTCATTCTGAGCCGAAGCGCTCCGCCGAGTCGGGAGCTTCGGCAGCTGCCGCGCCGTCTACTCCTGCCCCCGAGACGAGTCTCCCCCAGCAGATCGCCGACGTCATGGTGCAACTCAACGGCGGCGTCCACACCGGCTTTCGCTTCGCCCACGCGAAGGGCATCGTCTGCACCGGGACGTTCAAACCATCGCCGGAGGCAAAGGCGCTCACCCGTGCCGCCCACCTGCGGGGCGGTGCCGTTCCGGTGACCGTCCGATTCTCGGATGGCACCGGCGTCCCCACCATCCCGGACACTGACCCCAGGGCCGGCCCGCGCGGGATGGCCATCCGGTTCACCCTTTCCGGCGGCGCCTTTACGGACATCGTCGCCAATTCCCATAACGGCTTCGTGGCGGGCGACGGGGAGGACTTCCTGGCCTTCCTCAAAGCGGTCGCGGCGACCCGGCCGGACAGCCCCCACCCTTCGCCGGTCGAGGCCTTTCTCGGCAGTCACCCCAGTGCGCTGAAGTTCGTGACGGAGAGCCAGCCGTTGCCGAGGAGCTTCGCGAACCTGGCGTATTTCGGGAACAACGCCTTCCTGTTCGTGGACAGCGCGGGCACTAAACACCCCATCCGCTACCAGATCATGCCGGTGGCCGGGCTAGCAAGCCTGGATTCCGCTTCGGCCGCCAAGGCCGGGCCCAACTATCTGTTTGATGACCTCCCGAAGCGCTTGGCCCGCGGACCCGTGCAGTTCCGACTCTACGCCCAGTTAGCGAACCCGGGCGACCCCACCAACGACGGGTCCATCGTCTGGCCCGATGACCGGAAACGGGTGCTGCTCGGCACCATCAGCGTGACTGCGATCGCGCCCAAGAACGAGGAGCTGCAGCGATCGCTGATGTTCAATCCGATCTTCCTGACCGAGGGCATCCAGCTCTCGGACGATCCGCTCGTGCCGCTACGCTCGGCGGTGTACGCCCTGTCGGTGGCGCACCGGCACTAGAAGACTGGTTGCCCGGAGGAGCCCATGACGCTACGGATCGAGAGCACCTCTGCCGAGGGACGCACGGTCCTTCGACTGATCGGCCGGGTTCAGTCGGAGTATCTCTCCGACCTCAGAAGCCAGATTGATGACCAGGAGCGCCGGTTGGCTCTCGATCTCGATGAAGTGACCCTGGTGGACGTCGGGGTGGTGCGGTTCCTCCTTGCCTGTGAGCAAAGCGGGGTGGAGCTGCTGCATTGTCCGCCGTTCATCCGGCAGTGGATGGTCAGAGAGGGACCAGATCGGGACCACCGTTTCTAAAGGAGACACGACATGCCAACCATCACCACCAAAGACGGCACCGAGATCTACTACAAGGACTGGGGCAAAGGGCAGCCGATCGTGTTCAGCCACGGCTGGCCGCTGTCGGCCGATGATTGGGACACGCAGATGCTGTTCTTCCTCAAGCAGGGCTATCGGGTCATAGCCCACGACCGGCGCGGCCATGGCCGCTCCACCCAGACCAGTGACGGCCATGACATGGATCATTACGCCGACGACCTGGCGGCGCTGACTGCACATCTCGACCTCAAGGGGGCGGTGCATGTCGGCCACTCGACCGGCGGCGGCGAAGTGGTGCACTACCTGGGGCGCCACGGCGAAAGCCGGGTGGCAAAAGCGGTGATCATAAGCGCAGTGCCGCCGCTGATGGTAAAGACGGCAGCCAATCCCGGCGGGCTGCCCAAGGAGGTGTTTGACGGGCTTCAGGCGCAGCTCGCCGCCAACCGATCCCAGTTCTATTACGATCTGCCGGCTGGACCGTTCTACGGCTATAACCGGCCGGGTGCGAAACCCGCTCAGGCCGTGATCTGGAATTGGTGGCGCCAGGGCATGATGGGGGGCGCAAAGGCCCATTATGACGGCATCGTGGCCTTCTCTCAGACGGACTTCACCGAAGACCTGAAGAAGATCACCGTGCCGGTCCTGGTGATGCATGGCGATGACGACCAGATCGTGCCTTATGCCGATTCGGCACCGCTGTCGGCAAAGTTGCTGAAGAACAGCACCTTGAAAACCTACAAGGGCTTTCCCCACGGCATGCCCACGACGGAGGCCGACACCATTAACGCCGACCTGTTGGCCTTCCTGAAGCGTGAGGAACCGTCCGCCAAGGAACGGTCCGCCACCCGCCAGCCCGTGCCGGTCTGATACCACGAGTCAGAGTTCCCTTGGGAGCGTACCCGAAACCATGAATGTCTACCTCGCGCTGTTATCCATTGCGACCTTGTGCCTGGGCGCGTCGCATCTGGCCGCCCAGGCCGAGGCTGCGGCAACATCGCTGCAGTGGACCACCGCGCCCTCGTTGCTTCCCCCGGGCGCCATGATCGCGGTTGTCTCCGGCGATCCGGCGGAGCCCGGTCGGTCCACCATCCAGCTCTCGATGCCGAATGGGTACACGATGTCGCCCCACTTTCACCCCACCGATGAACGGGTGCAAGTGGTGCAAGGCACGCTGCTGATCGGGATGGGAGACCGGCTCGATGCGAAGAAGACCCTACTAGCAGAGGAGAATTGATGGGTCGGCTCGACGGAATGATCGCACTCGTCACCGGCGGCAACAGTGGGATCGGCCTCGCGACCGCGAAGCACTTCGTGGATGAAGGAGCCTACGTCTTCATTACCGGTCGACGGGATGCGGAATTGACCGCCGCGGTCAAGGAGATCGGCAAGAATGTCACTGCGGTCCGGGGAGACGTCTCCAATCTGGGCGATCTCGATCGCCTCTTCGCCCAGATCAAGACCGAGAAGGGGCGCCTGGACATTGTATTCGCCAATGCCGGTGTGGCGAGATACGGACGGCTGGGCGAGATCAGCGAGGAGCTCTACGACACGACTTTCGACATCAACGTGAAGGGTATGGTCTTCACGGTGCAAAAGGCGCTGCCGCTGATGCCGGACGGCGCGGCCATTATCTTGAATTCGTCGATCGTCGGCAGCAAGGGTTTTTCGGCGAACAGCATCTACAGCGCCACCAAGGCGGCCGTGCGCTCATTCGCGCGAACCTGGACCACGGACTTGAAGGATCGGCGCATTCGAGTGAACGCGATCAGCCCGGGCTCGATCGACACGCCCGGTCTGAGTGACCTGCTGGCCTCCTCGGAAGTCGGGGAGCAACGGAAGAAAATGATCTCGGCGAGCGTTCCACTGGGCCGGTTCGGGACCGCTGAAGAGATCGCCAAGGCGGTGGTCTTCCTGGCCTCAGACGACAGCAGCTACGTGACGGGCATCGAATTGTTTGTGGACGGTGGAATCGCGCAGGTGTAGCCTCGGCCCTTCAATACGATACCGATCCATGACTCAGGTCCTCGGCATCCATCACGTCACCGCCATCGCGAGTGATCCCCAGCGCAACCTGGACTTCTATACCGGCGTGCTCGGCCTCCGGCTGGTCAAGCGCACCGTCAACTTCGACGATCCCGAGACCTACCACCTCTACTTCGGCGACGATCTCGGCCACCCGGGAAGCCTCTTGACCTTCTTCCCTTGGCCCGGAGCCTACCGCGGCCGTCAGGGGTCGGGGCAGGTCGCGGTCACCTCGTTCGCTGTGCCTCCGGGCGCGCTGGGATTCTGGCTCCAGCGACTGCTGCACCATGGGGTCGCTTATGAAGGGCCGGTCAAGCGCTCGCCGGACGGCGGGGAGAGCGAACAGGTTATCTCGTTCCAAGACCCGGACGGGTTGCTGCTCGAGATCGTCGCGCACCCCGGCGCGGAGGCCCGCTCAGCCTGGGGCGAAGGCGCGGGTATTCCGCGAGAGCACGCCATCCACGGCTTTCACCGGGTGACCCTCTGGGTCGAGGGAGGCGACCCCACTGAGCAAGTCCTGGTGCATACCCTTGGGCTTCGTCCCGTCAGCCAGGATGGAGGCACGCGACGTTATGCCGCTGGTGACGGCGGCCCGGGAATGCTGGTGGACGTCCGAAGCATCGGTGGCTTCCCTCGAGGCGTTGGAGGAGCAGGCACGGTCCACCACGTCGCCTGGCGGGTGGCCGACGATGCTGCTCAGCTCGAGCTCCGCGAGCAAGTCATTCATGCGGGA
>Ga0070696_100001009_pt1 | contig 18248 bp, 8 predicted proteins | sample KBSK1253metaG_FD_65474 | JGI IMG/M metagenome (GOLD analysis project Ga0070696, IMG submission 65474) | Corn, switchgrass and miscanthus rhizosphere microbial communities from Kellogg Biological Station, Michigan, USA - KBS K1-25-3 metaG | ecosystem: Host-associated > Plants > Roots >... | reverse complement strand
CATTCCGGCTCTCGGGACGGTCACTCCCCTGGCCACCGTCACCGTCAGGACGCAGATCAGCGGAGTGTTGCAGAAAATCGCCTTCACCGAGGGGCAATTCGTGCGACGGGGTGATTCATTGGCTCAGATCGATCCGCGTCCCTACGAAGCGGCGCTGCGGCAGATGCAGGGAAACCTGCTGCGCGACCAGGCGCTTCTGGCGGATGCCAGATTGGATCTGAAACGTTATGAAGGATTGGTCAAGGAGGATTCGATCGCGCAACAACAGCTCGACACCCAGAGAGCGCTGGTCAACCAGTACGAAGGCACGATCGAATCGGATAAGGGGCAGCTTCAAACCGCCAAGATAAATCTGCTTTATACGCACATCGTCTCTCCGGTCACCGGCCGGGTCGGATTGCGCCAGGTCGACCAGGGCAACTACGTCACGCCGGGCGATGCCAACGGCATCGTCGTGATCAATCAGCTGCGGCCCATCACCGTCATCTTTCCGATACCCGAAGACAACGTGCCCGCGCTCATGCGCCGGCTGCGCGGCGCACCGCTGAGCGCCGAGGCCTATGACCGCACCAACAGCGCAAAACTGGCGGACGGAAAGCTGCTCACCATCGACAATCAAATCGACGTCACGACCGGCACGGTGAAGCTGCGCGCGCAGTTCGACAATGCCGACGGCATGCTGTTTCCGAACCAGTTCGTCAACATCCAGCTCCTTCAGGAAGTGCTGCAGAATCAGATCATCATTCCCAACGCCGCCGTGCGCCGGGGCGCGCCCAACGGAGTGGCATCCACCTTCGTTTACGTCGTGAAGCCGGACCGCACGGTGTCGGTGCGCCCCGTGACGCTGGGCGTGGTCGATGGCGAGCGGGTCGCCGTCGCCAAGGGACTCGCTGCCGGCGAGATCGTAGTTACCGAGGGAGGCGACAGGCTGCGCGATGGCGCACGCGTCCAGCTGCCCGGCGCGGCACCCCAGGCCGCAGCCGCGGCTGCTCCCGGCAGTGCGCGGTCCGGCGCGCCGGGCTCGCACCGGTCCAGGCCGCACCCCAAACCATCGCAATGAGGTTGCTCGCTGTGGCGCTGGCAGCCGCGGTCTCACCCGCATGAATCCGTCGCGCATTTTCATTCTGCGCCCCGTCGCAACGACTCTGCTGATGGTGGCGATATTGGTCGTCGGCGCCATAGCCTATCTGCAGCTGCCGCTGTCGGCGCTGCCCGAAGTGGCCTATCCGACGATCCAGGTGCAAACGTTCTATCCCGGCGCGAGCCCCGAGGTCATCACGTCGGCCATCACCGCACCACTGGAAAAGCAATTCGGCCAGATGCCCGGTCTGAATCAAATGTCCTCGACGAGCTCGGGCGGGGCCTCGGTCATTACCCTGCAGTTCACTTTGTCGCTCGCCATCGACGTGGCCGAGCAGCAGGTGCAGGCGGCGATCAGCGCGGCGCAAAATTTGCTGCCTCAGGACCTGCCGGCGCCTCCCATCTATGCGAAGGTCAACCCCGCCGACGCACCGGTCTTGATTCTGGGCGTGACTTCGAAGGTCATGCCGCTCACGGAAGTCGAGGACATGGCCGACACGCGCATCGCGCAAAAAATCTCGCAAATCAAAGGAGTCGGCGTCGTCAGCATCAGCGGCGGCCACAGGCCGGCGGTCAGGGTGGTGTCGAACCCGCGCGCCATGGCCGCCTATGGATTGAATCTCGACGACCTGCGCACCACCATCAGCAACGCGAATCAGAACGGCCCGAAGGGCACGCTCGATGGCCCGGCCAATGCCTACACGGTCAACACCAACGACCAGATCAGGAACGCCGACGACTACGGCAATATCGTGATCGCATATAAAAACGGTGCGCCGGTACGCCTCAAAGATGTGGCGACGCTGGTATCAGGTGCGGAAAACGCCAAGCTCGGCGGCTGGATGAACTCCACCCCCGCATTGATACTCAACGTGCAGCGCCAGCCGGGGGCCAATGTCGTCGACGTGGTCGACCGGATCCACGCCCTCCTGCCTTCGCTGCAGGCGGCGATGCCGGCCGGAGTGGATCTCACCATCCTCACGGACCGCACGACCACCATCAGAGCATCGGTCGCGGATGTCGAATTCGAACTCGTGCTTGCCGTTGCGCTGGTCGTCCTGGTGATTTTCCTGTTCCTGCGAAATGTTCCGGCGACGATCATTCCAAGCCTCTCCGTGCCGCTGTCCCTCATCGGCACCTTTGCCGTGATGTATCTGGCGAATTTCAGCTTGAATAACTTGTCGTTGATGGCTTTGACGATCGCGACGGGCTTCGTCGTCGATGATGCCATCGTCATGATCGAGAATATTTCGCGCTACATCGAACTCGGCGAGACCCCGCTCGAGGCGGCGTTGAAAGGCGCGGGACAGATCGGCTTCACCATCATCTCGCTGACCGTCTCGCTCATCGCCGTGCTCATTCCCCTGCTCTTCATGCAGGATGTGGTCGGGCGTCTGTTCCGCGAGTTCGCGGTGACGCTGGCCGTCACGATTCTGATTTCCGCGGTCGTCTCCCTCACCCTCGTGCCCATGATGTGCGCAAAGCTCCTCAAAACCCGGCCGCCGGCCGAACGGGAGCGCGCGAAGTCGGGGCGCTGGCTCGCCGCGTTGGTCGACTGGTACGGACGCAACCTGCGGTGGGTGCTCGACCATCAAAGATTGACGCTGTATGTCGCCACGGCGACAGTGGCGCTCACGGCCATTCTCTATGTGCTGATTCCCAAGGGCTTCTTCCCCGATCAAGACACGGGATTGATTCAAGGGGTGTCGGAAGCGGCCGAGTCGATTTCGTACGCCGGCATGGCCGACCGCCAGCAAGCCCTTGCAGCCGCCATCCTCACCGATCCCGATGTCGTCAGCCTCTCGTCCTTCATCGGCGTGGACGGCAACAACGTCACGTTGAACAGCGGGCGTTTTCTGATCAACTTGAAACCGCGCAGCCGGCGCACCTCGACCGTCGCCGACGCCATCCGGCGCCTGCGCGCCGAGACGGCCCACGTCGCGGGCATCACTCTATACATGCAACCGGTTCAGGACCTCACTCTCGACAACACCGTCAGCCGCACGCAGTACCAATTCATTCTGGAAAGCGCCGATGCCGCCGCGCTGTCGACGTGGACGCCCAAACTGCTGGCGGCGCTTCGCCGGCAGACCGAGCTCGCGGACGTCGTCAGCAATCAGGAGGATAACGGCCTCGCCGCCTATGTCACCATCGACCGCGACAGCGCGGCGCGTCTCGGCATCAGCGTGGGTACGGTCGACAACGCGCTTTACGATGCCTTCGGCCAACGCATCGTATCGACCATCTTCACGCAGTCGAATCAGTACCGGGTGATTCTCGAGGCCGATCCGAGCTCGTATCGATCCGTAGATTCGCTCGCCTCGATCTACCTGCCGTCGGCGGGCGGCGGTCAAGTGCCGCTCTCGGCAATCGCCAAAGTGGACGTCGAGACCCGCCCGCTGCTCATCAATCATCTGGCGCAGTTCCCTGCGACCACGGTGTCGTTCAACCTCGCCCCCGGCGCATCGCTCGGCGCCGCGGTTGCGGCCATCGAGAGCGCGGAGCTCGCGGTCGGGCTGCCGAACAGCGTCCGAACCACCTTCCAGGGCGCGGCGCTGGCCTTCCGCAGCAATCTGACCAATGAACTGCTGTTGCTGGTGGCGGCCGTGCTCGTGATGTACATCGTGCTCGGCGTGCTTTACGAGAGCTTCATCCACCCGATCACGATTCTCTCGACGCTGCCGTCGGCGGGCATCGGGGCGTTGCTCGCGCTGATGCTGGCCGGAGACGACCTGACCATCATTGCGCTGATCGGCATCATCCTGCTGATCGGCATCGTGAAAAAGAATGCGATTCTGATGATAGACTTCGCCGTGGTTGCGCAGCGCGACGAGGGCCTTTCGCCGCGCGAGGCGATCTACAAAGCCTGCTTGCTGCGGTTTCGGCCCATACTCATGACCACGGTCGCCGCCATATTCGGAGCGTTGCCCCTGATGTTCGGCACCGGGACCGGCTCCGAGCTGCGCCATCCGCTCGGCATCAGCATCGTGGGCGGACTTCTGGTGAGTCAGGCGCTGACGCTGTTCACCACGCCGGTGATCTATCTGGCGTTCGACCGGCTGGCGGCGCGCCTGCGCGGCCCCGTACGCCCCGGCGATGAGACGCTGGCGGCGGACGAGCCCGCGTGAACATATCGGCCCCCTTCATTCAACGGCCGGTGGCAACCACCCTTCTCACGGCCGGCGTGGCGCTGTGCGGTGCCGTGGCTTTCATACTGCTGCCGGTCGCGCCGCTGCCGCGCATCGACGTGCCGGCGATCTTCGTCTCGGCCGCCCTGCCCGGAGCGAGCCCGGAAGTCATGGCGAGCACGGTGGCAACCCCTTTGGAGCGGCATCTCGGCGCCATCGCCGATGTCGACGACATGACGTCCACGAGCAGCGTGGGAACGTCGAACATTCAACTCACGTTCGGCGTCGACCGCGACATCGACGGCGCCGCGAGCGACGTGCAAGCGGCGATCGTGGCGGCGCATGCCGACCTGCCCTCGTCGCTGACGCGCAATCCCTCCTACCGCAAGATCAACAGCGCGCTGTTTCCGGTCATGGCCATTGCCATGACTTCGGACGTGCTGACGCAAGGCCAGATCTACGACGCGGCCGATGCGGTGATCTCACAGCGCCTGTCGCAGATCAAAGGCGTCGGCGGAGTCAACGTCAACGGCAGCGCCCTGCCCGCCGTGCGGGTGGAGATCAACCCGCTGTCGCTGTCCAAGTACGGCATCGGGCTCCAGGACGTGCGCGCCGCCATATCCAATGCAAACGCCAATGCGCCCAAGGGGGCGATCGACGCCGATGCGCTGCATTACCAGATCTACACCAACGACAACGCCCGCGAAGCCGGAGCCTACCGCAATCTGATCATCGCCAACCGCAATGGAGCGACGGTGCGGCTCGGCGATGTCGCGACGGTTCTCGACATGCAGGATGGGGCGACCGAGAACATCCGCACCTACGGCCTGTACAACGGCAGGCCCGCCGTGTTCGTGACGGTTTATCAACAGCCGGGCGCCAACGTCATCGAAATGATCGACGCCGTCAAAGCGGAACTGCCCCTGCTCAAGAGTTCGATCGACCCCAAGATCGATCTGGTGGTCACGTTCGACCGCTCGGTCACCATCCGCGCCTCGCTGCGGCAGGTCGAACAGACCCTGATGCTGGCCGTCGCGATGGTCATTCTGGTGGTCTATATTTTTCTGAATAGCTATCGCGCCGCCTTGATACCGGCGCTGGTGGTGCCGGTATCGTTGATCGGCACGTTCGGCGCGATGTATCTGCTCCGCTACACGCTCGACAATTTCTCGCTGATGGCGCTCACCGTGGCCACCGGCTTCGTGGTGGATGACGCGATCGTGGTCATGGAGAACACCACCCGGCATATCGAGGGGGGCATGTCGCGCATGCGCGCCGCCCTGCAGGGCGCCCGCGAAGTCGGATTCACCGTGGTGTCCATGAGCCTGTCCCTGGTGGCCGTGTTCATTCCCTTCATGTTCGCGGGAGGCATCGTCGGGCGGATATTCCGGGAATTCACCGTCACATTATCCGTTGCAATCCTGATTTCCTTGTTGATTTCGCTGACCACGACACCGATGATGTGTTCGCTGCTGCTCGAACGCGGGAAACATCGCAAAACCTCCCGCCTTGGCCGGGAATTCGAGCGCGGCTTCGCGCACCTGCGGCAAAATTACGAGCGCACTCTCGACTGGGCACTGCATCACCCGCGAACGATAATGATGATCCTGTGTGCAACGATCGGGCTTAACGTGTATCTCTATATCGTGATACCCAAAGGTTTTTTTCCGCAACAGGATACCGGTCAGCTGCAGGGCGGCATTCGCGGCGACGCATCCATCTCGTTTCAATTGATGAAGCGCAAGCTGCAGGAAGTCGCGGCCATCATTCAGGCGGATCCGGCGGTCAGCACCGTGACGGGTTCCGTCGGCAGCGGCGGCTTCGGGCCTTCCGGCGGCGGCGGCGCGAATGCCAACGTCACCATTGCGCTCAAACCCCTGGCCGAACGGCGCATATCCGCCGACCAGATCATCGCCCGCCTCCGGCCGAAGCTTGCCCGAGTCAGCGGAGTTGCGAGCTATCTGCGGGCGGTGCAGGACATCGGCGGCGGCGGCCGCGCGGCCAACTCGGAATATCAATACACCCTGCTCGGCGACGATTTGACCGAATTGCGGACCTGGTCCCAGAAGCTTCGAACCGCCCTGCAGGATACGCCCGAGATCACGGATGTGGACACCGACATGCAACCCGGCGGCCTGGAAGCGGACCTGATCGTGGACCGCGACACCGCTTCGCGGCTGGGGCTCACGGCGATCCAGATCGACAACGCGCTGGGCGACGCATTCGCGCAGGCGCAGGTATCGAACATCTATAATCCATTCAGTCCGCAGCAATACCACGTGGTCATGGAAGTGGCGCCGGAATTTTGGCAGAACCCGGATGTTCTCAAGGAACTGTATGTCAGCACGTCAGGCGGCGCCGTGACCGGCACGCAGGCCACTCAAGCGGTGGCCGGCACCACCGCGCTCAAATCCGCGGCGGCGAGCACATCCTCCAGCGCCGTCGCAGAGGACGTCGCGCGCAATCTCGCGGCGAATTCGCTGGCGAATGCGGGACGCGGCAATACATCCACCGGTTCCGCCGTGAGCGTCGCAAAAGAAACCATGGTGCCGTTTTCGGCATTCAGCCACTTCGCGACCGGCACCACGCCGGTGAGCGTCAATCACACCGGAACCTCCGTCTCGACGTCCATCGCATTCAATCTGTCGCCGGGCATATCGTTGGGTACGGCCCTCGCCGCGATCGATCGCAAAATGAGCGACATCCACGTGCCCGTCAGCATTCGCGGCGGAACCTATGGAACGGCGCGGCTATTCCAACAGAGCAACAGCAACACTCCGCTGATGCTGGCGGCCGCGCTGATGGCGATCTACGTGGTGCTGGGCATGCTGTACGAGAGCTACAGCCAGCCCCTGACCATCCTCTCGACCCTGCCCTCGGCCGGAGTCGGCGCGCTGCTCGCCCTGATGGCCACCCGCACCGAGTTCAGCTTGATCGCGTTTCTGGGCATTCTCCTGTTGGTGGGCATCGTCAAGAAAAACGCCATCATGATGATCGATTTTGCGCTCGACGCCGAACGCACGCTGGGGATGGACCCGCGCGCGGCGATCGCCCACGCCTGCAGCCTGCGTTTCCGGCCCATCATGATGACCACCTGCGCCGCGATTGCCGGCGCGCTGCCGCTCGCCGTCGCCTACGGCGACGGCACCGAAATGCGCCGCCCGCTGGGAATTTCCATAGTCGGCGGTCTGCTGGTCAGTCAGCTCCTCACGATTTACACCACACCGGTGGTCTACTTGTACGTACATCGATATTGGAAGCACTTGAAGCAAGGCAAGTACAGCCCGCCGCCGGCACGCGGCCCCGGCCGCGAACCAGGCGGCCTTGGGAGCAGGCACTTGGAGGCAGGCACGTGACGCGGCTGTCACGCTGGTTGCCCGTCGCGGCCGCTCTCGCGCTCGCCACGGCATGTGCGGTCGGCCCCGATTATCACCGGCCGAAATTCGACACCGCGGCCAATTACAAGGAATCGGGCGACTGGAAACCCAGTGAGCCCAACGACGCGCTGTCGCGCGGTCCCTGGTGGGAAATATACAAAGACGACGTCTTGAACCGGCTCGAAGCGCGGATCGACATTTCGAACGAAAACGTCAGTGCCGCCGCGGCCGCGTTCGAACAGGCACGGGCGCTGGTGACGCAGGCACGGTCGGGTTTCTGGCCGGCCGTCGCGGCCAGCGTCGGGCGGCAGCGAGGCGCTGACGGCAATCTGCCGGTGCGCACCACCAATACCGCGGGCCTGTCGGCCAATTGGGAGTTGGACATCTGGGGCCAGATTCGCCGCAACACGGAGAGTAACCGGGCCTCGGCGCAAGCGAGCGCCGCGGCGCTCGCCGCGGCCCGCCTGTCGGCGCAGGCGGCGCTTGCCACGGATTATTTCGAATTGCGCGCGCAGGACCAACTGCAGCAGTTGCTCGACGATACCGTGGTGGCCGAACAGCAGTCGCTGAAAATAACCGAGAACCGCTATCACTTCGGCGTGGCTGCCCGGGCCGATGTCGTCAGCGCGCAGGCGCAGCTGTTATCGAGCCAGGCGCAACAGGTCAATGCCAGGATTCAGCGCGCCATACTGGAACATGCCATAGCGGTGTTGATCGGTCAGCAGCCGGCTGCGTTCTCCCTGGAACCTTCATCCATGCGGACGGATGTGCCGACGGTGCCTGTGGGAATACCGTCCACATTGCTCGAACGGCGGCCGGATGTGGCGCAGGCGGAACGCAAGGTTGCCGCGGCCAACGCGCAGATCGGCGTCGCCACCGCGGCGTTTTTCCCGAATCTGACCCTGGCCGGCACGGACGATTATTCCGGCAGCACCATGAGCCGTTTGATCCGCACGTCGAATCGCGTCTGGGCTATCGGCCCCTCGCTCGCGGAGACCCTGATCGACGGCGGCCTGCGCCGCGCGCAGCTGGCTCAGGCACGCGCCGCCTATGATGCGAGCGTCGACATGTACCGGCAAACGGTGCTCGCCGGCTTTCAGCAAGTCGAGGACGATGCCGTCACCTTGCGCGTGCTCGCACAGCAGGCGGTCATCGAGGATGCGGCGGTGGCTGCGGCCAGGGAGGCTGAAAAGCTCACCCTCAATCAATACAAGGCGGGCACGGTGCCTTATAGCAGCGTGATCACCGCGCAGACGACCCGGCTCGCCAGCGAAGAGACCGCCCTCGCCGTGTTGTCGAGCCGCCTGCAAGCCAGCGTCGCCTTGATAGAAGCCCTGGGCGGCGGCTGGAACTCGGACCGGCTGCCGTTGCCGTAGCGCAGGCATTGCCGGCGGCGGCGGCCGCCACGGCCGGCGCCGCGGAAGCATCAGCCGCCGGTCGCGAAACCTGGATACAGCGTCATGCCGCCGTCTATGAACAGTGTGGTTCCGACCACGTAGTCGGAATGATCGGATGCAAGCCAAACGGCCGCACGTGCAATGTCTTCCGGCTCGCCGATTCGGCCATACGGGATCAATTGCATGAGCTGCTCATAAGCTTGCGGCGTCTGCCATGCCGACGTGTTGATCGGTGTGCGGATGGCTCCCGGCGCAATGCCGTTGACGCGAATGCGATGCGGAGCGACCTCTTGCGCCAGGCTTTCCATCAATAGCTTGATAGCGCCTTTGGACGTCGCGTAGTTGGCATGACCTCCCCATGGAATTTGCTGATGAACGGAACTCATGCAGATGATCTTCCCGGCGGCGCAGGAAACCGACGGGACGATGCCGCGCCGCAAGAATTCCCGGATGGCTTCGCGGGCACATAAAAACTGGCCCGTGAGGTTGACGCCGAGAACGGTATTCCATTGCGCCAGGGTCATTTCCTGAAATGCCGAATCGCGCTGCAGTCCGGCGTTGTTGACCAGGATATCAATCGTGCCGAATTCCCGGATCATATGCTTGAACATGTCGGCAACTTCGGTCTCGGAGGATACGTCGGCCTTATGGACGATGGCCTTGGCGCCGGCCTTGCGTATTTCCTCCGCCACGGCATTCGCCGCCTCGTCGCCGGCCACGTAATTCACGACCACGTCCGCGCCCGCCTGGCCCAAAGCGACGGCAACCCCGCGCCCGATACCTGAATTGGCGCCCGTGACCAGCGCCTTTTGCCCGGTCAGCAAGTGATGGATCGTCACTTCAGGTGCGGTCGACTCGCTGGTCGCCGATGGAACTGATGTCGTCACGAATGTGCTCCTAAATTTCGGATATAACGGAATCGCGTCAGACTACCCGCCGGACGTTCGTAATCAGGCGCTGGGTGTCCGCAGGTCGTCCGCTTCGACCGGAACATGGCGGCGCAGCAGCGCGGTCCGCGCTTCCCACTGCTCCTTCGGCGGCAGGCTCTCGAGAAAGATCACTTCGCCCGCCGCGTAGACCGCCGTCGGCAATCCGTCGCAGAACAGCAATCGGTTGCCGGACAGCGAAGGCAGCCTGGCGCCCGGCGTCACAATGCCGATCAAATTCAACGGATCGGCGGCCGACAGCGACACGGTCTGTTGCGCGTGAGGCTTGCGGCGCGCTGCACGCAGCAGGCCCACGGCTTCCGGCGTGGCGTACTGCTCGCCGGAGAAGCCGGCAATGAACCTCCCGCCGCGAATCTCACCCCTTGCCTCCAGTCGGCGGCAGCACAGGAGTATGTCCCGCCACGGCGGCAGCCAATCTGCCTCGCGCGTGAGGAGTTTCCAGAAAATCACACCCCAGCGGCGCAGCAGCGTGCGCACGATCTGTTCCACCGCCTCCTCACCGCGCTCCGCGGTGCGCGGCGCGGGCCGCCGCACCAGTGCCCAGCGTCCCGCGTCCGCCATCCCGAACAGCGCCAGCCGCCGCTTGCGGCGCACTGAGTGAGAAGACGCCTTGCTGCGCCGGCCGCTCGGCATCAGCAGCACACGCAGGCCGGCGAAACTATCGGAGTTCACCATCCCAAACGCCACGAGTTCGGCCAGTGCTTCTTCCACCTCCACCGGCAGCATGCCGGCCTGCTCCGCGATCTCGTCGAAGAACGAGGCGCCTTGCGCCCGTATGAATTCGGCCACCGCCTGGCCTCGCGACGTCAGCCGCGTGGGATCCGATGGATGGGCCAGCGCCGACCACAGCGGCAGGTGGCGCCTTGCCAGCAGCACGATGGGACTGGATCGAATCGGCGACGCGCCCCGACCCTGTCCGGCGTCGCCCGCAGCGCTGAGCCGCGTCCAGACGAACCGGCCCGCGCGGCAATGCTCGTCGAGCCACTGCGGCTCGTACCTGAGCATGCGCGACGCGATGATCTGCGACTCCCACGCTCCGGCGGGTGCTTCGAAACCCTCGAGTTGCGTGAGCACCGACGCCAGTGCATCGGACCCCTGCATCCGCAGCTGCGGCAGCACCCGCTGCCATTCGCAGAGGAAGCGGATGAAGTCCCGCGCCTGCACGGGTTCTATTTCGGCGCGCAGGCGCTTGACGGTGTAGCGATGAATCCGCGCAAGCAATCGGCGTTCGCACCACTCCTCGGCCGGGCAGCCCGGGCTGAACCGGCCGCGCATGGCAAAGCCCTCGGCCTCGAGCGCAGCCAGCGCGATGTCGATTCTGGATACGGCAACGGCCAAGGTGCCGGCAATGGCCGCCGCGGTGACGGGCCCCAACCCCTCGAGCCGGCCGCGCACGATCTCCACCAATGATCCGTCCGGCACGGACGCGGTCATGGGCGCGGGCAGGCGCGCGGGCAGGCGCGCGGGGGCGGATGCAGGCGCGCGTCCGAACAGCGCGCGCCTTTCGGTCGCCACCCACAGAACGGCCGGCTCCCCATGGCTCGCCGCCGCTCGATCATCCGGCGCGTCCGGCGGCAATCGATCCCATGATATGGGCGCGACCCGCCCTTGTTCGACCAGCTCATTCATCAAGGGCGGCCACGCCGCATTGCGCCGCCGCTCCTCGTCGGTCAGGAAGGTCAGCCACAGCATGGCGTCATGCAATTCGTCAGGCGTCGTCGCATCGGGCCACGCCTCAGCCCGCACCCGCGCTATCGCCTCCGGATCGAGCCTGCCGATGTCGGCGGCGGACTGTGGATCGAGCCAGCGGCGGCTCAGCACGGCCTGCGTGCGCCGCTCCTCCAGCGGCGCATCGTCGAGATAGGCATAGGGACGCGCAGCCAGGGCCTCGAGGGCAAGCGGCGATGGCTCGGTCAGGTCGCGCGCGACGATGCGGATGGCGCCGCTCTCGATCCCGCGCAACACGCCTTCGAAGGCCTGAATATCCATGGCATCTTCCAGGCAATCGCGAATCGTTTGCCGCACCAACGGATGTTCGGGAACCTCGATCTCGCCCGGCAGATTCTCGGCGCAGGCCACCTGATCGGGGAACACCGACGCCAGCAGGTCCTCTGCGTTCATGCGCGCGATTTGCGGAGGAATCTTCTTGCCGCCGCGAAAGCGCGGCAGCGCGAGCGCGATACCCGCATCCCAACGCCAGCGCACCCCGAACATCGGTGCCGCGCATAATGCCTGCACCAGCAGCGGGCGTGCCGAGTTCGAGTGCAGATACCGCGCGGCCTCGGCGAGTTCGAAGCTGTGTGCATGAGTCAGCGACAGCACGATGTGATCTTCCGTCGCAGCGGCCTGCAATTCGAAGTTGAAGGTGCGGCAGAAGCGCTTGCGCAGGGACAAACCCCAAGCGCGATTCACCCGGCTGCCGAACGGGGAGTGAATCACCAGCTGCATGCCGCCCGATTCGTCGAAAAAGCGCTCGAAGACCACCGTATCGAAAGCCGGCAAGCAGCCGAGCGCAGCGCGGCCCGCGCTCAGGTATTGCACGATCTGAAACGCCGCAGTGTCATCGAGTCCCACGGTCTCGCACAGCCACTGCGCGGCCCCCGGTCCGCCATCGAGCCGCTGCTCGATTTCCTGCCGAAGCCTCGACACGGCCGACGACAATTCCTCGCTTCGGCCCGGCGCCTCGCCCAGCCAGAACGGAATCGAGGGCGCTTGGCCATGCGCATCCTCGACGCGCACGGTGCCGCGTTCGATGCGCAATATCCGGTATGACGTATTGCCCAGCTGGAACACATCCCCTTGCAGGCTCTCGACGGCAAAATCCTCGTTGACCGTGCCGACCAGGTGGCCCGCAGGTTCCAGCATCACCCGATAATCTGCGTTGTCCGGTATTGCGCCCCCGGATGTCAGCGCCGTCAACCGCGCGCCCTTGCGGGGACGCAGCATCTGGTTGACCGCGTCGTGATGCAGCAGCGCGCCGCGGCGGCCGCGGCGTGTGCTGAACCCCTCCGCCAGCATTTGCACGCAGTCGTCGAATTCCTTGCGCAGCAAGTCCCGGTAGGGATACGCCCTGCGCATCAGATCGAACAGCTCATCCTCGCGCCATTCTCGCGCCGCGACCTCGGCGGTGATTTGCTGCGCCAGCACGTCGAGCGGGGCCTGCGGTACCCGTAGACGATCCAACTCGCCGCGCCGCACTGCGTCGAGCAGTGCCGCGCACTCCACCAGCTCATCGCGGGAAAGCGGAAACAATCTGCCCTTGGAAACGCCGCCCACCGAATGTCCGGCGCGGCCCACTCGCTGCAGAAAGGCATTGATCGAACGCGTCGAACCTATCTGACAGACCAGATCCACGTTGCCGATGTCGATGCCGAGTTCCAGGGAGGCGGTGGCGACCAGCACCTGCAACTCGCCGCGCTTCAACCGCTGTTCGGCATCGAGGCGCCGCTCTTTGGAAAGACTGCCGTGGTGTGCGGCGACACTCTGCTCACCCAGCCGCAGGGATAGATGACGCGCCACGCGTTCGACCAGCCTGCGCGTGTTCACGAACACCAGGGTGGTGCGGTGCTCGCGAACGAGTGCGGCCAGCCGATCGTAGACCTGCGTCCAGGCCTCGCCCGACATGACTGCCTCGAGCGGCGCCGGCGGCACTTCCAACCTCAAGTCGCGGCTGCGCGCATGGCCGCTGTCGACGATGATGCACTGCTCATCGTCCGCGCGGCCGGCGCCTGTCAGAAATCGCGCCACCTCTTCGATCGGCTTTTGCGTCGCCGACAATCCCACGCGGATCAGCTTGCCTGCCGTCAGCGCCTGCAGCCTCTCGAGCGAAAGGGCCAGATGCGCTCCGCGTTTGTTGCCGGCGATGGCGTGAATCTCATCGACGATTACCGTGCGGCAGGAGCTGAGCATGTTCCGGCCGGACTGTGATCCGAGCAATATGTACAGCGATTCCGGCGTGGTGACCACGATGTGCGGCGGCCGGCGCCGCATCTTCGAACGTTCGGCCTGCGGCGTATCGCCGGTGCGCACTACCGTGCGAATGGCGACATCGGGAAGATTCAGCGCCGCGAGTTCTTCACGAATGCCGGCCAGCGGCGCCTCGAGATTGCGTTGAATGTCATTCGACAGGGCCTTCAGCGGCGAGACGTACACGATGCGTGTCTCATCGGGCAGCGGCGCTGCCAATCCCTCCTTGACCAGCTGGTCGATGGCGGCAAGGAAAGCCGCGAAGGTCTTGCCCGATCCCGTCGGGGCCGCCACCAATACGTGCTGCCCCGCCGACAACGCCGGCCACGCCTGCTGCTGCGCCGCAGTCGGCGCATCGAAGGTCCGCGTGAACCACGCGGCGACGGCGGGATGGAATGACTCGAGGGCGTGCATGATCCGGCTGCGGCTTGGGGAAGCTTCACATCATAATCCGCGGTGCCGGGTGAAGTCGCGTTGGCTCAGGTATTTTGCATATCAGGCTTCGATGATCCAGCCGCGCGCCTTGGCGGCGTCGAGAAATTCGGCGACATCGGTAATGCGGGCGCTTCCAGCGGAGTGCTGCTCGAGGTCCGCCACTATTTTGTCGCGGTTCCGCGATCCGTTGCACAGCTCCAATATGGCTACTGCGCTGCGATTGAGGTGCACCCTGCCGCCGGAAAGCACCAGCACACTGGCGTCGGGCTGCTCCTTATCCTTGCTCAAGCGCACCCCGGGCGCGAGTTTGATGCCCCCTCGCTTCGATTCCGAAGGAAAACGCTTGTGCCGGTCGCGCATTGTACTGCTTGCAAGCAGGTTGCATGCCAGACCGGGATTTTGCGGTGCTATGAAACGCGATGCGGTATTTGCAGCCGCTTGCAGCGCCGATAAAGCGTGCTTCGGCTCACGTGCAGCAATTTTGCGGCGCGCGACATGTTTCCGTCGCTGGTTCGAATGGCCCGGACCATGGCCTGCCGCTCGGCCGCTTCAATGGGATGCAGAGCCGGCTCGCCGTCCGGTGAATCGGCTGCGGGCTCGGTATTGCCGCACTCGGCCGCGGTGCTCGAGGAGATGCCGCCGGGGCCGCTGCGAACTTCGCTCGGCAGATCTTTCAAGCGCACCACGCCGCCGTCGCAAATAGCCAGCGCCGTTCGAATCACGTTGCGCAGCTCGCGAATATTCCCCGGCCAACCGTAGTCCAGCAGGCAGTGAAATGCGTCCATCTCAATGGCCGCCGGCCGGCCGTCGCTGGTCTCGAAACACATCAATCGGCGAATCAGCTGTTCCTTGTCGCCGCGCTCTGCAAGCGAAGGCAGTTCCAGCGTGATGCCGTTCAGGCGGTAGTACAGATCCTCGCGAAATTCGCCGCGCGCAATCATGGCGCGCAAGTTCTGATGCGAGGCGCATATCACGCGCAGATCGACCTTCATGGGCGTCTCCGCACCCAGCGGCACGACCTCATGCTCCTCGAGTACGCGCAGCAACCGAGTCTGCAGCCCCAGGGGCATGTCGCCGATCTCATCGAGGAACAGGGTTCCGCCGGACGCCTGCAGAATTTTGCCCTTCATGCCCTCCCGGCGCGCGCCGGTAAATGCGCCTGACCTGTACCCAAAGAGTTCGCTCTCGATGAGCGATTCGGGAATGGCGGCGCAATTGAGCGCGACGAAGGATGCCCGGCCGCTGGCCATGTGCAGGGCGCGGGCAAACAGTTCCTTGCCGGTTCCGGTCGCGCCCTGGATCATGACCGACACGCTCGAACCCGCCACGCGCCGCGCGCTGCGGACATTGCGCAACATCTGGGGATCCTCACCGGCAAGCTCCTCGAGCTGCATGGCCGCCTTGGATGATTGCGCGGGCACCAGCTGCATGACATCGGGGGCGCGAGCGCTTCGCGGCTGCAGCCGCGACATTTTTGAATCCCCTGCGTCGTGACTCAGACTGGCAAAGTATCGCCGTCCGAGCAACGCGTCGCGCACGGGCCACAATCCGGTCGCCCGCAGCGCGGCGACATCCGCCATTTCGTCCGCGCGCATGTCGAATATCTCATCGACTCGTCGACCCACCAGATCGCGGCGCTCCGCCACACCGAGAAGCCGCAAGGCGGTTTCGTCCGCGGCGATCACCGTCGCGTCGCTTGCCAACGCCAACGCACCGTCGTGCTGTAAATTCACGAATTCGGGCCTGGCATGAAATCGCAGCACGCTGCCGCTTTGAAAATGCCGCAGAAACAGGCACTTCTCGATGAGCTTTGCCGAGAGCTGCACCAGCGCCATGACATGGGTCTGGTTCTCGCGCGTTCCCTGGGGATTCGTGGTCGATGCGTCCAATACCGCGACCAGCGAACCGCTCGGGTCGTGAATCGGAGCGGCGGTACAGGACAATCCGATATGGCATGCCCGAAAATGCTCATCGCGATGTACGATGATCGGCCGGTTCTCCGCGATGCAAGTGCCCATGCCATTGGTCCCTTGCCGCAACTCGCTCCAATCCGAACCCACCAGCAATCCGGCCAGACGGAAAGCCTGCAAAATGCCGGGATCCGCTTTCTCGTAGAGAACGATGCCGCTTGCGTCGGTCAACAGCAAGGCGCAACCCGACATGGCGATGTGATCGTACAGCCAATCGATCTCGGCCGATGCCATTTGAATGAGGTCTTCGTGGCGGGCGCAGTAATCCTTGAGCGTATTGCCGTCGAGCACCATCGGCGCATCCGAGCGCGCGGGATCCAACGAGTAATCGATCAGACAACGACGCCACGAAGTGGCAATCGTGGCGCTCAATGCTCCCTGCTGCGACAGTTCCGCGCTGCCCCTCACGAAACCAGCCACCGTCGCGGCGTGCTCCGATTCGATTTGCGTGGCCATCAGCCACCCCCATTGTCAACTTCCTTAAGGCAACCGCTCGTCGCGGGCCATCGATCTTCCTTTTGCCTGCGAGGATCGCCACGTCGCCGGAAAAAGTCAAATGAAGCTCGCGGATTTCGCGCAGGGTTGGGCCCCCCTTGCATGCGTCAACTCTGGCAACTGTTCCGCGACATGTGCCTGCGGTGACACAGTTGACCAACGACGCTGGACGCCGGCCGACGCTGCGGCGAAACATTCTCATCCTTTGGGGCGTTTGGGGTTGCCCGCCCGCGATTTTTGCCGTCAAATCACCCAGGGGTTGCGGCCCCCGGATCGGCCGGGCAGGCGTGCGCAATAACGGCGAATTCGCGCGAAGGAGTTATTTAGTGCAATTTTTACAAACTCGCGCTCGCGCTGCCGCGCACGCGGCATGGTTGGCGCTGGCCTGCACCGTGTTTTCAGTGGCCGCGCACGCCGATCGAGCCTATGTGTCGAATGAGGACGAACGCACGGTCAGCGTCGTCGACACGCAGCAGGCCGCGGTCATCGCCACCATCGAGGTCGGCAAACGGCCGCGAGGAATCAAATTGAGCCATGACGGTTCACGGCTGTTCGTGGCCGTGAGCGGCCTGCCGAAGTGCCCACCCAGCGTTCCCGACGAGGAATGCGCGAAGCTCGAGCACGATATCAAGGCCGACGGCATCGCGATCATCGACACCGCATCCAAGCGGGTCATTCGCGTCCTGGCGGCGGGTTCGGATCCCGAGAAGTTCGACTTGAGCGCCGACGGCCGGCGGCTGTTCGTATCGAATGAAGATTCGGCGACCGCCTCGGTGGTCGATATCGAATCCGGCAAAGTCATCTCGCGCATTGCGGTGGGACGCGAGCCCGAGGGTGTGACTGTCTCGCCCAATGGCCGGTGGCTGCTCGTCACCAGTGAAACCGACGATGCGGTGTCCATCATCGACACGGCAACGTTAAAGGTGCTGAAAACCGTGCATGTGGGCCACCGGCCGCGAGATGCGGCCTTCACGCCGGACAGCCGAACCGCCTATGTCAGCGGGGAAGTCGACGCCTCGCTTTACCGAATCAGCGTGCCGGACGGCAATTCGGTGGAACGAGTGTTCTCCTTTCGCAAGGAGGCGCGGCCGATGGGGGTACTGGTCGACGCACCGCGCAATCGCCTGTTCGTCAGCACCGGCCGCGGCGGCACGGTGGCCGTGATCGACACCGCGGCCAGCCCCATCAAGCTGCTCGGCGAAGTAAAGGTCGGCGCAAGGCCCTGGGGAATCGCGCTGTCGGCCGATGGCAGCACCCTGTATTCCGCCAATGGCTCCTCGAACACGTTGAGTATCATCGACGTGGCGGGCATGAAGGTCTCGACGCAGGTGGCGGTCGGGCATTCACCATGGGGCGTCGCGGTCGGCCCTGACCCGCGCGCCGCGGCACCCTGAGGCGGTCAATGCCCAAGACCACAGGCCTGCCGCGCATCGGCTTCCAAGGTCCGGAAACG
>Ga0070696_100001008_pt1 | contig 18251 bp, 19 predicted proteins | sample KBSK1253metaG_FD_65474 | JGI IMG/M metagenome (GOLD analysis project Ga0070696, IMG submission 65474) | Corn, switchgrass and miscanthus rhizosphere microbial communities from Kellogg Biological Station, Michigan, USA - KBS K1-25-3 metaG | ecosystem: Host-associated > Plants > Roots >... | reverse complement strand
TAGTGCTTCTCGGTGCTCCATTCCCAGGAGGTGACGACCACGTTGCGCTCGATGCCCTGCGGCCGCTGCGGCTTCGCGAACGGCAGCTCGCCCTTCGCGATGCGGTCGGTCCACTCGCCCAGATACTTGTACGGCGCGCCGCCGAAGTTTCCGGCGAGCTGGGTGGTCATCTGCTCGCCGGACTGGCCGGACTGGATGCGGCGCATCCACGCTTCCTCCGACGACTTGATGTGGCCGAACGCGGCGGGAATCGTGCGCGTGGCCGCCTGCCCGAGCTGGTGGCAGCCGATGCAGCCGATGTTCTTCATCTGCTTGAGCCAGTCGACCTGGCTGCGCTCTTTCGGGATGCGGCTCTTGCCGCCGAACTCGCTCGCCGGCGGAATCGCGAGCATCGAGTACCAGTAGATCGCAGGGTAATACTGCGCCGCCGCGGCCTCGTTGGGCGCCGGTGTCGCGGTGAGATCGAGGCGCCTGCCCGGTTCGGCGCGCACCTTGGGCGAATCCACGAGGCCATAGCCGCGCACCCAGACGCTGTAGGTTGCCTTGGGCAGCCCGGGCACGAGGTAGCGGCCGCGCTCGTCGGTGACCACCATCTTGGCGTACTTGGTGGGCAGATCGGTCGTCTCCGCGATCACCCAGACACCCGCCTCGGGACCGTTCGCGCTGGCGACGACCCCGCCAAGGTCGCTGCCGCCTATGCTGATGTCGGAACCCGGCTGTGCCGCGCATGCGGCGAGCACGGCCAGCCAAGTGAATGTAATTCCGCGCCACAACGCAGACCGGCGTTTCATGGGGCCTCCTCCCATGGTTGAGGCGGAGAAGTCTACCTCGGAGCCACCTGCATGAGCCGCCCCGCTTCGTCGAGCTGCGGCACGCCGTATGCGGCGAGGATCGCCTGGATGGGGCCGCGGTTGGCCTCGATCAGGCGCTCGATCCGGTCCTTCCACTCGCGCTCGCCGAAGCGCACGCCCATGGCAATGCGAAAGTCGAAGTGGATATCCGGGGCCGGCTCGAAGGGGACCAGCGCCATGCCGGCGGCCGCGTTCTTGGCGAAGTAGCCGGCGATCGGTCCCCACACGAACGCGACGTCGATCTTTCCGGCCGCGAGGTCCTTCTCCACGATCTCGCCCGGGTAGCGCTCCGGGTCCCCCGACTGGGTCTGGTAGGACACCACCTGATTGAACAGGCCGTACTTGAGCAGCCAGTCGGCGGGCGGCGTCCCGCCCGTTACGCCGAGCTTGAGCGCTCTCAGCTTCGCCGGCTCAAGCTTGATCAGGTCCGCGGGCGCCTGCACGCTGTCGAGTCCCTTGCCTTTCAGGTAAACGAGCGCGTAGATCGAGCGGTAGTAGGGCTTGGTGGTCGACGCCAGCTCGAAACCGGCGGGCACGCCCATGACGAGATCGCAGGCGAACTGGTTGGTATTCGGATCGCGCCTGCGCAGCGTGTTGCGGATGAATCCCATGCGCTGCGGAAACCAGGTGTACTCGAGCTTCCATCCCAGCTCGCGCGCAAAGAGCTCCGCGATCTTGTTCTCGAAGCCTTCGCCCGCGCGGTTGGAGAACGGCAGGTTGTTCGGGTCTTCGCACACCCGCAGCACCTTGTCCGTGGCCGCGCCGGCCTCCTGCGCAAGCGCGCTCCCGGAGGGCGCGAGCAGGGCCGCCGCGACGACGAGCACGCCGAGCGGCCAGCGCCGCAGGCTCATCGCATCGGTTCCTGCAGTCCGCGCGCGCCCTGCGTCCTGGCCGTATCGAGCCCTCTCACGCCGCGAAAGATCGCCGCGCTGAAATTGGCTTCGGCAAGGACGGCATCGGCGAAGTTGGTGTCGATGAGCGTCGAGCCGCTCAGGTCGGCGCCGGCGAGGTTGGCGCCGCGCAGGTCGGCGCCGCTGAATTCCGCGCCCATCAGCTTGGCGCCCGCCAAGTTCGCTCCCGAGAGATCGGAAAAGCTGAAATCGGCGCGCGAGAAATCGGCCCCGGACAGGTCCGCGCCGCGCAGATTCGCCGAGACGATATTCGCGCGCATCAGTCCCATCGACTGGTTCTTCATGTCCGCGGCACCGTCCGTGCTCGTGAGCACGGCCCGTTCCAGGTTGACCTTTCTCAGGTCGCCGATCAGGCGCGCGCCGGACAGGTTGGCGCCCTTCAGGTTCGCGCCTTGCAGCTGCATCGAGAACATCATCGCGCCGCGCAGATCGGCCTCGGCCAGGTTGGCGCCCTCCGCGAAACTGACGGTGAGGTTGCAGCGCGACAGATTGGCGCTCGTCAGGTCGCTGCGGTTGAGCACGGCCGCGCCGAGATTCGCGCCCTTGAAATCGAGTCGCGCGAGATCCAGACCGGACAGATTCTTGGCGTAGAAATCGGCAGGCGCAGACGGCGATGCCCGCTCGAGCGCTGCCACCACCTGCTCGCGCGTCAGCCTCTCGTGATCCGGCCAGTCGGTCGCGCCAGGCGACTGCGGCGCGAGCAGCACCGCAGCCAGGAGCAGGCCCCGCGGGCGCTTCATTTCAGCTCTTCAAGCCGCCCGGGCTGGATGGCGCCGTCGGAGCGCCCCTTGAGATAGGCATAGAGGCCGTCGAGATTCTCGGTCACCATCTTGCTGCCGTCGAAGTTGGGCATGCCCTTCTCCGGGCGCCCCTTCATCAGCGTCTGCTTGAACTCGTCCTTGGTGAGCCGCCGCAGGGACTCGAGCAGCGACGGGCCGACCAGGCCTTCCTGTTTCGCGCCGTGGCAGCGCTCGCACGCGAGCGCCCGCCACGTGCGCCAGCCCTCGAGCGTAGCCTTGTCGACCTTGTTGCCGTCGGCGACCTGGTAGAGCTTGTCGTCGGCCGCGACTGCCGGAGCGGCAAGCAGGACCACCGCGCAGGCGAGAAATGCAAAAAGGCCGGCACCCCCGGGGATGCCAGCCTTTTCTGATCGAGCCTGCAGCGTGCCTTTACGGCAGCGAGAAAACAGTGAGCACGCCACCGAGCTCGGTGAACTTGTTGAGCTCGCGGTACCCGCCCACCGCGCCGAGGCCATCGGTGTCCTTCTCCAGACCCGCCGCGAGGCCGATGCCGGCCCAGCCGCCGATTCCGGAGAGCACGCCGATGTACTGCTTGCCCTTGAACTCCCACGTGTTCAGGTTGCCGATGATGCCCGAGGGCGTCTTGAACTTGTAGAGCTCCTTGCTGATGTCGTTGGCGTCGACGCACTTCACGTAGCCCTCGAGCGTGCCGTAGCACGCCAGGCCGCCGGCGGTCACCAGCGCGCCGCTCCAGACCGAGAACTTCTCGGCCTTGGACTTGACGATCTTGCCGGCGCCGGCATCCCACACGATGAAGTTGCCCATGCCGCCGTGGCTCCCCGGCGCCGGGAACATCGAAAGCGTGGCGCCGACATACGGCTGGCCCGCGGTGTACTCGACCTTGAACGGCTCGTAGTCCATGCACACGTGATTGGTCGGCACGTAGAAGAGCTTGTTGGTCGGGTTGTACGCCGCGGGCTGCTGATCCTTGGTGCCCAGAGCCGCGGGGCAGATGCCTTTGGCGTTCACGTCCTGGCCTTGCGCCTGGGTGCTGTACTTCGCCACCACCTGCGGACGGCCGGTCTTCATGTCGACGTGGGTGGCCCAGTTCACTTGCGGATCGTATTTCTGCGCGACCAGCAGCTCACCGGTGTTGCGATCGAGCGTGTAGGCGAAGCCGTTGCGATCGAAGTGCACCACCACGTTGCGCGGCTTGCCCTTTACGTTGATGCCGTCGGCCAGGATCATCTCGTTGACGCCGTCGAAATCCCACTCGTCGTGCGGCGTCATCTGGTAGACCCACTTCGCCTGGCCCGTATCGACATCGCGCGCCCAGATCGTCATCGACCACTTGTTGTCGCCGGGTCTTTGCACCGGGTTCCAGGTGCTGGGGTTACCCGAGCCGTAGTACATCAGGTTGGTCTTCGGATCGTAGCTGTACCAGCCCCAGGTGGTGCCCCCGCCGATCTTCCACTGGTCGCCCTCCCAGCTCTTCAGCGACGAGTCCTTGCCGACCGGCGCCATCTTGCCGTCGGTCCAGGTCATGGTCTTGTCAGGATCCATCAGCATCTCGGCGTCGGGCCCGGTGCTGTAGGCCTTCCACACTTGCTTGCCGGTATTGATGTCGTAGGCCGCGACATAGCCGCGCACGCCGAACTCGCCGCCGGAAATTCCGGTGATCACCTTGTTCTTGAAGACGTGCGGCGCGTTGGTGTTGGTCTCGCCCTTCTTGGGATCGCCGTTCTTGACCTTCCAGAGCTCCTTGCCGGTCTTCGCGTCGAGCGCGACCAGCATGGTGTCGGCCTGCTGCAGGAAGATCTTGCCCTCGGCGAAGGCGAGGCCGCGGTTCACGGTGTCGCAGCACATCACCGGGATCACGGTCGGATCCTGCTTGGGCTCGTACTTCCACTTGATCTGCTGATCGGCCAGGCCGATCGCGAACACCTTGTTGGGGAACGGGCTGTGGATGTAGAGCATGTCGCCGATCACCAGCGGACCGCCCTCGTGGCCGCGCAGCACGCCGGTGGAAAACTGCCAGGCGACGCGCAGATCCTTCACGTTCTCCCTGCTGATCTGCTTGAGCGCGCTGTAGCGGTGGTTGTGCATGTTGCCCGCCTGCATCGCCCAGTTGCCACTAGCCTGCGTATTCTTGATCACATCGTCGTTGCCGAGCGCTGCGCCCGGAACGAGCGCGAAGCCGAGCAGTGCGCTCCATGTGTACGCGAATTTCGTTGCCATTTTTTCCTCCTTCGAGAACCGCACGAATTCCAGCGACGCCCCTGCGAACTAATATATACCCGCGCCTGCAAAAACAAAACGCGTTTTCCTGGAAGGACGAGTCCCGCGCCGCCTGCGTGCTTCGCGTGCTGCACTGCGACTGTTCCGAAAGCGAACACTTGAGCGACTTTGCGCTGCAGGAGTCGCCGGCGTAGCCTCGCGCACATGGCTTTGCGCTGGGTCGCTCTCGGAATGCTCCTCTTCCCCACCGCGGCGCTTGCCGCCGCCGCTGCGCCGACGCCGGCACGCGAGCCGCCCGATCCGGAAACGGCGATCTGGGCGAAGCTCAAGCGCTCGCTGTTCGAGAACCGTCCGGTGTCGAGCGGCGCCCCCGGCATCGTCGAGCTCATCGCACCGTCGCGCGCCGACGACGGCGCCGTCGTCCCGATCGCGATCCGTACCCGGCTCGCCCAGACCCCGGGACGCTACATCAGGCGCCTCTACCTCGTCGTCGACAACAATCCTTCTCCCGTCGCGGCGAGGATCGATCTCACTCCCGACAGCGGCCGCGCCGATGTCGAGACTCGCATCCGCATCGAGCAGTACAGCTACGTGCGCGCGGTGGCCGAGCTCTCGGACGGCACCCTCGTGGCCGATGCGCGCTTCGTCAAGGCCTCGGGGGGCTGCTCGGCCCCTGCGGCCAGGGATGGCGGCGCCGCGCGCGCGGGCCGCATGCGCCTCAGCGTCGAGCCCGAGGCTGCCTACAACGAGCCGGCGCGCGCCCAGCTCATGATCAGCCATCCCAACGACTCGGGGCTCGCGATGGATCAGCTCACGCGCCTTTACACGCCGGCGTATTTCGTGCGCTCGGTCAAGGTGACCTACGCGGGCAAGCCGGTGTTCGCCGCCGAGGTCGATTTCTCGATCAGCGAGAACCCGTACTTCCGGTTTTATTTCGTGCCTTCCGCAGAGGGCGAGCTGAAGGCCGAGGCGGTGGACACGAAGGAGCTCAGGTTTGAAACCGCGCTGCCGGTGCAGCTGGGCGCGAGCCGGGTGCCGGCGCCGCGCGCCCAGTAGTACGCGCTTACAAGGCGGTCAGCGCGGCACGTTGCAGCGCTTCATGGCCTCGCCGCGGACCTGCATATAGCGCTTGGCGCTCTCGCGGGTCTGCGGCGGGTCGCGGAAGACCCCGCCGCGCTCGCCGCCGAGGCTCTGGTAGCGCGCCACGGTGGCCGCTTCAACGAAGTCGTCATAGGAGTATTTCTGCGCGATCTCGTCGATCAGGCAGGCGCACTTGTAGAGGAACTCCTGCTTGCCGTCGTTCCGCTGCATGCACTCGAGGACGAACTCCACCCGGCCGGAGGTGGGATAGTCGTGCGCAACTGCGGCGGAGCCAGCGAACGACAGTGCCAGGACCAGCGCAAGACGCATTGCCCATGCTAGCACGCGCTCTCGGCGCGCTCGCCGCGGCGCTCGCCGGGTCGCTCGCCGCGGCGGCCCCGTTTCCCGAGCCGAGCGACCTCGGTCATGGCGTGCACGTCTTCTTCGGCGCGCGCGAAGAGGCGAGCCGCGCCAACGGCGGCCATGTCGCGAACCAGGGCTTCATCGTGGCGAGCGGCGGCGTGATCGTGATCGACAGCGGCCTCTCCGCCGCCTTCGCCGCGCACATGCTGCGCGCGATTCGCAGCCGCACCGACAAGCCGCTCGCCGTGGTGATTCTGACCTGGCCCGCGGACGAGGCGATCTTCGGCGCGGCGGCCTTCCAGCAGCAGGGGGCGCAGGTTCTAGCACACGAGGCAGCCGCGCGGCTGATTGCCGAGCGCTGCCAGCGCTGCCTCGAGCAACGCACGCGCGCTCTGGGCGAGGAGCTGATGGCCGGGACCCGGGTGCCGCGACCGGATCGAGTGTTCAAGGGCTCGCAGCCGCTTGCGGTGGCCGGCCGCAGCCTCGAGCTTCTCGATCACAGCGGCGCAGCGGCGCCCGGAAGCATCGCAGTGTGGGACCGGGAATCGGGAGTGCTTTTTGCAGGCGGGCTCGCGAGCTTTGGCCGCATTCCCGAAACAAGGGACGGCGATCTCGCTGCATGGATCCGTGCGCTGCGCTACCTCTCCGGAGTCCCGGCCCGTTCTGTGATTCCGGCCCACGGGTGGGCCGGTTCCCCCGCCGACCTGAACACCGTCGCGGCTTACCTTTCTTCCCTGGAGACGGGAACCCGGCGGGCCTACGCCGCCGGCGCAAGCCTGCTCGAAGCGCCGCGGAGCGTCGCGAGCGATGAATTCCGGGGTTGGGCGCTTTATGACGCCGTGCATCCGCGCAACGTCCACCATGCCTACCTTCGGCTCGAGCGGCGCGAGCTGGAAGGAGAAGCTCCCTGATCCGCCCGCAGAGGCGCATAATTTGTCCGGGGAGGGGCCATGCTGCCCAGCGGTAATCACGCGCGTTTCGTGCACTCCGTGATTCGCGGTACCTCGCGGAATGCCACCGCACCCGAGCACGTCAAGCGCTCGTGGCTGCGTTGTATGGACGAATACGGCCTCGATCCCGAGTCCGACGGGCAGCCTGCAGTCGTCTCGCGCCAGGAGCTCGAGGCGCGCAAGGAGCATAGCCTCGAGCTGGTCTCGTTCGCCGACACCGAGATGGCGCACCTGCACCGCGAGCTTGCCGGCTCGGGCCACTCGATCATCCTCACCGACCGCGACGGGGTGCTCCTTTCCTACTATGGGGATCCGAGCTTCAAGGACGCGGCCTCACGCGCGGGCCTGGTGCCGGGCGGCGTATGGAGCGAGCGCCACGGCGGCACCAACGGCATGGGAACCTGCCTCGCCGAGCGCGTGCCGCTGATCGTGCACCGCGACCAGCATTTCCTCGCGCGCAATACCGGCCTCACGTGCTGCGCCGCGCCCATCTTCGACCCCGGCGGCGAGCTCGCGGCGGTGCTCGACGCCTCGGGCGAATCCGATCGCGCGCAGCAGCACACGCTGGTGCTCGTGAACATGTCCGCGCAGGCGATCGAGAAGCGCCTGTTCCTGCACCGCTTCCGCGACGCCTTCGTGGTGCGCTTCCACAGCCGGCCCGAGCTCCTCGGCACCTCGAGCGAGGGCATGATCGCGTTCGATCTCGCGGGCGCCATCGCCGCGGTGGACCGCAACGCCCTCTTCCAGCTCGGCTGGAAGCAGGCGGCGGACCTGATGAGCGGCGCACCGCTCGAGCGCGTGTTCAACATCTCCCTGCCTGCGCTGATCGGGCGCAGCCGCAAGAAGTCGTTCCACCCGCTGGCGGTGTACGAGGTGCACCACGGCGGGCGCTTCTTCGCCGTCGCGCAAGAACCGGATTCGCCGCGCATTTTGCGTGAGAGCGTTCCGAAGACGACCGAGACCCGTAGCGCGCTCGACGAGCTCGACTTCGGCGACCCGGCAATGGCGCGCAACATCCGTGCGGCGAAGCGCGTCGCCTCGCGCGCGCTGCCGATCCTGCTCACGGGGGAGACCGGCACCGGCAAGGAGCTCTTCGCGCGCGCCCTACACGCGGCGAGCGCGCGCGCAGCGCAGCCTTTCGTCGCAGTGAGCTGCGCCGCGATGGCGGAGGGGCTACTTCAGAGCGCGCTCGCGCAGGCCGCGGGCGGCACGCTGCTCCTGGACGAGATCGGCGAGCTGCCGCCCGCGCTGCAGGCGCGCCTGCTCCAGGTGCTCGAGCGCGAAACGCTGGACGTGCGGCTGATCGGGACGAGCGCCTGCGGCCTGGAAGAGAAGATCCGCCGGGGCGAGTTTCGCGAGGACCTCTTCTACCGGCTGCAAGGGCTGGTGCTGACGCTGCCGCGCTTGCACGAGCGCGCCGACAAGCGCGCGCTCATCCGGCATCTCTTCGCCCAGGAGGCGGCCGACACCCAGTCGCTTTCGCTCAGCGAGCGCCTGGTCGACGCGCTCTGCGCCCATCGCTGGCCCGGCAACCTGCGCCAGTTGCGCAACGCATTGCGCGCCATGATCGCGCGGCGCTCCTCCGACCGGCTCGATCTGGCCGACCTGCCGTCGGACTACAGCCTGGGCGAGCGCCCCGGCGAAGCCGAGGCCGCGCCCGGCGAGCGGCTCAACGCGCTCGGCAAGGCCGAGCGCGAGGCGCTGCTGCACGAGCTCGAGCGCGAGCGCGGCAACATCAGCCACGTCGCGCGCAACCTCGGCGTCAGCCGCAATGCCGTTTACCGCAAGATGCATCGGCTGCGCATCTCGTGGCCAACCAAATCCTGAAGAAGGAGGTTCCGTATGGATGTTCGCGCTGCGGTCGCGCATAAGGCGGGCGCCCCGTTAACCATAGAAACGGTGCAGCTGCAGGGCCCGAAGGCCGGCGAAGTGCTCCTCGAGATCAAGGCGACCGGGATCTGCCACACCGACGAATTCACGCGCTCGGGGGGCGACCCGGAGGGGCTCTTTCCGGCGATCCTGGGGCACGAAGGCGCCGGCATCGTGGTCGACATCGGCCCGGGCGTGAGCTCGCTCAAGAAGGGCGACCACGTGATCCCGCTCTACACGCCCGAGTGCCGCCAGTGCAAGTCGTGCCTGTCGGGAAAGACCAACCTGTGCACCGCGATCCGCGCCACGCAGGGCAAGGGCCTGATGCCCGACGGGACCAGCCGCTTCTCCCTGGGCGGGAAGCCGGTCCACCACTACATGGGCTGCTCCACGTTCGCCAACTACACCGTGCTGCCCGAGATCGCCGTGGCGAAGATCCGCGAGGACGCGCCGTTCGACAAGGTCTGCTACATCGGCTGCGGCGTGACCACCGGCATCGGCGCGGTCATCAACACCGCCAAGGTCGAGGCCGGCGCCAACGTGGTGGTGTTCGGCCTGGGCGGCATCGGGCTCAACGTGGTGCAGGGCGCGCGCTTGGTGGGCGCGAACAAGATCGTCGGCGTCGACCTGAACCCCGCGCGCAAGGCGCTGGGCGAGAAATTCGGCATGACCCACTTCGTGAACCCGAAGGAAGTCCAGGGCGACCTGGTGGCGCACCTGGTGGAGCTGACCGGCGGGGGCGCCGACTACAGCTTCGAGTGCATCGGCAACGTCGAGGTGATGCGCCAGGCGCTCGAGTGCTGCCATCGCGGCTGGGGCGTGTCGGTGATCATCGGCGTCGCCGGCGCCGGCCAGGAGATCAAGACGCGGCCGTTCCAGCTCGTCACCGGCCGCGTATGGAAGGGCACCGCGTTCGGCGGCGCGAAAGGCCGGCGCGACGTGCCCAAGATCGTCGACTGGTACATGGAGGGCAAGATCAACATCGACGACCTCATCACGCACAAGCTGAAGCTCGCCGACATCAACGAGGGCTTCGACCTCATGCACGCGGGAAGGTCGATCCGCGCGGTGGTGGTTTACTAGAACCGCTCCAGCCAGGGCCGCAGCTCGAGCTCCCAGGTCCACGCGCTGCGCTGCTGGCGGAACACGTGCAGGTAGTTCTTCGCGATCTCGTCGGGTAGCAGCATCCCGTCCGCGCCGCGCTCGCGTGCGCGCGCATCGCCCGCGCCGCTGGCAATGCCGCCGTCGATCACGAAGTGCGCGACGTGGATGCCCTTGGGCGCGAGCTCCCGCGCCATGCTCTGCGCGAGGCCGCGCAACGCGAACTTGCCCATCGCGAAGGGCGCCGACTCGGCGTAGCCCTTCACGCTCGCCGAGGCCCCGGTGAAGAAGATCGCCCCCGAGCCGCGCGCCAGCATCCTCTTCGCCGCCGCTTGCGCGACCAGGAATCCCCCGTAGGCGCTGACCGCGATCGCGCGCTCGACTTCCTTCGGATCGAGCGACACGAAGGGCCCGCGCGAGCGCCTGCCGGCGTTGTAGACGACCAGATCCGGCACGCCCCATTTCGCCTCGAGCGCGGCGAGCATCGCCTCGACCTGCGCGGCGTCGGCTGCATCGCAGGCGAGCGCCAGCGCGGCGATCTCCTGCACGAGCGAAGCGAGCTTATCCGTGTCGCGCGCCGCCAGCGCGACTCGGAAGCCCTCCCTGGCGAAGAGCCGGGCGAGCGAGGCGGAAAGGCCGCTGCCGGCGCCGACGATGAGCGCGATCACGATCGCCATGGTAACTTGGAGCGTCCATTGATCACGAGCATCTCGCGCAGCAAGTGCTTCGGCGGCGTCCAGGGCGTCTATGGCCACGAGTCGCGCGAGACCGGCTGCGCCATGCGCTTCGGCGTATTCCTTCCGCCGCAGGCCGAGGCCGCCGCCGTGCCCGCCCTCTACTGGCTCTCCGGCCTCACCTGCACCGAGGAGAACTTCATCGTCAAGGCGGGCGCGCAGCGCGTCGCGGCCGAGCTCGGCCTCGCGCTCATCGTCCCCGATACCAGCCCGCGCGGCCTGAAAATTCCCGGCGAGGCCGAAAGCTACGACTTCGGCCTCGGCGCCGGCTTCTATGTCGACGCCACCCAGCCGCCGTGGTCGCGCGGCTATCGCATGTATTCGTACGTAGCCGCGGAGCTTCCGGTTTTAATTGAGAAATCCTTTCCAGTAGACCCGGCAAGGGTCGGCATCTTTGGGCACTCCATGGGAGGGCACGGCGCGCTCAGCATCGCGCTCAAGAACCCGCAGTATTACAAATCGGTCTCGGCGTTCGCGCCGATCTGCTCGCCGATGCGCTGCCCCTGGGGAGAGAAGGCGCTCGCGGGTTACCTCGGCCCGGATCGCAGCGCATGGCGCGAATACGATTCGACCGCGCTCGTCGAGGAGCGCGGCTGGCGCGGGCCGGCGCTGCTCGTCGACCAGGGCACGAGCGACCAGTTTCTCGAGAGCCAGCTCAAGCCCGGGCTGCTCGAGGAAGCGTGCAGGCGATCGGGCGTGCCCCTGGAGCTTCGCCTGCAAGCCGGCTACGACCACAGCTACTTCTTCATCGCGAGCTTCATCGAAGATCACCTTCGATTCCACTCCCGAAACCTCTAAAAACTACGCCCGCAGCGCGCCCGAGGCCTTGGCGGTATGGGTCGCGATTGCGTCCATCAGCGCAGGCGACAGGCAGTCGTACGGCTCGAGCTTCAACTCCTTCAGCCGCGAGCGCACCGCGCCCATGTTGTCGGGGCTGGCGCCCGACTCGATGATCGACGAGACGAAGGCGGCGAACTGCGCCGGCTGCCACCCCTGCTCCTTGGAGAGCTCGGTGTGAATGAAGTCCAGGCCGTAGAACGGATGGGCCTTGTTCTCGATTCGCCCGTACATGTGCACGCCGCATTCCTTGCACGCGTAGCGCTGGATCGTCGCCTTCTGGTCCACGATCGCGAGCTTTTGGCCGTTCGCTTCGACGCTCAGCTTGTCGCGCGGCACGACCGCGACCTGCGAGAACAACGACCCTTTCGGCTTCCAGCATTTGGTGCAGCCGCACACGTGGTTGTGCGCGGCCTGCGTCTCGATCGACACCTGCACCCTGTCCTGCGAGCAGTTGCACCACAATGTCCCGCCTGCGAAATTCGCAGCCGCGGGCTTCAATCCACCATCTACCGCCGGATGAATCTTGACGTTGCTCATGACGATCTCTCTCCTCTGTGGCCTACCCGACAAAGCGCATGAACCTGCACAAGCCGCGTGGCGGCCATCTTGCACCCGCCGACCCCGCGCTTGCAACGCTTTCCTGTGGCTGCTGTGCGTGGCTGCATGGGGATCGGCCGAGGCGCTCGAGCCCGGGCGCTACGAGATCGTCGCCCGCACCGAAATGCCGCACCTCGAGGAGAACCTGCGCTATGCCGTGACGCGGGAGCAACGCTGCCTGCGAGGCGACGAGGTTGCCGCGATCTTCCCGATTCTGCGGCACCCTGCGCTCGAGGGCTGCGTCCTGGCAGGCGAAGGCCTGCGTTATCAGTTGGTTTGCACAACTCCGGAGGTCGCGACCGGAAGCGCGCGTCTCGATCAAGGTCCGGGCCGCATCGCGGGAATCCTGGAGATCAAGATGGGCGGCAAGAACATGACCTTTGCGCAGCGCATCGAGGGTGCGCGGCTGGGTGAATGCGAACCGCCGCCGCGATGAAAAGCGCTCTGGTCGGATCTGTCGGCGCCGCTGTTCCGTTTTGGGACACCCGCAGGCGCTCAACGTAGGTGGTGCTTGCGCTCCTCGATGTTGTCGACCAGCCGTCGCACGCCACGCAGCCACGATTCGTCGGTATTGCCGCGGATGTCCACCGACTTCGCGTACAGCGTTTCGCCGGTCGCGACGCTCTTCACTTCGATGTTGAGGTTGAGGATCAGGTTGCTCACCTTCTGTACCCAGCACAGGGCGACGCGCTCGGCGCCGAGCGCCTTGGCGATGTCGAGCTCGCAGCCGTTGCACCCGAGCGGCTCATGCGAGGACTTGAGCACCCGGTACATGCCGCGAGCCTCGAGCTCGCGTACGAGCTGCGCGCCCACGAGGGCGAGGCGCCGGTCGGTCTCGCGCCGTGCCTCTTCGCTCGAGAGCTCGCGCATCGCGTCGATCAGGCCGAACGCCGGCAGCGCGAGCGACCTCGGCTCGGCCGCGCCCGCCGCGCCGCAGGCGAGCGCGGCCAGGAGTAGCATCACGCCCATGGCTGCGGCGCGAATCGGTGTGATGCTGGTCGACGACCACGCGGTGGTGCGCATGGGGTTCAGGCTGCTGCTCGACGCAGCGCCCGACATGCGCGTGATCGCCGAGGCCGACAGCGGCGAGGAAGCGATGCGCCGCCTCGACGAGGCGCGGCCCGAGGTGGTGGTGATGGACATCTCCATGCCCGGGATCGGCGGGCTGGAGGCCGTGCGCCGCATCCTCGCCCGGGAGCCGGCGGCGCGCATCCTGGTGCTCTCGGCGCACGAGGACGCGATGCACGCGCGCCGCATGCTCAAGGCCGGCGCCGCCGGGTACCTGACCAAGCGCAGCGCCGCCGAGGCGCTGATCCAGGCGATCCGCGAGGTCGGCCAGGGCCGCACCTTCCTCGAGCCGAGCATCGCGCGCGAGCTCGCGCTGCACGAGGGCGCGGCCGACCCGCTCGACGCCCTGAGCGAGAAGGAGTTCAAGGTGTTCCTGGCGCTCGCCGGCGGGCAGTCGGTGCAGGAGATCGCGGAAGTGATGTCCCTCAGCCCCCGCACCGTCGGCACGCACCTGTACAACATCAAGCAGAAGCTCGGCGCCTCGAACTCGGCGGAGCTCGCGCTGATCGCGATGCGCGCTGGCCTGCTCACGCCCTAGTCTCGAGCGCTGCGGCGCGCTCGGCGCCGGCCACCGGCAGCACGGCGCGCACCGTAACGCCCTCGCCCGCCGCGCCCGAGATCGCGAAGCTGCCGCCGAACGCCTGCACGCGCTCGCGCATGCCGGCGACTCCGAAGCGCTCGTTCTCCTGCGCGGCGGCCTGGCTCAACCCCTTGCCGTCGTCGCGCACGCACACCACCACCACCGCGTCCTCGAGGCGCGCGGCGGGCTCGCGCTCGACCGAAATGCGCACCCGGCTCGCTTCGGCGTGGCGCGCCACGTTGGTCAGGGCCTCCTGCACGATGCGGTAGACGGTGATGTTGAGCGCCTCGCCCAGGCCCTCCAGCTCGCCCGAGAGCGAAAGCTCCCAGCGCACCTGCGGATGGCGCCGCGACCATCCCGACACCGCGTCGCGCAGCGTCTCGGCGAGCCCCAGGTCGTCGAGCCCGCTCGGCCGCAGCCTGCGGATGATGCCGTGGACGATGTCGTAGATGTGCGCGGCCACCGACACGATGGTGGTGGCGTTGTCGCGGATGTCGGGGTGCGCCTCGCCGGCGCGGCCCGCGATCGCGGTGCCGATGGTCTTGATCGCGGTGACGCATTGCGCGAGCTCGTCGTGCAGCTCGCGCGCGATGGCGCGCCGCTCGCCCTCGAGCTGCGACTGGATCAGCGCGGTGAGCCTGCGGTTCTCGCTCAGCTCGCGCTCGGCCGCCTGCATCCGCTTGTGCTCGGTGATGTCGCGCAGGCTGCAGATCTCCCCGATCACGCGATCGCTCGCCGGATCGACCAGGGGCGCGGCGGAGAGCGCCACCTCGATCACCCGCGCGCTCTTGGTCAGGCGCTGCGTCTCGAGGAGCTCCACGCTCGCGCGCCTCTCGATGGACTCGAGCTGCGCGCGCAGCTCGTGGTGGCGCTGCACCGGCACGATCAGCGTCGCCGGGCTGCCGACCAGCTCCTGCTGCGCATAGCCGAGCAGCCGCTCGGCCGCGGGGTTGCAGTACTGGATCCGTCCCGAGAGATCCCGGATGATGATCGCGTCGCTCGACTGCTGCGCGACCAGCGCGAGCTGCCGGTTCTGCGCCAGGCTCTCGTCAAGCGCCTGCGCCATGCGGTTGAAGCCGCCGCTGATCGCGGCGAACTCGGCCGAGCGGAACGCCGGCAGCCGCACGTTGAAGCGGCCGCGCGTCAGCTCCGACAGCCCCTCGACGATCTGCGGCAGCGGCCGCAGCGCGCGATCGAGCAGCCAGAACACCACCACATTGACCAGCACCAGGAAGGCAGCCGCGAGCAGGCCGAAGCTCTTCAGATCGTCCCAGGCCTCGATGATCGAGCGCGACGCATCCGGGGTGACCACGATGACGCCGCCGGGGAGCTTGAAGCGCGCCTCGGCGGTCTCGGGCTGCACCAGGGCGCTGAACCAGCGCGGCGCCCCGCTGCCGGGACGGTAGGTCGAAGACGGCGACTGGTAGAGCAGCGCCCCGCTCTCGTCGTAGAAGCGGATGTCGTTGGCGCGCACCCGGCCGACGCGCCGCAGCATCGCGAGCAGCGCCTCGGTGCGCTCGACCGGACCGGGCTCCAAATAGACGCCGGCGACCGCGGTCTCGACCAGCTGGACCGCCACGCGCGTGGTCGATTCGATCTCCTCGCGCACCGAGCTCTTCAGGTCGTTCACGATGATGTGCACCATCGCCGCCGTGAACGCCACCGTCACCAGCGTGATCACGAGATTGATGCGGACCCGCAGGCTCATGGCGCCGCCAGCGCGGGCAGCCGCCCGCGCAGCTCGTCCGTGGCGCGGCGCAGCGCCTGCGCCATTTCGGGCCGGGCGGCCGAATGGCCGCCGCCCTCGACGAGGCGCAGCTCGGCGTGCGCCAGCCGCTCCGCCAGCTCGAGCGCGGTGCGCGGCGGGCAGACCAGGTCGCGAGCGCCCTGGACGATCAGTACCGGGATGCGGCAGAGGCGCGCAAGCTTCGAGTCGAGCTCGCCCGGAGCGAGAAAGCACTCGTGCGCGAGGTAGTGCAGCTGAATCCGGGCCCGCGCCAAAGCGCCGTTTTCATCCTGCCCTCCGATCAGCGCAGGCTGGCCAGAATCGAGCGCCATGACCGCATCTTCGTAAGCGACCCAGCGCTGCGCGGCCGCGGCGTCGCCCTGGCTGACGAGCGCGTGGTAGCGGGTGAGGAGATCGCTGCCGCCCTCGCCCCGCGCGAGCGCCTGCCACGCCTGCGGCACCAGCCGGCCCAGCCCACCGAGATACCAGTCGACCTCGGCACGCGTGCCGAGGAATACGCCCCGCAGCACCATCGCCGCGACCCGATCTGGGTGGGTGCTCGCGTAGGCGAGCGCGAGCGCGGCGCCCCAGGAGCCGCCGAAAAGGAGAATGCGCCCGAGCCCCAGGCGCTCGCGCACCGCCTCGATGTCCGCCACCAGGTGCGCGGTGGTGTTCTCCTCCGTGCGGCCGGGCGGGACCGAGCGCCCGCAGCCGCGCTGGTCGGCGAGCACGATCCGGTAGAACCCCGGGTCGAAGAACCGCCGGTGCAGCGGCCGGGTCTGGCTGCCCGGGCCGCCGTGCAGGAAGAGCGCAGGGAAGCCGCCGGGATGGCCCGACTCCTCGACGTGGATGGCATGGCCCCCGCCCACCGGCAGCCGCTGCTGCGCAAACGGCTCAAGCGCGGGATAGAGGGCCGCTTCGGCGGTGTCGGTGTTCAAGCGGGCCCATTATCGGCCGTCTCATGAAAATCATGATTCCCCAATCGGCCGGGGCCCGTGGCGGGCCGGTTTGCCACATAATGTGCCCGGGAGGGTGCGAGGCCAACGCCGAGCGCCCTTCCGAACAGGAGATAAGCATGTGGACCAAGCCTGAGTACACCGAGATGCGTTTCGGCTTCGAGGTGACGATGTACATCGCCAGCCGCTAACGCGGCCCGGCGCCGGACGAGGGCCCCCACAAGGGGCTTTCGTCTTTTAAGGCCTCGCAAATGCATGTTCGGGTGCTCGGATCCGCGGCAGGGGGCGGGTTCCCGCAATGGAACTGCAACTGCCGCAACTGCGACGGCGTGCGCAAGGGCAGCATCCGCGCACGGCCGCGCACTCAGTCGTCCATCGCGGTCTCCGCCGGCGGCGGCGACTGGACGCTGTTCAATGCCTCGCCCGATCTGCTCGCGCAGTTCCGCGCGTTTCGCGAGCTGCAGCCCGCGCGCGCGGTGCGCGACACTGCGGTGCGCGGCATCGTCCTGATCGACGCCCAGATCGACCATACGACCGGGCTTCTGATGCTGCGCGAGGGCGGCCGGCTCGCGGTCTATTGCACGCGCGAGGTGCGCGAAGACCTGACCCGCGGCAACCCGCTGTTCGGGATCCTGGAGCACTTCTGCGGCGTCGACTGGCATCCGATCGCGCCCGACCCGGGCGCCGCCTTCTCGGTGGCGGGCGCCGACGGGCTCTCGTTCACCGCGGTCGCCCTCAAGAGCAAGCCCCCGCCCTACTCCCCGCACCGCAACGAGCCCCGCCCCGGGGACAACATCGGCGTGCGCATCGCCGATGAGCGCACCGGGCGCTCGCTCTTCTACGCGCCGGGCCTGGGCGAGATCGAGCCGCACCTCGCGCCGTTTCTCGCCGAAGCCGACTGCCTGATGCTCGACGGCACCTTCTGGACCGACGACGAGCTGATCCGGCTCGGGGTCTCCACCAAGCGCGCGCGCGACATGGGCCACCTGCCGCAGAGCGGGCCCGGCGGCATGCTCGAGGCGTTGAAGCCGCTCGCGGCCCGCAAGATCCTTATTCACATCAACAACACCAATCCAATCCTGGACGAAGAGAGCCCCGAGCGCGCCGCGCTCGAAGCCGCAGGAATCGAAGTCGCCTACGACGGAATGGAGCTCGAGCTTTGAATCCGTGGAGCAAGGCAGAGTTCGAGGAAAAGCTGCGCGCCAAAGGCGACCGTTACCATATTCACCATCCCTTCCATGTCGCCATGAACAGCGGCCGCTGCACCAAGACTCAGGTGCAGGGCTGGGTGCTGAACCGCTTCTACTACCAGGTCAGCATCCCGGTGAAGGACGCCGCGGTCCTCGCCAACATGCCCGATCGGGGCGAGCGGCGGCGCTGGATCCAGCGCATCCTCGACCACGACGGCAGGCAGGCAAGCGAAGGCGGCATCGAGGCGTGGCTGCGCCTGGGCGAAGCCGTGGGCCTCGGGCGCGAGGAGCTCACCTCGCTCAAGCACGTGCTGCCCGGTGTGCGCTTCGCCGTCGATGCGTATGTCAATTTCGCGCGCCGCGCGCCCTGGCAGGAGGCGGTGTGCGCGTCGCTCACGGAGCTCTTCGCGCCGGAGATCCACAAGGAGCGGCTCGCCGGCTGGCCGCAGCACTATCC
>Ga0070696_100001007_pt1 | contig 18260 bp, 15 predicted proteins | sample KBSK1253metaG_FD_65474 | JGI IMG/M metagenome (GOLD analysis project Ga0070696, IMG submission 65474) | Corn, switchgrass and miscanthus rhizosphere microbial communities from Kellogg Biological Station, Michigan, USA - KBS K1-25-3 metaG | ecosystem: Host-associated > Plants > Roots >... | reverse complement strand
CGATATCGGTGAGCGCCACATGCGCCAGAAACAGGTCGTCAATGCGCCACGCCGACGGGTTTTCGACCGGGTCGCGCGATTGCCCCCGGCGGAAAAACACTAACTCGAAACCGAAGCGCCTGCCACCATCGTCGCGGAGGTTTCCGGTGTAATACCACCACTCCGTGCGGAAGTCGGGATGTTCGAAATGATCACGCGGAAACGCGTAACGATAGCCGGGCAATGCCACCCGGTATGGATCCGTCTCCGCAGCCGGACCTGCGGCACGGCCCGGGCCCAGCAGGAAAAGCACGATGGCGGCAGCCGCCCAAGCGCCGCCCCTAGCAGTCATACTGCTATGATAAAAAATCCCCTCAAATGACTGTGGAAACACAGACGGCGCAATTTGATTCCATCTCGCTCGAAAGCGGGGCCGGCCTGTCTCCCGTTTCGGTCGCATACGAGACCTATGGATCGTTGAACGCATCCAAATCGAACGCGATCCTGATTCTCCATGCATTTTCCGGCGATGCGCACGCAGCCGGTATCAGCCGCGAAACCGGAAAGCCGGGCTGGTGGGACAACACCATCGGTCCGGGCAAGGCATTCGACACCGAAAAGTACTTCGTGATCTGTTCCAATGTGCTGGGCGGCTGTCAAGGCACCACCGGCCCGGCATCCATCAACCCGGCAACCGGGTGCCCGTATGCCATGTCCTTTCCCGTGATCACAATCGGCGACATGGTCCGCCTGCAAAAGATGCTGATCGATCACTTGGGCATCGAGCGCCTGCTGGCGGTAGCCGGGGGCTCGATGGGCGGCATGCAGGCTCTCGAATGGGCCGTCGCTTTTCCGGAGCGCGTGATCGCCGCTATTCCCATCGCTTCCACCGCGCGCCACAGCCCGCAACAGATCGCGTTCAACGAAGTCGGCCGCCAGGCCATCATGGCCGACCCGGATTGGTGCGACGGTAATTACTATCGCGGCAAGCCGCCCGGCCGCGGACTGGCCATCGCGCGCATGGTGGGCCACATCACGTACATGAGTGATGAATCCATGCGGGAAAAGTTCGGCCGAAGGCTGCGAGAGAAGGAAAAATTCGGCTACGATTTCTCGGTTGATTTCGAGGTCGAAAGCTACTTACGCTATCGCGGCAGCCAGTTCGTCGGCCGCTTCGACGCCAATTCCTATCTCTACATCACCAAAGCTGAAGATTACTTCGACCTGACAAACGGCAGCGGAACGCTGGGCCCGGCTTTTGAGAAAGTGAAGTGCCGGTTCCTGGTGATCAGTTTCACCTCCGATTGGCTCTACCCCAGTTACCAGTCACAGGAAATCGTGCGCGTTCTGCGAAGGACCAATCACGACGTCGCCTATTGCGAGCTCCCATCCAACTATGGGCACGATGCGTTTCTGGTGGACATAGCCGAGCAAAGCGAAGTCATCCGCGGATTCCTCGCCAGCACCTTCAAGGAGAAGGCGTAATGGCAGCCGCCGCGGAGGTGCGAAAAAGGCCGTTTGTCGGCGAGCTCCTCGGCCGTGGCGACTTCGCCATCATCGGCGACATCGTGGAACCGGGGAGTAAAGTGCTGGACCTGGGTTGCGGCGAAGGGGAGTTGCTCGCCTGGCTGGCTGAGAACAAGAGCGTCGAGGCCCGTGGCGTTGAAATCTTCCCCGCCAAAGTAAGGCGCGCCATCGCACGCGGCGTCTCAGCCTATCAGGGCGACATCGACGAAGTTCTGGCCGATTACCCCGACCACGCATTCGACTACGTTATCCTGAGCCAGACCTTGCAGGAGACACGCAATCCGCTCAAAGTCTTGCGGGAAATGTTGCGCGTCGGCCGGCGGGCCATCGTGGCTTTCCCGAATTTCGGCAACTGGTCGGTGCGTCTCTCCCTGCTGTTCACCGGCCGGGCCCCCAAGACCGGCTTGTTTCCTTACGAATGGTATGACTCCCCGAACATACACTTTCTGACGGTGGATGATTTCGATCAGCTCGTCCGCCAGGAAAACTTCGTCGTCGAGCGCTGCTACTTCCTCGCGGGGAAGCGCAAGATTTCGATGCTGCCCAACCTGCTTGCCGAAGTCGCCGTTTACCTGGTGCGGAAGTAGGGTCGCTCCGCCTAGTAGAAAAAGATTAGCCGGCGTGGAAATTTGACTTCCTGTACGCACCGAGGATAGACTGTTACGCCGGTCCTGCACAGTTCCCTGTCTTTTCTTTGAAACTTTCCAGGGTTGGAAATCGTCTTAGTGTACTTCGGCGCCATTTTTTTGCGGTGTTGTGACGGCCGGGCGCCACAAGGTTAGAAATGCCGAAAACCATGAACAAGAACGGAGCCAAGAACCGGTTCGATCAGTACCTGAAGGCTCTCGAAACGAAAGTGGACGAGCTGCAACGCAGCATGTCCGCGCAAAAAATTGCCCAAGTGGTGTCGCGTCTCGACGTGCCGTCCGATGAAGGCGATCTCAGTCAGCAGAGCCACGAGGAATGGATCTTCCTGAACCGGAACACGCTCGACATGAAGTTGCTGCGTGAAGTGCAGGCAGCACTCCGCCGGATTGAGCAGTCGACCTACGGCGTATGCGCCGCCTGCGAAGAGCCGATCTCCGCCAAACGACTGGACGCGGTGCCGTGGGCCAAATTCTGCGTCCGCTGTCAGGAACGGATCGGTTCGCAGCCCAACGATTTCGAAGACGACGATTAAAGCCAGCCGGCCGCAATGCGCCTCGCGGCCGGGTGCCCTCCCCGGTCCTTTCCTTTCGCCCCACTTGTTTTAGGTGTACAATTGTTAGCCGAAATGCCCCATTTTTAAGGGGCTGTTCCCAGGATAATGGGAGACGCTATGGACAAACCGGCGCAAAATATCCAAGACAGCTTTCTGAACAATGCGCGTAAGGACAAGACTGTCATCACCCTGTACCTGCTTAGCGGCGTGAAACTCTCCGGCCGCATAAAGAGCTTTGACAAGTACTCGCTCATTCTGGAAACGAACAATCAGGAGCAATTGATCTTCAAGCACGCCATCTCTACCGTCGTAACGATGAAGGCCGGTCACGCCTATGCAGGCTCGAGCCAGGCTGCCCATAGCTCCGCGGCGGCTGCCCAGCACGCCGGCGACACATCACCGTCGGAATCGTCGAACACTTGAGTTTATCGGAGGTTTCCGGCGTCACGTCCCGCGCCCGCGAACGGGCCATCCTGGTAGGTGTGGAGTGGACACGGCGCCGAGCCAGTACCGATTTCCACCTGGAAGCCGAAGAGCCGCTTGAGGAGCTTGGCGAACTTGCCATCAGCGCCGGCGTTGTCGTCGTGGATCGAGTGTTTCAATCGCGTGACGGGCCGGAGGCCGCAATGCTGATCGGCACAGGCAAAGTCCGCGAGCTGAGCGCCACCGCGGCTTCGACTGGGGCCGACGTGGTCCTGTTCGACCATGACCTGACCCCGACCCAGCAGCGCAACCTGGAAGACGCACTCGGGATCAAAGTTCTCGACCGCACACAACTCATTCTCGACATTTTTGCCCGGCGGGCGAGAACGCGCGAAGGCCGCTTGCAGGTCGAGCTGGCTCAACTGAACTACCTGCGGCCGCGGCTCACGGGACACGGTGTAGCCATGTCGCGGCTGGGCGGTGGATTGGGCGGCGCCCGCCGCGGCCCCGGTGAAACCAAGCTGGAGACCGACCGCCGCAGGATCTCGAAGCGCATCAAAATCATCGAGCAGGAACTCGATGCGGTCCGCGGAACCCGCTCCGTTCACCGGCGCCAGCGTGGTGCAGTCCCACTTCCAACGCTCGCCCTGGTCGGATACACAAACGCCGGCAAATCCACGCTGTTCAACCGCCTGACGAACGCCTCGGTCATGGCGGACGCAAGGATGTTTGCCACGCTCGATCCAACGGTTCGGGGATTCACACTGCCGTCACGCCGCCGGGCGCTGGTCAGCGACACCGTGGGGTTCATCCGACGCCTGCCGACAACTCTCGTCCAGGCATTTCGAGCGACGCTCGAAGAGGTCACTGACGCCACCCTGATCCTGCATGTGGTGGACGTCTCATCGCCCCGCGCCGCCGAGCAGATGGCACACGTGCTCGAGGTTCTCGCCGAAATCGACGCCGGTGAACTCCCTCAATTACTGGTCCTGAACAAGATCGACCGCATCCCCGATGGTGACGCGCAAATGGAGAGCATCACGCGACGGCTGTGCGGAGAACAAAAGCTGAATCCACGATCGGTAGGGATCTCCGCGCTCACGGGCCAGGGAATCGATGGCTTGATGCAGGCGATCGATGAAGTGGTCCCGTTCGATCGTATCGAGCGGGCGCATTTTCGGATTCCGCTTCACGAGGGCGCCAGCATTTCTCTCCTGCATGAGCTGGGCCGCGTCGTGGACGTTCGCTATACGGAGCAGTATTGCGAGGTGGATGCGGAAGTGCCGGCATCGCTCAGGCAGCGGCTGGGACAGTTCGCTCGATAGCCGTGCCGCTCTCTCATTTACGCTCGTAGCGGCCCATATGCTGCGCTTCGGCCAAGACGTGGCCTTTCAGAGCGCGGTCGATCTCCACGCGTTTGGCGCCGGCGTTCAATCCTAAGGAAGGAATCCCGACCGCATGAAGTTTGAAGAAATAGCGATGGGGTCCGTGACCTTTGGGCGGACACGGGCCGCAATAGCCGTGCTTGTCGAAATCATTTGCGCCGCTCAGGCCGGCCTTACCTGGCCTGTACCCCTGCGCCAATGAATGCACTGACGCCGGGATATCGAATAGCAGCCAGTGGTTCCAGGCGCCGGCGGGCGCGTCAGGATCATCAACGATCAGCGTGAAGCTCCGGGTTTCAGCCGGCTCACCGAACCATTCGATCGACGGCGCTAGGTCGGCGCCCTCGCAGGTGTGCAGACTGGGAATCACTGACCCATGGTTGAACGCGGGAATGATGAGCTTGAGCGCCACTATTTCGTTCCCGCGTGTTCGCCGATCGCGAACACGTGATGCTCTGCACGGACGAAGATCACGCCGTCTGAAATAGCGGGCGAGGCCATGCAGACTTCTCCGATCGGATTGGTGGCCAGTAGCTCGTAGGTTGGTCCGGCCTTGACCACGAGAATGTCGCCGTCCTCGCTCGGAAAGTAGACTTTGCCGTCGGCTGCCACCGGCGACGCGCTGTATGCCCCGCCCTCGCCGAGGCGCTGCTGATACAGGCGTTCTCCGGTCTTGGCGTTGTAAACCGACAGCACTCCCTGAAGCGCGCAGATATACAGATAATCGCCGTAGATGACGGGCGTCGCCATGTATGGTCCGCCGCGTTTCTTGCTCCACGCGATGAAGTCGCTCGATTCCTGGCCGTCTTTGAGGCTGATGTCGCCGCTGCCGCCGGGACGAATCGCGTAGATCGGCTGGATGTCGCGATAGCCGTTGGTGATGTAAACCATCCCGTGCGCCACGAGGGGCGTGGGCGTGGTGATTTCGGAGTTGCCGGAAAGCTTCCACAGCTCCTTGCCGGTCATAGGATCGTAGCCGCGATTGAACTTCGTCGCGTGTGTGATGAGCTCCGCGCGCGGTTTCCCTTCGTAAATCGTCGGCGTCCCCCAGGATGGAATCTCTTCGCGTGACGTGATCCATACGCGATGGCCGTCATTGATGTCGTAGGCGGCTATGAAAGAGTTTTTCTGAATGTCGCACTGCACGATCACCAGATTCTTGTAGATAATTGGCGAACTGGCCGTGCCCCATTCGTAATCCGGATCGTAGAACCACCCGGCATTCAGCGCACCGAGGTCCTGCTTCCAGAGCAGTTTGCCGTCGAGATCGTAGGTGTAGAGGCCTTCAGAACCGAAAAACGCCACGATGTGTTTTCCGTCGGTAACAGGCGTCGACGAGGCCTGGCTGGACTTCGGATGACGCTTGGTCTTTGGGACGCCTTCATGCGCCACGCGCTCCCAGATGATTTTGCCGGTGGCTTTGTCCAGGCAGTAGACGCGCCAGCTATGTTTCGAAACATCGGGTGAGGGATCGACATCCCCGTACAAGCCGTGACGGAAGACAGCCTTCGGATCGCTGCTGACGGCAGTCGTAATAAAAACGCGATTGCCCCAGATGATCGGACTCGAGTGGGCGAGGCCGGGAATTTCGGTCTTCCAGAGGACATTCTCGCCCTTTGCCGCGTTCCAGGTCACGGGTGTCTTGCCGTCACCTACGCCGGAAGCGTTCGTCCCGCGAAAGGACGTCCAATTCTGCGCAAAGGCGCCGGATACGGTAAGCCACAGGATCCAGCGCGTCATTTTGTAGCCGCCTTCTTGAGTACAGTCGGGTTGTCGTCGCCACGCTTCATGGTGAACGAACCTACTTTGCCGGCTTCGAGATTGAAAGTGAGCTTGAGCATCGTCATGACCGGATGCTGAAACGTCGTGCCGTCCACTGCATCATAGGCCTCCGGTTTTTGGCCGACCAGACCCCCCGTTAGTTTTCCGTCCACGATGTCAAACTTCACCTCGAAGCCGTCGCCTAAATACGTCCCGGCGTAGGTCTTCAGGACTTCCGGATCGATCTGAAAGTTCGGTTTGACGGGCGGCACGGCGCCGGCGCTCTTGAGGAGCTCCGCGATTTCCGTTTGTTTCTCGCTGGCAGCTTCGGCCAGGGCCTGCGATAGCGTTTCGGGTTTTATCTGACTTTTGTATGCAAGCGCAGCCTTGACGGTCTCCACGTTTCCGTTGGAAATCCCCGTCATAAGCGCATCGTCCGCGCCCGGCGCCCCTTTACTGAGCAGCAGCTTGATAACGTCGGCGTGACTCTTCGTTGCGGCCCACGTCAATGCACTCGCGCCGTAAAAGGTGTCTTTGACCTTCACGTCCGCACCGTGATCGATCAAAATTCTGATGATCTCCATATTGCCGCGGTCGGCCGCGAAGAACAGAGCCGTGGCGCCGTAAGGGCTCTTGGCATTCACGTCCGCGCCCTGCTCGAGCAAAACCTTCACGCGCGAGGCGTCGCCTTTTCGCACCGCGGCCAACAGATCCTCGGCGGGATCCGCCAGACAGGAAATTGGAATTAACATGGCAAGAAGAAAAATCCAGAAGACCCGCATGCACTCCATAAGGAACAGCTCCTTGAATCAACTAGGCCAGATTATATCCTGGCTTCGGTGCGGCCGCCGTTCCGGAAAAATGTACACTGTCTCCCGGGTTAGCCACCTGATTTTCGGCGTGATGAACCGTACATTCTTTTTTGTATTAAGTCAGTTGCTTTGTTAAGAAATAACTAATCGGGAAGTATCTCGCGGCCGCAGGTGCGTCGCTGACAAATCATGGACACGACGATAATAGATGTTTCGCGCGCAATTGCGGTCATCCTCCTGACGGCCGTTGCGTCTTCGTGCGGCCAACCGAGTAACGCTAAACTGATTGACCGGCTGCAACACAGCGAGCGCTTTGAGGTTCGCGTCGCAGCGGCCCGTACTTTGGGAGAACGGAAGGCAGCCGAGGCCGTTCAACCACTCATTCGTTCCCTGGATAAGGATATTGCACCCGTCCGGCTTTCCGTTGTGGGGGCTTTGCGCCGCATCAAAGACCCGAGAGCGCTCGAGCCGCTGATTCAACTGTTGAACGACTCGAACTACCTTGTACAAGCAGAAGCCGCGCGCGTCCTCGGTGAGATGAAGGATGCGAGGGCGATTGAGCCGCTGATTTCTGCATTGAGGCGAGGCAACCCTGAAGCCGGGCCGGCGCTGGCGGGGATTGGAAATGCCGCGATCGCTCCTCTCGTTCGGTCCCTGCGCGACTCAGATCTTCGCCTGGGCGCATCGGACACTCTGGAGAAGATCGGCCTGCCGGCCGTAGACGCCCTCTGCGACACGGTTAGAACCGATTCCGGCGAGGCCAGAATTGCGGCGGCGAAAGTGCTGGCCGGGATCGATGATCCGCGAGTGGCCCAGACCTTTGATCCCATCTTGAATGACAGCGATCTTTGGCTGGCGGCGGCGGCGTACAAGTTTCTTCTGCGCCAGCATACGCCGGCGAGCAACGACCTTCTCATAAAGGTAATGCGAACCTACGGCAACATGCGGATGGCAACAGATTTTTTCAATTCGCCGAGTCCCGTACTGAGGCGCGCCGCCGAAAACTGGGCAAACCAAAACAACTACTCGATCGACGTGCTGACCAACTTGGCCGCAACCGACTCCCGAAGCCGCTCACGCGCTCGGTGACCCTGAAGTGACTGCGCAGTGCGCGCATGGGCCGGCTCCTTGACTGAGGCGTGCGCAGATTATATCTTGGGGTGAATCCTTCTGCACTCCGGGAATCATGTTCATGAACACAAAACGTTTGAAGCGCCTCGCGCTGTTGGTCTCCGTCGCGGCATTGTGCGCCGCTTCCACGTTACCCGCGCTCGATTGGCCGGAATCGCGCGGCCCCAATCGGAACGGCATCTCCAAAGAAAAGAATCTTCCAGAGAAATGGTCTCTGTCCGGGCAGAACCTGTCGTGGAAAGCTCCCTACGGCGGCCGCTCGGCGCCCATTGTGGTGGGCGACCATCTGTACCTTCAAAATTCCGCCGGCACCGGAGAAACGCAGCAGGAGCGCGTGATGTGCTTCAATGCCGACACCGGCAAGCTGCTCTGGGAATATAAGTTCAATGTGTTTCAAAGCGACGTGCCGCCGCACCGTATAGCCTGGGCCTCGCCCGCGGCCGATTCTCAAGGCAATGTCTATGTGTTTGGAGCCAACGGCACGCTGCTCGCCTTGACGAAGGACGGCAAGATGCTTTGGGAGCGCTCGCTCGATGAAGAGTTCGACCTGTTCACCACCCATGGCGGCCGCACAACGTCGCCGATTATCGACGGCAACCTGGTCATCGTCAAGGCAGCCAGCTCGACCTGGGGAACTCAAGCCAACCGATCGATCCGTCTCATGGCGTTCGACAGGCTGACGGGCGAGACGGTTTGGGTCAGCACGCCCGGTGGACGCCCGTTCGATACGGATTATTCGCAGCCACTGGTTGCGCGCATCAACGGAACACGCCTGTTGATTGCCGGCCTCGGCGATGGCGGAGTACACGCCGTCAAGGTCAATACCGGGGAGCCGGTGTGGCACTTCCTGATGAGCAAGCGCGCCATCAACACCGCGCCGGTTCTGAACGGCACCACGATCATCGCCTCGCACGGCCAGGAAAATCTCGACGGCAACGAGATGGGAATGCTCGCGGCGATCGACGCGACAGCGAAAGGCAACATAACCGCCGGTCAGATAAAGTGGACCGTCAAAGGATTCATCGGCGAGTTTTCCTCCGGCATCATCGACGGCGACCGCTATCTGCAGATTGACAACGGTTCCAATCTCCATGCGTTCGATGCCGCGACCGGCCGCGAGCTTTGGAAGCAGCATCTGGGAACGGTGCAGAAATCGTCGCTGGTGCTCGGCGACGGGAAGTTATATGTCGGAACCGAGAGCGGGAAATTCTACATCCTCAAAGCCCACGCGGATCGTTGTGAAATTCTGAGCGAAGTGGAACTGCCCATTAGCCAACAGGGCCTGTTTAACGAAAAGGTGCCGGAGCCCGTGGTCGCCTCCGCGGCGATTTCTCGTGGACGCGTATACTTCGTCTCGAGCGACGCGCTCTACGCCATCGGGAAGAAGAGCAGTGGACCGGCGGAATCCCCGGCTACGGACGCGCCTCCGCCTCCGCAGGGGCCACCCGCCTGGGTCCAGGTGGTGCCGACCGAACTGATCCTGACCGCCGGACAGACCGCAAATTTCCGCGCGCGGCTTTTTGATGAACATGGAGAATTCTTGCGCGAGGAGAAAGCTTCCTGGTCGCTCGATGGCGTGAAAGGGTCGATCGACGACGGCCGGTTCACATCCGCGGACGGCCACGCCGGCGAGGCGGGACTGGTGAAAGCCAAGGTCGGCTCCATAACCGGCGAGGCGCGAGTTCGCGTCGTTCCACCGCTGCCGTGGAATGAAACTTTCGATTCCTACGAAGCGGGCGCCACGCCTCCGCATTGGGTGGGAGCTACGGCCGGCCAATACAAAGTGGCTGATCTGGACGGGCAGAAGGTTCTGGCAAAGGGGCCCAACGAGACCCTGTTCAAGCGTATGCGGATTTTCCTTGGTCCGACCAACTGGGCCAATTACACTGTCGAGGCCGATGTGCGCGCGCCCGAAAAACGGCGGCAGTTAGGCGACGCCGGCATCACGGCACAACGTTATACGCTGGTTCTGTTCGGGAACACTCAGCAGCTCACGCTGTATAGCTGGCAGCCGCAAACGGCGAGCAACGTCTCGGCGCCTTTCACCTGGAAACCCGACACGTGGTATCACCTGAAGCTGCGAGTGGAAAATACCGCGGATGGAAAGACACGCGTGCGCGGCAAGGCTTGGGCTACCGGCGAAAGTGAGCCCGCGGCTTGGCTGATCGATCGCGTGGATCCTATTCCCAATCGACAGGGGAGCGCGGGCCTGTTCGGCGATGCAACGTACGGCGTGCTTTTTGACAACCTGAAGGTGACGGCTAACTAATGAGCATGAAATTGATCGCCACTGCGCTGATCGCGATTCCGCCGGCGCTGTTCGTTCTCTGGGCTTCCGACGCCGGGGATGACTGGCCCATGTGGGGCGGTACCGCCGACCGGAACATGGTCTCCAACATGAAAGGCATCCCAACCACCTGGGACGTCAAGACCAAAAAGAATATCAAGTGGATGGCTGAACTGGGTTCGCAAAGCTACGGCAATCCGGTGGTCGCGGGCGGCATGGTTTTTGTCGGCACCAACAACGAGAGCGTCAAGGATCCCCAGGTCAAAGGCGACAAGGGCATCCTCATGGCCTTCCGCGAATCGGATGGCCAGTTCATGTGGCAGGATGTCAATGACAAGCTGCCATCGGGACGCGCCAATGACTGGCCCTTCCAGGGCGTCTGCTCATCGCCGCTGGTCGAGGGCGACCGGCTCTACTACGTCACCAATCGCTGTGAAGTCCGTTGCCTCGACATCCGCGGCGACGGCAATAAACATGCGAAGGTCATCTGGAAGTTCGACATGATGGAGGAGGTCGGTTCGCAGCCGCACAACATGGCGAACTCGTCGCCGGTCTCTTACGGCAATCTGATTTACGTCAGCACGTCGAATGGTCAGGACGAAAGCCACGTTCACATTCCATCGCCGCGCGCGCCGGCCGTCATCGCGCTCAACAAGCAGACCGGAAAACTGGCATGGGAAGACAATTCGGTGGGCGGGCGCATTCTGCACGGCCAGTGGTCGTCAGCCGCCGTGGGAAAGATCGGCGACATCGTGCAGGTGGTAATCGGCCAGGGCGATGGTTGGGTGCGCAGTTACGAAGCCGAGAGCGGAAAAAAACTTTGGGAATTCGATATGAACCCCAAGGATTCGGTGTGGCCCAAGACGCGCAACGAGGTGATCTCGACGCCGGTCATATTCGATAACAAAGTCTACATCGCCAATGGCCAGGATCCCGAACACGGCGAGGGAGTGGGGCATCTTTACGCTATCGATGCGACCAAGCGCGGCGACATCACCCAAAGTGGGCGCGTGTGGCACTACGACAAAATCCGCCGCTCGATTTCAACCGGCGCCATCTACAACGGGCTGATTTTCTACGCCGATTTCAGCGGCTTTCTGCATTGCCTGGACGTGAAGACGGGGAAACCGTACTGGACGCACGACATGCTGGCCGCGACCTGGAGTTCCCCGATGATCATCGACGGCAAAGTCTACATCGGCGACGAAGACGGCGACGTCGCGATACTCGAGGCCGCGAAGGAAAAGAAATTGATCTCGGAGATCAACATGGGCAGCGCCGTCTACATGACGCCCGTCGCGGCGCACGGCACGTTATTCCTCGGCAACCGCAATCAGCTCTTCGCCATCGCCGAAAAACACTGACGGCATGTTCGAGATCCGGCAAATCGATCACGTGGCTTTCACCGTCAGGGACCTCGAGAGGTCGATTGCCTGGTATCACGATGTACTCGGCCTTGAGCGCCGCCACGAGGACGTTTGGGGACGCGTGCCGGCAATGATGTGCGCGGGTGATACAGGCGTCGCGCTGTTCCCCGCCGCCACGTCCAATCCCGATGCGGCGCCGGAGCACGCCAACACGACGGTAATGCGCCATCTGGCCTTTCAGGTGGATCGCGACAATTTTGTGCGCGCGCAGACCGAACTAGCCCGCCGCGGTATTCCGTTTAACTTCGAAGATCATCAGATCTCCCATTCGATTTACTTCAACGATCCCGACGGCTACGAGATTGAACTCACCACTTACGAACTGGATGACGCGGCGTAAGTTTCTATTGGGCGTTCTCATTTCCCCGGCCGCGCGCGGAGCCGCACAACCGCCGGTGAAGGATGATTGGCCACAGTTCCGCGGCCAGCCGCAACTGACCGGCCTTGCCGTATCGGCCCTACCGGAAAATCTGAAACTGCTGTGGAGCCACGAAGCGGGCGACTCCATCGAATCCTCCGCCGCCATTGTGGACGGCGCCGTCTATGTGGGCTCGCAATCGGGTGACCTGATAGCTCTCGATCTCGCAACCGGCGCCACGCGATGGAAATATCGCGCGCAGGAGGGCATCGGCGAATCCTCGCCCGCCGTGAAGGAGGGTGTGGTTTACGTGGGCGATCTCGCCGGCACATTTCACGCCGTGGCCGCGCGTGACGGCAAATCGATTTGGAAATTCAAAACGGGCGCCGAGGTAAAGTCTTCACCCGTGGTCGCGGGCGACAAGGTTCTCTTCGGCTCATACGACGGCAATCTCTATTGCCTGGCCGCTGGTACCGGAGCGGTTCACTGGAAATTTCTCACCGGCGGTTACGTTCACTGCACGCCCGGTGTCGATGCCGGCATGGCCTTCATTGCGGGCTGCGACGAAAATTTCCGTGGGATACGCATCGCCGACGGCAAGGAAGTTTTTCACATTTCCTCGGGCGGCTATAACGCGGCATCTCCGGCCATCAGCGGCAAGACCGCCTTCTTTGGAACTTTCAACAATGAGGTGCTCGGGCTAAACCTCGCCACACGTCGCGTCTCCTGGCGCTACGCCCACCCGGAACGGCACTTTCCGTTTTATTCGTCGGCGGCCGTATCCGCCGGCAAGGTGGTCCTGGGCGGACGTGACAAGATCGTGCATTGCCTGGCGGCGAGAACCGGTAAAGCCCTCTGGACCTTCGCTACCAAAGCACGCGTGGATTCCTCTCCCGCCATTGCGGGCGGCCGCGTCTACATCGGGTCGAACGATGGACGCCTTTACGTACTGGATCTGGCGAGCGGAAAAAAACTCTCGGAATTCAACGCCGGCGGACCTATTTCTGCGTCACCTGCCGTGGCGGCGGGCCGGCTGGTCATCGGTACGCAAGACGGAAAGCTCTATTGCCTGGGCGCCTGACACGCCACCGCCAGTTGATTGGACTTGATGACCGGCCAGCGACAGCCTAGAATCACATTTGCTGCTTGTCTAGGGAGGAACACGTGTCGAAATACGTTCAGCAACAACGGCTGCTCCAAATCAATACCCCACTAGGGCCAGATGCCCTGCTGCTCAAGAGTTTCAGCGGCTCCGAGTCTATTTCGCACTTGTTCCGCTTCCAACTCGACCTGATGGCCGAGCGGGAGCAGGCCGTCACATTCGACGAGCTGCTGGGGCAAAAAATCACCGTGCGGCTGACGCTGCCTGATGAGCAGGAACGCTACTTCAACGGAATCGTGAGCAGCCTCTCCGAAGGCGGCCGGGATGAAATCTTTACCAGTTACCACGCGGAGATGGTCCCGCAGCTCTGGTTCCTTACCCGCACCCACCGCAGCCGCATCTTCCAGCACATGAACGTTCCCGACATTCTCAAGAAGGTGCTCCAGGGATTGGATGTATCGTTCGATCTTCACAGCACTTTTGAGGAGCGCGATTACTGCGTCCAGTACCGCGAGAGCGACTTCGATTTCGCCTCGCGGCTGATGGAAGAGGAAGGTATCTACTATTTCTTCAAGCACACCGAAGATCGGCACGTAATGGTGCTGGGGAACACGCCGGCGAGTCATCCGGACATGCCCACGAGTTCGCGCATCATTTTTGAAGAAATCGCGGGCGGCACACGCGGCGAAGAGCGCGTCTATGCGTGGGAAAAGGTGCAGGAACTCCGATCGGGCAAATACACGCTTTGGGATCATTGTTTCGAGCTTCCGCACAAGCACCTGGAAGCCCAGAAGACCATTCTGGAAAGCGTGCAGGTCGGCAAGGTGAATCACAAGCTGAAGGTCGGAGGCAACGACAAACTGGAAATTTACGATTATCCCGGCGAGTACGCCCAGCGTTTTGACGGGATTGACAAGGGAGGTGGTGAAAAAGCGTCGGAGCTGCAGAAAATCTTCCAAGACAACGCCAGAACGGTGGGCATCCGCATACAGCAGGAGGCCCTGCCTTCGATCTTGATACAGGCGTCCAGCAACTGCCGCCAGTTTGTTTCCGGCTACAAATTCAACCTCACCCGGCATTTCAACGCGGATGGGCAATATCTGCTGACCTCCGCGCTTCACTCGGCGACGGATAACAGTTATGAGACCGAGCTCGGCGGGGAAGGCGAGTATCACTACATGAACCAGTTCACCGCCATTCCATTCGCTCTCCCCTTCCGGCCCCGGCGCGAGACGCCCAAGCCTGTGGTGCGCGGGTCGCAGACCGCGGTCGTGGTCGGTCCCGCCGGTGAAGAAATTTTCACCGATAAATATAGCCGCGTGAAGGTGCAGTTCCACTGGGATCGCGACCCGCAGAATTCGTGCTGGGTGCGAGTAGCGACGCCCTGGGCCGGCCAGAATTGGGGAATGATCCACATCCCGCGTATCGGTCACGAAGTCGTCGTAGACTTCCTCGAGGGTGATCCCGACCAGCCTATTGTCACCGGCAGCGTTTATAACGCCACTATGATGCCGCCCTATGAGCTGCCCGCCAACAAGACGCAGAGCGGCATCCAATCCCGCAGCTCGCCGGGCGGAAGTGGATTCAATGAAATTCGGCTCGAGGATAAGAAGGACAACGAGGAGATTTGGGTCCACGCGCAAAAAGACCTCAACTCGGTCATCGAGGAGAAGGAGACCCGCAAAGTCGGCAAGAGCCGCGAGACCAATATTCAGGACGATGACACCAGAACCGTCGAAGCCGGCAATTATTTCCTGACCGTCAAACAAGGCAACCGCGCCGTCGAGATCGGTGCAGGCAACGATCAGTTGAACGTCAAGATGGGAAATATCACGACCAAAGCGCCGGTAGGAGCCTTCCAACTCGAAGCGTTGACGGTGCAGATCAAAGGAACGACCAGTGTAAAACTCATCTGCGGCGCCAGCAGCATCGAGATGACGCCGGCGATGATTACGGTCACCAGCCCCATGATCAAGTTGAACTGAGGGGCAGCGGATTATGAACGTTCCTGGTGGCAACACCACCGGCCCCGGCGCCATCTGCACGCACTGCCACACCGGAAAGATCGAGGTGATCGTGTGGAAGCACGCGGTGTGCTGGGATACGCCCGACGAAGGCGAAAACGCCACCGATCCGCGCTTCGAAGGTGTGACAGTTCTCGTTAACGAGAGTGAGTCGAGAACGAACCTGCCGGACGGCCGCGTTCAGATCGATTACGACTTCCTGGTCAAGGACACGACCGACGCCAGCGGCAAAGTTGTTTTCGAGGACCTGATACCGGCCACGTACAGCATCAGCGCCCGAAAACCCGCTGAAGAGGATAAGCCCCCTTACGAGGACGTCACCTCCGAAATAAGACGCATCACCGTCCGCGGCTCGCAGGTCATCCTGAATCATGGCCACAGCATCGAAGTGAGGTACCAGGAAACCTCGCACTGCGACCTGGTGATGCGCGCCAAACAAGCGCGACTGACCACCAGCGGCAAATGGACGCCGGGCCGCGAGTGCCTGCGGCGTCACGTCCAGCCCACACCAGACGGGGCTGCCGGCGATACCCTGGCCAAGATCTTCTGGTCAAAGGAGCCCTCCCTGCTGCAGGGGCTGGATATTATCTGGGCGATTTTTCTCCCCTTGATTCTGGTGATCGCCGTCCTGGCCGTCGCTCTCGGAATGATTGGTCCCATGGGGATACTCTCGGTGGCGGCAATTTGCGCTGCATTTCTCGCCTACATCGGCGCCGTTATCTTCGGGGAAAGCTTCGGCACCGGCAGCATCGCCTTTGCTTTCGCCATGATGGCCATCGTTCTTGCGGCGAACCTTCTGGCGGCGGCGTTCGGCTTCGCGGATCCGGATCCTACCGGCGTAGGCATTCTCGGCGGAATCTGGGCGGCATTCGGCGTCGGTTATCTGCCGGGCCGCAGGGAAGAATGGCGGGTTACCAAGAAAATACTCTTCCTGCCGGAGCCCATCATGGTCTCCGCGCTGGCGGGCGCCGCGGGAGGAGCAGCCCTAGCCGCTATGCTGGCGGCCGTGGCCGATGTACCGGTTGGCGGCCCGATCGCGATTGCATCCATCGTTGGTGCGCTGCTGGGGTCACTTTCGGGATGGATGGGTTGGGCATTCGCCAACGAAGGCAAGACCCAGTTGGGTTTCGGCCCGAGCGATTTCAAGCTTCCTTTCGTTGGAGAACGTTACTGCCTGCAGGGAGCCCGTGGCTTCTGGACTCACTTCGACGGCGAGGAAGACGCGTATGACTGGTCGCTGCCCTACGATACCCGAGTGCTCTCCTCCAAAGAAGGCCACATCGTGTCCCACTTCAGCGCGACGGAGTGCAACGGCGACCGAAATAAAGCCAACCACGTTGCCGTCCGCCACAAGGATGGATCGATCGCGCGGTACGTTTATTTCAAGGAAGCACACCCGCCCCTCCTCGATGAGACAGCCGATCCGCCTAGGACGCCCGAAGAACGATTCGAGGTGGATCGCGCCAAATTGATGGACAACGTCGAGGTACAGGAGGATTGGCGCTTCCCGATCTGGATGGCGGCGCCGTCTACAGCGTCCAATCCGCCGCATGTTCGCGACGGACACGTTCTCGGTGCTGCCGCGTGCAAGGGTCGCAGCGGATCAGAGGAACCCGTCGAGTCCGCCATGGGAGTCTTCTGGTTCGGCGTGGCCGTAGCGGTCGTTTCGCTGGGACTGGTTTTCATAGCCGGATTTACGGCCTGGAAGGGCGAACCGCCCGACAAGATGTATTCGCTCGCGCCCGGCGACTTTTTTACGAAGCTGTTTAGCACTTCGGATTCGAACTACAGTTACGGTTGGCCCGCGGTCCGGTATCAGGACGAGGCCGACCAATTCACCGAACTGGCCAGGCAAGCTCAGGAGCGTGGCGACACCGCGGCCTTTAACGACAATCAAAGCAAAGCCGCAGCCAAGCAGGCCCAGGCCAATGCCCAAATGGGCACAGACGCCGGCCCCAAAATATTGAAGTTGCCGGCGTGCAAGGATCATCCCGCGAAGTTTGACGAAAAATTCTGCGAATGTCTCACGCTGGGGCCTATCGAACAATACGGGGAACACATTTTCGGATTTCCTGTTCGTGATTCTGGGACTTTTCTTCATCCTTCTTCCGTTCCGTCAAAGTGGACCGAATAAGCTGCCCTTCGACAACCGCATGACGAACACGCTCGATTACACCCGGACCTATGGGGGAATCTGCATCTTCATGGGACCCGGCAGCATGCTGCTCCACATCTCCATGACGGCGTCCGGCGGCCTGGGCGATGGACTGTCCATGTATTTTCTCGGCGGCTTTCTGATCTCTTACAACATCATCCGGCTGACGGGCTGGAGCACGGCCGCGTTCTACGGGATTTTGTTTGGCCTTGTGGTCGGCTGCCTCGTCGCCAACGTGATCATGCTGCAAAAAATGGAGTGGGCGCCGATGACCACCATGATCATGATCCCGCTGGTCGGTATCGGCGTTGTCCTGCTTCTTATCGCGTCTCTCGTTTATGAGCACGCGAGTGACGGCTGGTGGTGGTTTGGCGGTGCGCTGCTTTCCTTCGCTTGTGCGTTTACGGTCTGGGGGTTGTCCTCGACCGGCGGCCCGCTCTGCCAGGAAGGCTGGGTCATATTCTCGCCGCCATCATTTGTCCAGGGGCATGCGCTGTGGCACATGTTCTCCGCTTTTGGAGTGTTCTGCATTTACAAATTCCTCACCTATGAGAAGGGCGCTGCCAGTTGCCTGACCCTGCCTCGCCTGCATTTCACCGTATCTGAAGCGCCCCCTCCGGGTCCGCCACTCGATGAGGAACGCTGGAGGGAGGAAGAGGCTCCTCCGGTGGAAATCAAGTTCAAGCCG
>Ga0070696_100001004_pt1 | contig 18304 bp, 15 predicted proteins | sample KBSK1253metaG_FD_65474 | JGI IMG/M metagenome (GOLD analysis project Ga0070696, IMG submission 65474) | Corn, switchgrass and miscanthus rhizosphere microbial communities from Kellogg Biological Station, Michigan, USA - KBS K1-25-3 metaG | ecosystem: Host-associated > Plants > Roots >... | reverse complement strand
GCACGACTGCCGGCGTAGAGGAAGGCACGCGTAAGTCCGGACAGGGCTTCGGCTTCGGCTCCATCGCCCGATGCCGTATTGCAGGCGGACAGTACCACCCAGTCCGCGTCGAGCTGGAGCTGGGCCACCTCGGAAGCCGTCAGAAGACCATCGTCCTCCTCGCTGGGCACCTCGGGCGGCGTGAGCATCAATGCAGGCTCCGCCTGGTTTGCCGCGATCTGCTGCGTTTCCCCCGCGACAAGGCCGTGCGTCGCGAAATGCAGCACCCGCCAGGACTTGAGCATGCCCTTCGCATTGAGCGACTTGAGCGTGCCTTCGGTAGCCCGGGCGCCCAGGAATACGTCGTCCGCCGAGGCCCCGAGCTCTGAGGCCACCGCGCACACCTCGTCGGCGGTCTCGGGAAGTGGCTGCTGCTTACGGATCATCGCCACGTCGACCCGCCCGCCACGGAAGAAATCCTGGACGTTGCCTCGCGCCCCCGGCAGCGCAGCGACCTGCTGCCTGCCAGCAGACGGCGGCGCCGCACAAGTCTGTCGGCTCCAGGCGCTGCGATCGGTGCCGCTGGGGCCGGACAGAAGCGGGTTGCCGAAGCCCGCGTAAGGGCTTTGCGCCGTGCTCTTGCGGGCCGCGGCGCGCAGCGCCTTCAAGCTGGCGACGGACGGCAGCACCGTCACAGGGTGTCGGGAGGCGAGCCAGGCGGCCTTGGCATAGCGCTGATCGCCCCCAAGCGAGGCCGACGGAGCTGCTGTCACAAGCACCTGCAAGGGCAGGGTCGTGAGGGCGCCGGTAGGAACGACCAGGAGGTGCTTGTCCTTGATGATCTCTTCGAACGGAGAGAACAGAGCGGCATAGAGGGCATGCGCGCGCGCGACATCGAAGGGTAGCGCGGCCGGGTCGTGTGTCTCAACGCCAAGAAGCTGCCGGCATCGCTCGCGCGGGGTCGCCGCGCGGGCGGGCGTGGGGGAGGCGCCAGTTGCAGGTTTCGGGGTGCCGCCAGCTTCCCAGACAGTCGCGTCGAGGCCGCACCGTAGCGCCTCGACGTGGTCGGCGAGCGCCTTCCTTCCCATGGCGACCTGGTGCCAGCGCACCGCGTCCCGGGAGACGACCCAGGCGAAGCTTCTGTCGTCATCAAGGACGAGTTGATAGAGCGCCTCCCCCGGTCGCAACAGAGCCTGAGTATCCCGAACCGATAGCGGCTCCGGACTGGCAAGCGCCGCGTAGTCCGGGAACCTCTGGCTGAACATGGCGTCGATTGCCGAGATGCGCTTCTCGACCTCGACCATGTCCTTGCGCCAAGTCTCCTCCTGGGGCTGGTGGCGCTCGGCTGTGGGCTTGGCCAGGGCCGCGGTGAGCTTCCTGTCGAGAATCCGATAGCGCCCCACGAGATCCTGTCTTTCGCGGACCAGGCGGGCAAGCTCGCCCTCACCCTTCGCGAAGCGTGCAGCCATCTGCGAAAGGGCTGCAGCCGCCTGCGAGTGCTGCGCCCATTGCGCGATCTCGAAGCCTTCGGCGGCGAGCGTCGGCGCACGCTCCGGTGACCGGTTCGCAAGCTCCGCCGCTGCGCGCAGATAGGCTGCAAACGTCGGCTGGTGGAAGAGGCGCGTTGGCCGAAGCTGGCCACCCGGCGCCATCGTCAACGTCTGGCTTCTGGTCCGCACCTGGCGCACGAGGGCGGCCGTAGCTCGTTTGGCGAGTTCGTAGGCTTCCGGGAGGTTGCCTTGGGCCTGCTTCAGGCCGGCAAGATCAGCAAGGACAGGGGCGACTGCGGAGCTCTCGCTGCCATGCCGTCTCTCATAATTCGCAAGTACACGCTTGTAGGTTGCCTCCGCCTCGGTATGGCGGCCCTGGGCCTGCTGGACGCGTGCCAGGGTAAGGGATGGGGCGTTCCAGCTGGTCTCACCGCCCAGCACCTGGGCAACCAGGGGAATGGCACGTTTCGCAAGTTGCTCAGCCTCAGTGTAGCGACGCTGCCTGTAATACAGGTCGGATAGACTGTTGAGATAGTGGCCAAGGAACAACTTGTCATTAGAAGTCTTGTTCTTCTCCTCGGCGGCCAAAGCACGCTTGTAGAGCGTCTCGGCCTCGGCGTAGCGTCCCCGGGAAGCGTAGATCTTTGCCAGCTCGGAATGGCCGAATGCAAGATCGCCTAGGGTGGGCTCCCTCTCCACGGTCGCTATGTAGCGCTTGGCAAACGCCTCGGCGTCTTCGCTGCGTCCCAGGTTTTCGTAGACCCCTGGAAGCATAGCGAGGATACCGACCGTCGTGATACGGCTGAATGGGTCTGACCCTTGTATCTTCTCCTGGATCGCTAGCGCACGCTTGAATGCGGCCTCCTCCTCCGCATGCCGCCCTTGCTCTGCGTAGAGGAGGCCGAGATGCAGGAACAGGATGTCGACAACCTCCTTTTGCCCTGCGCCGCCCGCCGGCTCCAGGCTTGCGAGCGTACGCTTGAAAAGCGTCTCGGCTTCGGAGGGGCGCTCTGCGTACTTGTAGATCTGGCCGAGCTGCAGAAGCTCCGCAGTTTTCGCGTCCCGCTTCTTGCTCAGCGCAGCTTCCTTGAAGCGGATCACGCGTTCGAAGAGGAGTTTTGCCTCGTCCGGCCGTCCCACGGTGACGTACACATACCCCAGATCCTCAGCGCGCTGGATGGTCTGGGGATGGTCCGGTCCGAGCTTCCTGCTCGAAAGCTCGAATACCCGCTTGCGCAGCGGCAGCGTGTCGGCGATCTTGCCCGTTCCCCACAGCTCGAGAATGCGCGCTTCCAGCTTGCCGAGCTCGTCGGAGGTGTCCGGGAGCTGTGCCTGGGCGGGCGCCATGAAGACCATCAACAGAAGTGCGCTTCCAAGAAAAGCACTCGATGACCGCTGGAAAGGTGCAAGCATTCGACTCCCCCTTTCTGTGTCAGTGAAGCAGGCCCGGATCGGGCCGATCGTCCTCTGTCTTCATCATTCGGCATTCACGCTCGCGAACGGCTCCCCCTCGACCGCATCTCACCGACCGGAACGCGGCACAGGCACGGTGTCGCCCGCCGTCACTTGCCGAGCATCTTGGCGAGCCTGGCGAGCTCGGTCTCCCAGGCCGTCACCGCCTTAGCCGTCCATGTCTCGTCGTGCATTGCGTCGAAGATGAGCACCATCCGCACGTCCCGCTTGCTTGCATAGAAATCCACCGTCGTCTCAACGACGTAGGGATCGACTTGCGGAATGAAATCGGCGAGCTGCGTGAACGCCAGACGGCGCTGCGGGATGACCTCGGTGTAGGTGGCGCGCGACTCGATCGTCAGGGGCATCCCCGCCTCTCTTATCCTGTCGATCTCGACGGGCGCAGTCGCCGTCATCGCGTACCAGAGCGCCCCGCCGGGACGCACATCGAGCTTCTTCACCTTCAGCTCGAACCCGCTCGGGCCCCACCACGCTTCGAGACCCTCTCGCGTCGTCCACAAATCCCACACACTTTCGATGCCGGTCCGATAGGTGCGTTCCATCACGAGTCTTGGCGTGGGCGCTTGCGGAGGAACGTGCTTCCTCCGGTCTGTCATGGGTCGGGACGCCTTCTGCTCGCCTTTTGCTTCTTGGCGAGCGCCTCGGCGAATCTGTCGAGGCGTGTCTCCCAAACGCTTCGAAACGGGGTGAGCCAAGCCTCAAGCTCGCGGAAACGTTCGGGGCGAAGCGAGTAGAGGCGCTTCGCTCCGTCGGGCCGGACCCGTACGAACCCCGCCTCGTTCAATATGCGCAGGTGCCGCGAAACACCCGACTGATGGATCCGCACTCTGGCCACGACGTCGTTCACTGACTGCTCGCGCCCCTGAAGCGCCTCGACAATCAGGCGACGCGTGGGGTCGGCAAGGGTCTGGAAGAGGTTGGTATGCATCATAGTCGATATGTATATCCGTGCATATTACGGCTGTCCAGCCTGCTCCAGCTCTTTCCCTGGTCACAACAGTGGGGCCAGTCTGAAAGCGGCGCTGCGCCGTTCGTGACGCCCGCTCGGCAAGGGCCAGCGCGCACTGATCAATCCATCGTGGTGCGAAGCCTCCAACAATGAATGAAGCGCCCGTCTGAGACGTCAGGAGAGGGTCATTCTCGTCGCTTTCGCCCCCGCCGGTCAGCGTCCGCTCAACCCCAGCTACCGGACAATGAGCACACCGTAGCGGGCTGACGCTGTGTGCCAGAAGCTGCCATGACAGTGACTTTCTAGAACTCTAGTAGCTACGCCGTTCGTCTACCCATCCGGGGAAATATCGTAACGACTGCCAGAGGAGCGCGCATGACAATCGCCGGAGATCGAGAACTTGCGCTGCGCGTGCAAAGCGTGATCCGGACCGTTGTCGATTTCCCTCGGCAGGGTATTCGTTTTCGGGACATCAGCCCCATCGTCGAGAACGATCCGGATCTCTTCCGTGCCGTGATCGAGTCAATGACTGGGTTCGGCCAGACGGTCCGACTGGACTGCATCGCAGGCATCGAATCATGGGGCTTCGTATTTGCTGCACCGGTTGCGTATGTCCTCGGCAGTAGACTGTGTGTGGTGCGAAGGCCGGGGACACTCCCGCAGCAGACGGCCTCGCAGAGCTATGACATGTCCTATGCGCAGGGTCGATCCCTCGCCATCCAGGGAGGAGCAATTCGGCCGCGCGATCGCGTTCTCGTCGTCGATGACGTACTTGCCAGCGGGGGTACTGCTCTGGCCGCCATCGAGCTGTTGGAGAAAGCCGGGGGGCTATGTGTTGGGCTGGCTTGTCTGGCTGCGTTTCCCAACTGGGGCGCCAAGCGTCTTGGAGACAGGGGCATTTCAGTTCATGCCATCGCTGGGTTGTAAGCAAGCTGCACCCGTGTGGCGTCGGCCGCCGGCAGTTGTGGGTCATGAGCACGCATGCCCGCTGCTGCCCGAGCACGGTGAACATACCTCGATAAACTGCCGGAATCGTTGCATCGCCACACGCCCGTCGTCACCCCAGAAATGGTAACCTCATGATCAGCGTGAAGCCGTTGAGCATGAGTAAGATGCCCAGCGCTCCAAGGCCACCGCTCATGGCCAACAGCGGCATGTTGCCGATGATAAGATGCACTGACGCAAGCACGATCGCGATTTGCAACAGAGCCTGGCTCCAATCGAAGTAGGGGTCTTTGCGCAAAGCGATGTCGCGCTCGACTTCCAACGCCTTGGCCTTCACAAAGAGCTCGTCAAGGCCCTCCTGTTTGTCGGGCTCGGAAGTGAGCCGCTGCACCGTCGCCTTGTATTCCGCAATCTTCTTGGTGATCGCCTCACGCGTGGCTTGGGCAAGTCCGGGCTCTGTGAGCTTGATCTCCAGCTCGTCAATGGTAACTCGCAGGGTCTGCCGCCGGATGTTCTTGGCCTGGAAGAATGCCCACGTATTGGACGCCTCAATATTGGCGCGAGTGGCGTCCTTAGCGGCGTTGCCGCCACCGACACTGCAGACCGCGAGGAGCACCGCCAAGATGCCGATGTAAACGCCGACCCATTTGTTGCGCGCCTCGCTGTCCGAGCCCAACCGCTCCATTACCTCGTCGATCGCCATGTGATCATCCTCCCAAAGCCCGCTTGCCTCGTTCGTGCCGAGTGACGCAACAAAAGGCGACCCGCGTGTGACATCGCCACCGCGGTGGTTTGCTGCACCACAATTGCCGGGCGTCGCACAGGTCCCCAAGGGTCATGAGTGTGAGTGCGGCTGACGCGCAACGCACGTCTCAAGTACCTCTGAAAGCTGACGGAATTGCTGCGCCGCACTGAACGGGCGCTCAGTGCCAAAAGCGGTCGTGGCCGGCGTCCGTGTCGGACGGTGAGTTGGCGCCAATTCGGACCAAGCCACCACTGGTCATCTTCCGGCGCCAGCGGAACGTCCAGGGTCGCGGACGACCTTGTGGCACAACGACCGACCAGGCTTCCGCTGGCTCACAGACTTGTTATCACCGAGCGTAAAACCAGTTGGACTGCCAATCCGTATTTGGCGCAAGCCCTTCTGCAACGTCGCGGGGCAGGCGGCGGCCGCGCATTTGCCTTGGAGGCGCCAACCCTTTAAGACGACTGCCGAAGCTCGGTCAGCGGTGGATCGGTCGAGCGGGCACTTGGGGGAAGTATCGAGGGAGTCCAGTCATGCAAATGCTCCGCCGCCCTCCCGCTGGGACGGACGCGAATGAGATCGCAATGCACGTTACCAGGCACTCCTGGGGCGGTCGGATTACGGCCATCGGGACGGTTGTGGCACTCGTCTTTTCGGCCTTCAGCCTGTGGGAGACGTCGCTCAAGCAGGCCGAGCTTTCCGTTCACGTTCCCGGCGTGGTGACCTACGCGCGCGACACCACCGCTAGCGTCGAGACAAGGCCATCAGGCGGGTTCGAAGTGCTCGCAGTGCCGGTCACCATCGCCAACGGCGGCGCGCGCGACGCTGCCGTCGTGGCGCTAAAGCTCGACGTCAAGAACCTCAAGACCGGTTTGAGCGCCCGCTTCGAGGCCACCTACACGGCTGAGCCATCGTTCTTCAACCCCGAGTTCAAGGCTCCCAGGACAAAGACGCCCTTCTCGGCGCTGGTGGTGGCCGGGCGCTCGGCCTGGAGGGGCACGATCGTTTTCTACCCAGTGAGCTACAGCAACGGCAAGGCGCTGACGTCGGAGGGCCAGCTTAATGGCTTTTATGACCAGCTGAACGACCTGCGCAAAAAATATGAGACCGAGCTGGGTGGCTATATCACCACTCTTGCCCAACTGCGTGAAAGAGTTCCCAACCTCCCCGAGTGGGTCGAGCAGGACGCCTACAAGGCAAAGGTGCTCAACAAGAACGACAAGGTCGAGGTGACGCTGAAGCTCGTGCGACCCGCGCCGAGCGGATGGCTCGACCGCTTGCTTGAGGCGCCGGTACCCCCGATCACGCTCACGCTGGAGGCGCCCAACTTTTGGTCGGTCAACGTGGAAGCCGGCGAACTCGTACGGGTGCGGTCGGTGAGCCCGGAAACCTGAGGTGTCCGTCGCATCGAGGGGCATGCGCTTGCGGCCAATCCGAGGCGTCGATGCACCCGTTCCGCCGCCTCCGGAGGCGCAGCAGGCGCTGGAGCAGATCGCCGATGTGCTGGCAGGGCCGGTGAGCGGCCGCACTGAAACGCTCTCGCGTCTTTGTCTTCGCCCCATGACATGCGGGAGAGCGAGGCATTAGGGGAGGGTTACCATGCTTGCTAGAGTCGCTGCGGTGGTCCTGGTGTTCTCCTGGCTGCCCGATTGCAAGGGCGAAGGTGAGCCTGGCGGGTCGCTCAAGAAATTTGTCACGCCTAGCCCGACTTTCACACCTGGGCGTATCATCCCGGGCTTTGCGGAGATGTGTACCAACACCAACGCTGGCAAGCGTTACTGGCTTGAAGGCTACCTACAGCTTCCGAGCAGCATTTCGATCCGGGAAGGCGGGGCCAACCTCAGCTTTTATGCTCGAATCGACGCCGAAGGCCGGGGTACGGGCGATTCGATCACGATCTACGTGAGATCGCCCGGAGATATCGATGATCTCTGGGCGTCTGCGACAGACAAGAAGACCACTTATCGCGTTCGCGGTTCCCGCTCCGAGTCGGCACAGATTGACCCGGATGCGCTGCGCATTCGCACCAAGACCGCAGCCGCGACCGCCCGCGACAAGATCAAGCTCGCCTTCGACATCGAGGCGACCTATCACTTCCAGACCGGTGAGCTATACGCTTGCCAATATCATTTCGCCAAAGCGGACAAGCTTTAGAGTTCGCACCGGCTGCGCCGAAGTAATGGGCAACGCCGATTGTCCGCCCCGGCGCCATCGTGATGGCTATTTCTTCGCCTTGGGTGAAGCGACAAACTGGCAACAGAGACGGGCAGAGCTGCCGAAGGTGAGTAAACCCACCAAGTTCGCCGAAAGCTCGCTGACACGCGAGCAAAGCCCTCCAGCTTGGTGAGGAAGGCCCATGCGAGTTTCTCTGCCAGGTCAGGAGCGGGAGTGGGGCTGACACGCGGAGCAGGGCTCAAGTACCGCTCAGAGCTGACGGAATCGCTGCACCGCACTGAACGGGCGGTCAGTGCCAGTTTCAGACGGGGGTACACGGGTTGACTTTGGTATCGCCCCAGCGTGCCAGGTACGTCCGGGTAAGCGGCACAGTGGTCAGGCACTTGGCGATCTGCGCCTGGAAAACCATCCAATTGAGCCGCCGATATCCGACCTCGCAAAGCTGCAGGTAGAACTCCCACATCCGGCAGAAGCGCTCGTCATAGAGCGATCGCACCTTGTCGCGATTGGCTTGAAATCTTTGATGCCAGTGCCTGAGCGTCTCGCCATAGTGGAGGCGGAGGACCTCGACATCGGTTATCCAGAGACCTGCCCGTTCGATTGCAGCCAAGGCTTCGGAAAGCGATGGCACGTACCCACCGGGGAAGATGTACTTGATCAGCCAAGGCGATGTTGAGCCAGGAGGTGCCATGCGGCCGATCGAGTGGAGCAGACAGACGCCGTCGTCGGTCATAAGCTCACGTATCTTTCGAAAAAACTCGTCGTAGTGGCTTTGACCAACGTGCTCAAACATGCCGACAGAAACGATGCGATCATATCGGCCGGTTTCTTCGCGGTAGTCGAGCAGCTTGAACACGACTCTCTTGTCGAGCCCGACGGCTCTCGCCCGATCCTGGGAAACGCGCCATTGCTCCTCGGACAGAGTGAGGCCGACAACCTCGACATCGAACCCCTGGGCGAGGTCTAGCGCCAGTCCGCCAAAGCCGCAGCCGATGTCGAGTACGCGCATGCCCGGTTCAAGCAGCAGCTTTGCGGCAATTCGCTTCTTCTTGTTCGCCTGCGCGTCTTCGAGACTTTCGCGCTCGCTCGTAAAGTAGGCGCACGAGTACTGCAGGTCGCGGTCGAGAAACAGTTCAAAGAGTTTCCGATTGAGGTCGTAGTGGTGGGCCACGTTGGCTTTCGACTGACCGACGACGTTGTTCTGGAACGAGCTGGGAAGCGCGGTGGCGGTGCTATCGTGCAGTCGGGACATCAGATTGCAGGCGAAGAAATCAAGGACGTCGTAGAGCGACCCTTCGTTGACCGTCAGCGCACCCTCCATGTAGGCCTCGCCAAGGTACAGGTCCGGCATCACAAGCATACGCCGCAAAAGCCTCTTATCGGCTATCCCGATGCTGGCCTCTGGTCCTTCAGCCGTGCCGTTCAGGACATGAGTCCGGCCATCCGGAGCGGTTACCTTCAACCGTCCCGCTTTGATTGGACCCCGTAAGAGCACTTCCATGTCCTACTCCTACCAGAGAGGACTGCTCCCTTGAGACTGCTTATTTGCCCCGTCTACAGTGTCGCCCAGCCGGTGCGTGCTTCCGGATGCGATCTGGCGGGTAGCTGAGGGCGTCTTCTGAATGACGGCCTTAAGATTTCACGCGCCTAACAGCAGACCGAACCCACGCCCGACCAGGATTAACACTGAACACACAACGAGTTGGCCGACATACACGGCGGCGATATACGTCGTGATGGGGAAGAGGGAGCGTCGCAACACGCTCGCTTCACGCATACGAGTGAACACCTCGGGCTGAATCAACCAGTAGCCTATCACGCCCACCAACGCCATGCCGAACAGCCAGCTCCAGGCGGCACCGAAAAAGCCAAGCACTGGAACGGCTGCGAAAAGGAGACAGCCGATAAAGCGCCGCATAGGACACCCCCGTATAGCTCTGTGGACGAGGGTGCATCGAGTCTACGAACGGTTGCAAGGTCAGAAACTGCCACTTCCACTGAAACCGCTGCAGGTTGGCCGTAGAACGTCCGTTAGGGGTCATTCGCGTCGCATTCGTCCGCGCCGGTCAGCGTCCGCTCGACCTCAGCTACCGGACAATGAGCACACCGCAGCGGACTGGCGCTGTGTGCCAGAAGGCGACATTGACGAATTTGGTTGTCGGCGCTTAGGCTGTTCGACGATGCGCTCTGAGAGAGTTCACACCATCAGGGATCTCTATGACGGGGTCAGGACGGGAACAGCCGACTTCGGCGGTGCTCCCCATTACTTCGCGTCCCTGTATGACGAACGAGCCGACGACTTTGTTGACCGCTTTCGCCTCTATCCGGTGAGCGCCCAGTTTATGGAGCGAGAGCTTCGGTACTGGGCGATATTCAGAGCGTGGGAAGCCAAGTTTCATCGTGGGATCGTGCCGCTGGAAACGCATCCGGGTCACGGTGGGATCGATGCCGGTTATGACGAACTGGGCCGCTGGCTGGATGAGCAGATCAAGCTGCTCGATCCAATTCCTACGCTGCACACGGCAACGTTTCGGGCGCTTCCGGGTCAAGAAGAACTCCCCGTCGGCATTCTCCGTGAACTAGAAGTCGTGTGGGCTGCGGCGTCCGTTTAGGGTCAAAACCTGCTGTCGGGACGACACGCCGGGCACGTCCGGTTCACTCCCGAAACCTACCGGACTTGTGCAGCGGTCGAACAGTGCCAAAAACTGCTGCGAGCAAGCGCGGCAAGTCGCGAGAATAGAAGATGCGATTACACCTCAGCCGCGGGGCTGTGTATGTTTCAGAGACAAATGACGTATCAAGGAGGGAGGCCGATGGCGCGGCCGATGCTCGCCGACGGGCGGGGGCACGACATCGTCCCCGCGTCCGAGGAGGAGCTGCTCGACGAGCTTCGACGGTTCGACAATGAGTTCCGAGCCGCGCGGGAGCCGCGGATCGTAACGATCTACGCCGACCCGGAGGCCGACGTGACGCCGAAGCTGTGGATCGGGCTTGGGCGGCGGACCGACGACGCCACGGTCGCCTACCAGCACGGACTGTCCGGTGCGCAAAGTCGCGGTCCCCGCAGGAACGACAAGCGCGAGATCGGATATGAGTACGGCGACGGGTACTCGGAGTTCCATCGCTCGACGCTGGTCCCCAAAGAGGATGCTCTCGCCGCGGCGCGAGAGTTCTTCCAGACGGGCAGCCGACCGACCAACTTGGACTGGGTCGACAACTGACACCAGCCGGGCCGGTCGAGGCGCCACTGAGGCCCACGCGCGGAAAAAGCCGTGGACGCAACTTCGTCAGAGATGGGTCAAAAGCGGTCCCTCGGCTTTCCCAGTCGGGCTCACCCAGTCAGAATTGGCCTAAGTGCAGCAATCTCTTCGGCGATGAAATCAAAGAAGGCGGAAACGGCAGGCGTCCTGCGCCTGTCCGGGTGGGCCAAAACGCGCAGCCGAATCGTCCAACGAGATGATGTGGGATGTGTGCGCCACACCCGCAGCAGGACTTGGGAGGTTCAGCGCGCGGCCTACGGCGCCCGTGATAAGTAGGGGACGACTTTGAGTCTGATAGGCGCTCTAAGACGCGAGGTTCAGACATGGAGGACCAGTGGACCATCACGGGACGTACCGTCTTCACGATGGCGGACCAGTTTCGCGCCGTTCACTGGCAGGCGTATCTCTATCGCTTAGCTGGTGTTGTTGTCCTGCTGCCGCTTGCCCTAGCGCTCCTGTGGGTTAGCGGTCAGGAGATCGCACTGGGTTGGCAGGACGCCCTGACTATGGCGCCGATCCTCCTTCTCGCTGGGCTTGTGCCCTTCGTGCTGCGTGCACGCCAATTCAGCCGGCTTGGCGATGAGCACAAGCAGCTCAGCTATCTTGTCGATTCCGAGCGCGTCGTGACGCGGGACGCGACGGGCGCATCGACTTCCCTGCCCTGGAGTGAGGTGCGCCGGTGCATCGAGAAGGAATGGGGTTTCCTGCTTGTCATGCGGCCTGGGGGCAGGCGCTGGCTGCTCAAGCGAGCCTTCAAGCCTCAGGACTTGGACACACTCAGGAGACTGATCAAGACCAAGCTTGGCGAAGCAGCGCGACTGCAGGAGTCATTGGAGCGGTAGCGGCGTCGCTGGCTTATTGCGCTTTCGGCGGCAACTCGGTCTCGGTGCCGTGTAGAGAGATGGCTGGCCCAGGCACGCCTCGAACCTGCGATCGTCCGATTAACAATCGGGTGCTCTACCAGCTGAGCCACTGACTATCAGTGGACGGGGCCATCGTCCCCAGCGTGCCGTAGCCTGCTGTGGCGGCACGATCGAGCTGCGCCTGCGTCCAGTAGCGGCCGGTCAGTGGCGGGCGGTCCTCGCCGTACGGCTCGAACTTGACGTAGGCGTACGGGGCGTAGCGCTCGCGCTCCTGGTCCGTGAGATCGCGCAGGTTCTTACGCGCCGCAGCAAAGCCCTTTTGCTAAACCTTGTTAGCGAAAGCGCAGTTCCAATACCCGCCCATCCCTCGGGGCCCTGCATCGTCCAGGCTGCCGCGGTCACTATTGCCGCGACCCGGCATGAGCGACGTCCGGAGTGTCTCCGAAACCTGACGGAATCGCCGCAGCGCGGCGAACGGGCGATTGGTGCCAAAAGCCGCCGCGAGCACGTGCAGCAGCGTGTGCTTGCAGATCTTCTACTTCGACGACGACCCCCGCAACGGCCAGCGCGCCGATGATGATCTACGCGGCTACAGCTGCGCCGAATCAACTTCGTCGGGTCGACACGGATGGTGGTCTCGAAGGAACCCAAGCTGAGGCTTCGGCGTTAAACGTTGTTGACACAAGGGGGTTGCAGCCTTTCCAAGGTATCAGGGCAATCGTTGGGAGAGGGGCCGTGAGTACGTCTTCAGCGGGCGAACGCCAATCGCCTGATCCGACCCACCCCGTGGAACAAGAGAGCCTTGCTCAACCACTTAACAATGGCAAGGCCGCCGCAGCTTTGCCGTTAGGGTTTGTCGATGGCTTCTCTTGGGAGCTGCTTCAAGCGCTGCCGGTAGCGGCTTACACGACGGATGCCGAGGGCCGTATCAACTCCTTTAATGAGGCGGCTGCTGCGCTTTGGGGTCGCCGCCCCGACCTTGGCAAGACTAAGTTCTCCGGAGCCTACAGGCTCTACTCCCCTGATGGAACGCTGCTGCCCCATGACGAGAGCCCGATGGCGCTCGCGCTCAAACAGAAGCGCCCCATCCGGGGGATGGAAGCGATCGTTGAGCGGCCTGACGGCACCCGCGTTCCTTTCATCCCGCATCCAACCCCAGTGCTCGACGCATCTGGCGAGGTAACCGGGGCGATCAACGTGTTGGTGGATATCTCGCACATCAAGAACGCTGATACGTCGCTTTCCAGGCGCATGGATGAGCAGGCGGCGATGTATCGCTTTACTGACAGGCTCTATCGGGCCGGATCACAAAGTGACATCTGCGAGGCGGCGCTCGACGCCATCATCCGCGCCCTCCGTTGCGAGAGAGCGTCGATCCTGCTGTTCGACGATACCGGGATCATGCGCTTTGCCGCCTCGCGCGGCCTATCTGATACGTACCGACGGGCTGTCGAAGGACACTCACCGTGGACGCGCGATGTCAAAGACCCGCAGCCGCTTTGCGTTGAGAATGTCGAGACGGCCGACTTCCCGGAGTCTCTCAAAAACACCGTGGGGGCGGAGGGGATAGGAGCCCTCGCCTTCATTCCCCTTGTTGCAAATGGTGAGCTCATCGGCAAGTTCATGACCTACTACGAGGCACCGCATGTTTTCAGCGCCGCCGAGGTCGATCTTGCCGTGACGATTGCTCGCCAGCTCGGGTTCGGCTTGGAGAGGAGGCGTGCCGAGGAGGAGTTGCGCAAGACGCAACGGCAATTGGTGTCGGACCTCGCCGCCACCCAACAGCTCCAGAAAGTCAGCACCGAATTGATCCCCGCGAGCGATGTCGAGGTGCTGCACGAAAAGATCCTCGACGCGGCCGTTGCCATCATGCGTTCTGACTTCGCGAGCATGCAGATGTTCTATCCGGAGCGGGGCGAGCTTCGGCTCCTGGCCTACCGGGGGTTCAATCCAACAGCGGCGTCGTTCTGGGAGTGGGTGCGGCCAGGATCCGGAAGCACTTGCGGCGTCGCATTGGCTACCGGCCAGCGATCGACCGTGCCGGACATCGAGTTGAGCGATTTCATGGCGGGCTCCGATGACCTCGAAACCTATCGCCAAACCGGCATCCGTGCAGTGCAGTCTACACCACTAACCTCTCGGGCGGGTCGCCTGTTAGGCATGATCTCCACACACTGGCGCAACCCCCACCAACCATCGGAAAGCGACTTCCGTCTCTTAGACGTATTGGCTCGGCAGGCAGCCGACCTGATCGAGAGCAAACTAGCGGAGCACGCCGCCCAACGCTTGGTCGCCATCGTCGAATCTTCTCATGATGCCATCGTAAGCAAAGACCTGAATGGCGTCATCACGACCTGGAATTGTGGGGCGGAGCAATTGTTCGGCTACACCGCCGAGGAAATGATCGGCAAGCCAATCACCACCCTCATTCCGCCGGATCAGCATAACGAGGAGGCAAGTATTATCGAGCGCATCCGCCGCGGCGAGCACGTCGGTCCCTACGAGACGATTCGCCAGCGCAAGGATGGCAGCCTGGTTGATATTTCCCTGACCATATCTCCAGTAATGGATGCAGCAGGCCGGGTCATTGGAGCTTCCAAGATCGCGCGTGACATCAGCGAGAAGAAGCAGGCTCAGGCGCGGCAGGAACTCCTGACACGCGAAATCCACCATCGCACGAAGAACCTGTTCGCCGTCGTGCTGGCGGTCGTGTCGAGGAGCTTCGCAGGCAGGCGCACCGTCAAGGATGCGGAGGCTGCAGTGGTCGGCCGTCTCCAGTCACTTGGCCAGACTCATATCATGCTGATGGACAAGGAGTGGCAGGGCGCCGAACTCGGTGAAATTGTGCGCGCGGAAATGAGGCCCTACGCGGGGCGAGTCCAAGTTGAAGGGCCGGCCCTGATGCTAACTGAGAGGGCAGCCGAGAACTTCGCGCTCGCCCTGCATGAGCTTGCGACCAACGCGGCCAAATATGGGGCACTGTCAAACGCGACTGGCCGGGTCCACATCAGCTGGTCTAACCATGCATCGAACGGGTCCAAAAATTTCACTTTCCGTTGGCAGGAGCAAGGTGGGCCACCAGTGCGGACGCCCACGCAGAAGGGATTTGGAAGCGCTGTGCTCGAGCAGGTCATGGCCGAGCACTTTGATGTGCCTCCGCAGATCCAGTTTCCGCTCGCCGGCGTCACCTACCAACTCAACGGTTCGCTGGATACTCTGGTGCAGACGAATGAATGCTGTACCGGCGAAGACCCCCGTGAGCCTGCATGATAGACCACTTTCTGGTCGATCCATCCTGATCGTGAACCGTTGATTGCCTCGGTTCACGCGGTATTCAACGGTGGCTGGCGCAAGCATTACCTGGGCGGCCGATTCTCAGAAAGCCTCGCGGTGTGCGCCGGCAAACCGCGACGTTGCCCGCTGCGCCCGCAAGTGAATGTTGCGAGCCCCGGGACGTTTCGGATCAAGTCGCTGCGACCGAAATGACGCGAAAGGCGACTGCTGCATCGCAAAGGCCGGAGCTTGCGTACGGTAGATATGGGTCAACTTCCCCCGGTCCGGCACCGGCCGCGGCACGGCGAATGTTGCCCTGTAACCGGACCGGATTTGGCCGCTACCGGCACGGGCAGGAAGTGCCAATTTGAGATCTAAGCACTTGCAGCAATGCGCGCACGGATCAGCCCGAGTGCTGCTATTGGCACAAGCACTCGTATTTCACTACCCCCACTTCCTTGCCTCCAATGGCCACAAAACACCTATTTCGCCATGAGGGTCGCAAGTTCCAGCCGGGACGGCCTGTTTCAAAATCCCTGCAGATCGCGAAGGGATGGTCGTTAAAAAGACCGGTCGTGATAGCTTTCAAATTGGCGTTTCTACAAATGTCAATGCAGGAGATATTCGCGCCACCGACCCACCGTTCCGCAAGCGCGGGCATCGGGAACAGTTGCGCGGCTGCTACTAATCCGTACAATACGTAACGCATAATGACCGCCCTTCTTTGTCTGCTATCAGCATCGCAATGGTAGGACCATGACCTGGAAACTGGTAACCGCGCCTACCCCGATAGGCTACGCCAACCCCAACCCGCTTTGTGTTGTCGGTACGCCACATGCCCAAGATTATCGCGGTGGAGGGGGCCGAGGAACCAACGGGCATGAGCCCGGCGTTCGATCCATGCAATTGCGTGCACGATGTCGCTGCAGCCGCTCGCAGGCTGCGCCACGTGGGCCGGCTGGCGGAGTGGCAGGCCGCGCGGACCTAGCCTCAGCCCTCCTCGCGCAAGCGGGGAGAGGGGATCTGCGGTTGCCGTGCCACCAGCGTGACGCCGGCGAGGATCAGGGCGAAGCCCAGCACGTGGAAGGGCTCGATGGTCTCGCCCAGGAAGGTGGTGGCGAGCAGCGCGCTGAACAGCGGGATGGTGTGCAGGAACGCGCTCGCCCGCGACGCGCCGACGATGTCGACCGCGTGGTTCCAGGCCACGTAGGCCAGGACGGTGGTGACGAAGGTGGCGTAGAGCACCGTCGTCACCGTCAGCCAGGTCGGCTGCAGACGGTAGCCGAACGCAAACTCCCCGACCGCGAAGGGCAGGTTGCCGACGGCGGAGAGCGCCGCCATCGCCAGCATGAAGGTTGCGGCGTGCACACCCGGGCGTATCCGCAGGCACGCCGCGTAGACGGCCCAGAGCGCCATGTTGGCGATGATGATGAGATCACCGCCGTTGAAGCCGAATTGAGCGAGCCGGCCCGGGTCGAGCCGGCTGACGATGGCCAGCACGCCCGACAACGACACCAGCACGCCGAACAGCTGCAGCGGCGCCAGCCGTTCGCGGAACAGGAGCCAGCTCGCCGCCACGATGAACGCCGGCCCGACGGAGCCCACCACGCCCATGTTGAGGGCGGTGGTGAAGTGCAGGGCCACGAACTGCAGCGTGCCGAAGGCGCCGCCCCCGGTGATGGCGAACAGCACCATGAGCCCCGGCCGGCTCCTCAGCTTGGGCCAGTCGGCGCTGAGATAGGGCCGGGCGAACGGCAGCACGACCAGCGCGACGATGATCCACCGCACCACGGCCATGCTGGCGGGCGGCACGTGGCCTCCCGCAAGCCGCGCGATCGCGTGGTTGCCGGCCCAGCACAGGGCCGCCAGCGGCAACAGCAGAAAGGCGGCGGCCTGGGAGTGGAGGAACGGCAGGTGGAGGCTCCGAGCGTGCATAAAGAAAGCTCAAATTGCACGCACAACGGGCAGCCACAACCCCGGCCGCCATGCACGAGCCATGCACGCCGGGCGGATCTGAGGCAATAGCCAAGGCCGCGGTCGGCGGCTCAGCGCGCCAAGACACCGTTGCGCCAGTCGGCGTCGCCAGGGTCCGCCTTCTTGGCCCCGGCATCCGCCGGCTTGGCCCGCACCATCTCCTCGACCGACTCCTGCAGCCGGCCCAGGCGGTTGCGCGCGATCATCTCGGCGTGGCGGTAGCACTGGGCCTCGTAGTCGAGCTGGCGCACCTTGGCGTCGCTGTCGGGCTCCGCGGTGGTGGCTGACGCGGGCTGCTTCGGTGCGGCCCTCCTGCTCCTGGCGTCGCACTTGGGGGGCGCTTGCGGTTTGAGCAGGGCGGCATCCGGCATCGGCCCCATATCGCAGCCGGCGAGCAACGCCGCGCCCAGGACCGCAGCGCAGACGCACGCCGGCCGCGGCCATCGCCATATGTCCCGGTGGAGCTCGGAGCAACCTTGCACCACCACCGCACTCCGCCGCGGGCCAACGCCCATACGCATGACAGCCGACCCCTGCGGTGCTCCCGTCTCGTACCAGATGCGGGGACGATTGTGTTGGGAGATGGGTCAGGGGTGCTCAACGCGAGCACTTGGGTGGTCAGCGGCTCACGGCGAGACGGATAGGCAGACTTCGTCTCAGGTCCGGGTGCACCAGAGGTTATACATTCCGCTGAATGTATGTGGATTGGCGTCCTCGAACTCCGCCCAGCGCTCCAGGCTGCCCGGCCAGGTCTCGCCGGGGAAGGTTTCGCGGAAGCGGGCGAATACGCCGCGCTCGAGCTGGAAGCCGCGGAAGGCGAGGCCGTGCCCGCTCAGGAACTGCGCGATCTCGGGCAGGGTCAGGGGATGCTCGCTGACATGCAGCGCGAGGTCGCGGAAGTTGCTCGCCGTGTAGAAGTCGCGGCTCATCGCGAGGTCGCCGCCGGGCGCGCCGGGCGGCCGGTCCAGCAGGACCTGCCGGAACGCGCGCAGCGCCTCGTCGCTGCAGCCGGGACCGGGATAGGCCGCATCGCCGCGCAGCTGGCGCAGGCCCCGCCGGGCGATGGCGCTGTAGAGCCCCACGAGCATCAGGCCGTCCTTGGCGAGGCATTGCAGCAGCGCGCGCCAGCCCTGGAAGGGCTCGGCCAGATGGTGCAGCACGCCGGTGCACTCGATCAC
>Ga0070696_100000999_pt1 | contig 18331 bp, 16 predicted proteins | sample KBSK1253metaG_FD_65474 | JGI IMG/M metagenome (GOLD analysis project Ga0070696, IMG submission 65474) | Corn, switchgrass and miscanthus rhizosphere microbial communities from Kellogg Biological Station, Michigan, USA - KBS K1-25-3 metaG | ecosystem: Host-associated > Plants > Roots >... | reverse complement strand
GTGATTCCCGCGGTGAAGGCGGCCGGCGGCACCGATGTCGTGGTCTCCACACTGTCGCAGATCGTGCCATGAGCGTGCTCCGCCTCAACAGCAATGAGGGGCCTCGAGCACCACAGGCTCTGCTCGCCGAGCTGGCGGCACTGGATCCGGAGCTGCTGCGCCGCTACCCCGATGCCACGGCAGTCGAGACGGCGCTCGCTGCCCGCGTTGGCGTGAGCCCGGACCGTGTCGTCGTCACAGCCGGCGCGGACGAGGCACTCGATCGCATCTACCGGGCGTGCGCGGGACCCGATCGCCCGGTGCTGCTGCCCGAGCCGACCTTCGACATGTTGGAGCACTTCGCTGAGCTCGCCGGTGCTCCTCTCGTGCGCGTGCCCTGGATTGCGGACGCGTTTCCCCTCGAGGAGATCCTCGCGCAGCTGGACAACCGCATCGCAATGGTAGTCATCGTGTCGCCCAACAATCCGACAGGCGGCGTCGCGTCGCGGGATGATGTGCGACGCATAGCGGCCGCCGCGCCGCGGTCTCTCCTGCTGCTCGATCAGGCGTACATCGAGTACGCCGACGAGGATCTCGACCCTGGCGTTCTCGACCTCCCCAACGTGGTCGTCGTCCGCACGATGTCGAAGGCCTGGGGGCTCGCGGGGTGTCGCGTGGGCTACGCCGTCGGGACCCCGGATGTGATCGCTGTGTTGCGCGCCGCGGGCGCCCCATATCCCGTCGCCGGGCCGTCGCTCGCCCTCGCGCTGTCCCAGCTGAGACGCGGCGACGCCGCGTTGCGCGCTCACGTGGCGCAGGTCCGTATCGAGCGCGCCAACCTTCGGCAACTCCTCTGTGCGCGCGGCGTCGATGCACGCGCCTCGCAGGCAAACTTCGTATTCGCCGACTTCGGCCCGCGCGCGGCGTTCGTCCGCGACGGGCTCGGCGCTCGGGGGATTCTGGTGCGCGACTTCCCCGGTCGCGCGGGTCTCGAGACGAGCCTGCGCATCACGCTGCCGGGTGATCCCGCGGACTTCGAGCGGCTCACGACCGCGCTCGGCACAGTATTGGCGCCCGAGGCAATCGTCTTCGACCTGGACGGCGTGCTCGCCGACGTACGTGAGTCGCAGCGCGCCGCGATGATTGCCACTGCCGCGGCATTCGGCGTGACCGTCACGATGCACGACATCGAGCGTGCCCTGCGTGCCGGCGACGCCGCGAACGACTGGATTGTGACACAGCGGCTCATCGCGAGCGGCGGCGTCGATGTCGATCTCGACACCGTCACCACCCGCTACCAGTCGCTGTACCTCGGCACGGACGGCTCTCCCGGACTTCGTGAACGTGAGCGACCGATTGTGCCACGCAGGGTCCTCGAGCGTCTCGCCCAGCGCTTGCCACTTGCTGTCGTGACCGGCCGGCCGCGCGACGAGGCGCGCTGGTTCCTCGAACGCGAGGGATTGGCGGACCTGTTCCGCGCGGTCATCTGCATGGAGGATGCGGCGCGCAAACCCGACCCCGCGCCGGTTCGACTCGCGCTCGCGCGTCTGGGCGTGCGCCGCGCCTGGATGGTGGGCAATACGCCGGACGACCTCCGCGCCGCGGCCGGTGCCGGCGTGATGCCGTTGGGCGTCGTCGCACCGGGCGATGACCTCATTGCGACCGCCGCCGCGCTCGCCGAAGCCGGTGCCGCGCGCGTGCTCGACCAAGTCGCCGATCTCGAGGAGATGCTGCCATGAGTACTCGTACGGCCACCGTTACCCGCGCCACGCGCGAGACCTCCACGCAGCTGTCACTCGCCCTCGATGGCACGGGCAAGACGACCATCAAGACCGGGATCGGTTTCCTCGATCACCTGCTCGACGCGTTGGGCCGCCATGCGCGGCTCGATCTAAAGCTCACGTGCGAAGGCGACCTGCAGGTGGACGATCACCACACCGCGGAGGATTGTGCGCTCGCGCTCGGAGAGGCACTCGACCGAGCCCTGGGTGAGCGTCGCGGCATCAGCCGCTTCGGCTGGGCGCTCGCGCCGCTGGACGAGGCGCTGGCACGGGCCGTGGTCGATCTCTCAGGCCGGCCGTTCGCCGATGTCACGCTGGGCCTCGGGCGCGAGGCGATCGGCGGGCTCGCATGCGAGAATGTCGGCCACTTCCTGAGTTCGTTTGCGACCGCGGCGCGGCTGACGCTGCACGTCGACGTGCTGAAGGGCGAAAACGATCATCATCGCGCCGAAGCTGCCTTCAAAGCGACGGCGCTCGCGCTGCGGCAGGCTGTCGCGCTGTCCGGCTTCGACGATGTCCCGTCCACGAAGGGCACACTCGGAGCTGCCAGTCGTGAATGACGTCGTGATTGTGGATTCGGGTGTCGCGAACCTCGCGTCTATCGCCGGAGCGCTGCGGCGGCTTGGGGCGACTGCCGTGGTCAGCGCCGATCCCGCCGTCGTGCGCGAGGCCGAACGACTCGTGCTCCCTGGCGTCGGCGCTTTTGGCGCCGGCATGGCGGCGCTCCGCGGCCGCGGCCTCGACGCCGTCATCCCCGAGCTGGCCTCGCGCGGCACGCCGATCCTCGGGATCTGTCTCGGCATGCAGCTCTTGTGTGAAGCGAGCGAGGAATCGCCAGAGTCTCGCGGACTCGGTGTGATCGCGGGAACGTGCCGGCGGTTGCCTCCCAACGTGCGGATCCCTCACCTCGGCTGGAATCAGGTGAGCGTGGAGTCGGGCGCACGCTTCGTAAGCGATGGCGTGGCCGCGTTCGCAAACTCCTATGCCCTGCGGGAGGGGCCGGATGGCTGGAGCGCCGCCTGGACGACGCACGGCGTTCCGTTCGTCGCCGCGCTGGAGCGTGGGCGCATGCTCGCGTGCCAGTTTCACCCCGAGTTGTCGGGTGGCTATGGCGCTGCCCTCCTGGAGCGCTGGCTGACGGGGGCGGGGCGACCGGCTCCCGCGAGCACCGCTGGGAGTCTGAGCGCTCGCTTGCTGCCGCGGCTGATTCCGTGTCTCGACGTGCAAGACGGCCGCGTCGTGAAGGGCGTTCGTTTTCAGAATCTCCGCGATGCCGGCGATCCCGCCGAACAGGCGGCCCGCTATGAAGCACAGGGTGCGGACGAAATCGTGATCCTCGACGTCGCCGCTTCCGCTGCCGGGCGCGGTACGCAGATCGAGACGGTCCGGCACGTACGCGCGGCGATCGGCATTCCGCTGACAGTCGGCGGCGGCGTCCGCGGCGTGGACGATGCACGACAGCTACTCGCGGCCGGTGCCGACAAGGTGAGCGTCAATACGGCCGCGGTACGGAGACCAGAACTGCTGACAGAGCTCTCGCAGGAGTTCGGTTGCCAGTGCGTGGTGCTCGCAGTCGATGCGCGTCGCGCGGCAAAAGGGTGGGAGGTGCTGGTGCTTGGCGGCCGTGAGCCTGCAGGTCTCGACGCGGTGGCGTGGGCTCACGCCGGGGAGCAGCTCGGCGCGGGGGAAATCCTGCTCACGAGCTGGGATCGCGACGGCACACGGGCGGGACATGACCTCGAGCTGCTGAGCGCCGTGGCAGCCGCGGTGCGCGTGCATGTGATCGCTTCCGGCGGCGTCGGAACGCGGGAACACGTCGCGGCCGCGTTTGCCGCCGGAGCGGATGCCGTGCTGGCCGCCTCGGTTTTTCACGACGGCGACGACACGGTCGATGGTATCAAAGCGGACCTCGCCGGTCGCGGAATCGAGGTGCGGCGATGATCGTGCCGAGCATCGACATCATGGGAGGCCGCGCCGTGCAGCTACGACGCGGCAAAGAGTTCGTCCTCGACGGCGGCGATCCCGTCGAGCGGTTGGAGGAGTTCTCGATCGCGGGAGAAGTGGCGGTGATCGACCTCGATGCCGCACTCGGCCAGGGCTCGAATGCCGAGTTGATCGGCGATCTGGTGCGGCGCGCGGCGTGTCGCGTGGGCGGCGGCATTCGCGATCTCGACGCGGCCCGGCGGTGGCTCGACGCGGGAGCGACGAAGGTGATGATCGGCACCGCCGCGACGCCGGAGTTCTGCGCCGCGTTGCCGCGCGAGCGCGTCATCGCGGCCGTGGATGCCGAACGGGGAGCGGTTGTCGTGGACGGTTGGCGCGCGGCGACGGGCGTCCCCGTGCTGGAACGCGTGCGCGAGCTGGCGCCGCACGTCGGTGGCTTTCTCTTCACGCAGGTGGAGAGGGAAGGAGAGATGGGCGGGTTCGACCGCGCGGCCGTCGAATCGGTAGTGCGCGCCGCGCCGAGAGCGCGCGTGACCGCGGCGGGCGGCATTACGACCGCCGCTGAGATCGCTGAACTCGATTACCTCGGAGCTGATGCGCAGGTTGGCATGGCGTTGTATACGGACCGGCTCTCGCTCGGTGAGGCCGTGGCCGCACCGCTGACCAAGCCATTGACGGGTGATGTCTGGCCGACCGTCGTGTGTGACGAAGCCGGCCGCACACTCGGCCTGGTTTGGAGCACGCGCGAGTCGCTCGCGCGCGCGGTCGCCGAACGGCGCGGCATCTACTGGTCGCGCTCCCGGCAATCGATCTGGGAGAAGGGCGCGACGTCGGGAAACACGCAGCAACTCGTGCGTGTCGATTTGGATTGCGATCGCGATGCACTGCGCTTCATCGTGCGGCAGGCGGGCGTGGGATTCTGCCACTTCGATCGTCGCTCCTGCTGGCCGTCGGACTTCGATCTCGCTGACCTGGAGATGACGCTCGCAGATCGCGTGGCTCGGCCCATCGCGGGCTCTGGAACCGCGAAACTGCTGGCCGATCCGGCGCTGCTCGCGGCAAAACTCCGAGAAGAAGCAGATGAGCTGGCGCAAGCAGAGGCACCTGCAGATGTCGTGCGCGAGGCCGCCGATGTGATCTATATGGCGCTGGTTGCGTTGCAGCGCGGCGGTGGAACGTTAGCCGATGTTCGCGCCGAGCTCGCGCGCCGGCACCGCGCCGTAAACCGTCGTCCGATGGCGAGGAAGACATGAGCGGGCGGTTGCTACGGCAGCGCACGGTTGCGGAGCTCATGAGCCGGCGCAACGGCATCGTCCCTGCGGAGGCGTTCGCCGTCGCCGCACCGATTGTGGAATCGGTTCGCGTGCGTGGCGAAGTGGCCCTGCGCGAGTACGCCGAGCGCTTCGGCGATGTTCCGCCCGGCGGACCATTGTTCCTCGATCGCGGAGTGCTCGATCGCGCGCTCGCCGACTTGCCCCCGCAGGACCGCGCGCGACTCGAGCGCGTGGCCGAGCGCATTCGGACGTTTGCCGAGGCACAAAAGCGGGCGCTCGGGACGGTCACGGTCACGGTGCCTGGTGGTACCGCCGGTCACTGGATCGCACCGCTAGAGCGCGCCGGTTGTTACGCGCCCGGCGGGCGGTATCCGTTGCCGTCGTCCGTGCTGATGACGGCGCTGACCGCGAAGACCGCCGGGGTCAAGCAGGTCTGGGTCGCCAGCCCCAAGCCGCGACCCATAACGCTTGCCGCCGCGGCCGTCGCCAGGGTGGAGGGCGTTCTGGCGGCGGGCGGAGCCCACGCAATCGCAGCGATGGCGTTCGGCGCCGGGCCGGTTCCTGCATGTGACGTGATTGTCGGCCCCGGCAACCGCTACGTGGCCGCGGCCAAGCAGTTAGTTGGTGGACGTGTCGCCATCGATATGCTCGCGGGTCCGTCGGAGCTGGTCGTCTTCGCCGACCGCACGGCCAATCCAGCCGCGATCGCGGCTGATCTGCTGGCGCAGGCGGAGCACGACACGGATGCGATGCCGATCCTGGTCGCACTCGATCCCGCGCTCCCCGATCGCGTCGAAGCGGAGCTCGCGCGCCAACTGGCGACGCTGCCGACCGCGGCGGTCGCGCGGGAGGCGCTCGGCAACGGAGGCGTTGTGGTGGTGACCAGCGTGGAGGAGGGAATTGCGGCCTGCGACGCGCTCGCGCCCGAGCACATCGAGCTGTTCCTGGATGGCGCAGATCAAGTGGCGCCGCGCCTCGCGCACTACGGTGCGCTGTTCATTGGTGGCGCATCCGCGGAAGTGCTCGGCGACTACGGGGCGGGGCCCAACCACGTCCTGCCGACGGGCGGCACGGCGCGCTCAAAGGGGGGACTCTCGGTCTACACGTTCCTGCGCGTGCGCACGTGGCTGCGCATCGCTGACGGGGCGGCGGCGCGGCCGCTGCTCGAGGACGCCGCGTGGTTCGGTCGGGTAGAAGGACTCGAGGCGCACGCCCGCTCGGCGGAGCGGAGGTTGGACTGATCTAGTCCGCGCCTACGGTCTCCCGCTTCTCTTTCTTCTGCGGCTCCCGTAAACCCAGCGACCGCTCAATCTCGCGCGTGATATGCATCGAGCAGAACTTCGGCCCACACATCGCGCAAAACTCCGCGCTCTTGAAGTACTCGGCAGGCAACGCCTCGTCGTGTAGCTCGCGGGCGCGCGCGGGATCGAGCGCCAGCCGGAACTGTTCGTTCCAGTCGAACGCGTAGCGCGCGCGTGACAGCGCGTCGTCTCGCTCCGTCGCGCCGGGACGCCGCCGCGCGATGTTCGCCGCATGCGCCGCGATCTTGTACGCAATGACGCCTTCGCGCACTTCTTCGGCGTTGGGCAGACCGAGGTGCTCTTTCCGCGTGACGTAGCACAGCATGTCGGCGCCGAACCAGCCGATCATCGCCGCGCCGATCGCCGATGTGATGTGATCGTAGCCGGGCGCGACGTCCGTGACGAGCGGACCGAGCGTGTAGAACGGCGCCTCGTGACACAGCTCCTTCTCGAGCCGCACGTTCACTTCGATCTGGTGCATCGGGATGTGGCCCGGCCCCTCGATCATCACCTGGACGTCTTTCTTCCACGCGCGCTCGGTCAGTTCGCCGAGGACCGTGAGCTCCGCGAGCTGCGCCTTGTCGGTCGCGTCGGCGATCGAGCCGGGCCGCAGGCCGTCGCCGAGCGACAGCGTGACGTCGTACTCGCGCGCGATGTCGAGCAGCCGGTCGTAATGCTCGTACAGCGGATTCTGTTTTCCATGTTGCGTCATCCAGTACGCCATGAGCGAACCGCCGCGGCTCACGATCCCCGTGACGCGGCCAAGGGCGAGACCGACGTGCTCGCGCAGGATGCCGGCGTGCACCGTGACGTAGTCGACGCCCTGCTGTGCCTGATGCTCGATGTTGTCGAGGATGTCGTCGGCCGTGAGCTTGGTGATGTCGCCGGCGATTTCGATGGCCTGATAGATCGGCACGGTACCGATCGGCACCGGCGACGCGGCGACGATCGCCTCGCGAATCGCGTCGATGTTGCCGCCGGTCGAGAGGTCCATCACCGTGTCCGCGCCGTAGTGCACGGCGTGGTGCAGCTTCTCGAGCTCGCCGTCGATATCCGACTCGACGGCCGAGTTGCCGATGTTGGCGTTGATCTTCACGCTGGCGACCTTGCCGATCGCCATCGGATCGAGCCGCTGCTTCAGGTGATTGACGTTGGCCGGAATGATCAGACGACCGATGGCGACTTCGTCGCGGATCGTCTCTACCGGCAGCGCCTCCCGCTCGGCGACGCGCTGCATCTCGGGTGTAGTGGTGCCCTGGCGGGCGAAAAACATCTGAGTACGACAGGTCATGCAGAGCTCCCTTCGCCGGTACGAACCGGATCAGGTTCTAAGGGTGTGATCTCAGCCTGCCGACTGTGGCAGGCACCCCTGCGATGACTGGAATGTAACCTGCTAAACCTCGCGCGGGCGCGGAGGTCCGTAGCGCTCGTCCGGCTTGTGGTTCTTCTCCCATTCACCTCGAAACGCGAACGGATCCAGGCCGCTGGGCTGGTCGATGGCGAGAATCCCGTCGAGATGGTCGATCTCGTGCTGCAGCAGCTCGGCCATTGGACCTTCGAGGTCCATGGTCACGACTTTGCCTTTCATGTCCGTATAGCGCAGGGTCGCGCGATGGGCCCGGTTAACTCGCACGAGCAGATTGGGAAACGAGAAGCAATCATCCCAGACCTGGAAATCCTCGGCCCCGACATCCGTGATTTCGGGGTTGATCATGGTCGCGCGGAATTTTCCGACCTCCACGAGTACGACCCGGACAGGGGCGCCGATCTGCGGGGCCGCGAGCGCCCTGCCCATCTCGTATTTCTTCTTGGCGACGCGGAGCGTATCTCGCAGGTCATCGGAAAGCAGCCGCACCGCCGGAGACTTGGGGTCCTCCACCGGTGTGCAGCGAACCCGCAGGATCGGGTCGCCGAGTTGGCGAATGCGTCGAGCGGCCATGTGGCGCGCCAAAATTGCCCCTTTCGGCGCGTCATGCAACTGCCTCTAGCCGCCAAGCCGCCAAGCCGCTAAGTCTTTTAGCCCCTATGTCCTTAGCGGGCGTTGTACTGGCAGCCGGCCGGTCGGCCCGAATGGGGTCGCCCAAGGCCCTCCTCGACTTCCTGGGTCTGCCTTTTGTCGTCCGGATCGTGCAGGCGCTCGAGGCTCTCGAAGTCAAAACCCGCGTCGTCGTCTTGGGCCCCGATGCCCCACGAATCCAGCCCGCCCTGGCCGATCACGACTGCATGATCGTGGAGAATCCGGAGCCCGAAACCGGCCCGATTGTGTCGCTCCGCGCGGCGCTGCGGGCGCTTCAGCCCATTCAGCCCAGCGCCGTCATCGTCTGGCCGGTCGATCTGCCGCACGTCCGTGTGACGACAGTCGAGAAGCTCCTCGAAACGCACCGCCGGACAGGGGCGAAAGTCGTCGTTCCGACGTTCGCCGAGCGCCGCGGGCACCCGGTGATCTGGGGCTCGGCGTTGTTCCCGGATTTGCTCGAGAATCCAGAAGCGACGCGGGAGGGGGCGCGCGCCGTGCTCCACCAGCACGGGCGCGAGGTCGTCGGCGTTCCCGTCGATGACCCGGCCGTCATCGATCAGATCAACACGCCTGATGACTACGAGCGTCTCGTAAGGGAGTGGAATCGAGACATCTACTGATTCGGTTGACAATCCCGACAAAACCATTAGGATTCCAATCGAGACCGTCGATTTGTTTGCCAAGACTATGTCCGGTAATGACTTCCGGGAGCTTGATGACCAGCATTGAAGCGCAAGTCCAGCAACCGTACAAGTACGGCTTCGTCACCGACATCGAGTCCGAGGTCGTGCCGCCCGGCTTGAACGAGGACGTCATTCGGCTCATTTCCGCCAAGAAGGGCGAGCCGGACTGGATGCTGGAGTGGCGCTTCAGGGCGTATCGCAACTGGCTGAAGATGAATGAGCCGCATTGGCCCAACGTGAAGTATGGGCCGATCGACTACCAGGCGATCAGCTACTACGCGGCACCAAAAAAGCTCCCTAAGCTCGACTCGCTCGACCAGGTCGATCCGAAGCTCGTCGCGACTTTTGAGAAGCTCGGGATCCCGATCGAAGAGCAGAAACGGCTGACTGGTGTCGCGGTCGACGCCGTGTTCGACAGCGTATCGGTGGCGACGACGTTCCAGGCGGAGCTTGCGAAGTTCGGCGTGATCTTCATGCCGATCTCGCAGGCGATCCGCGAGCATGCCGATCTCGTGCAGAAGTACCTTGGCACCGTCGTGCCGCACAACGACAACTTCTTCGCGGCGCTCAACACCGCCGTGTTCACCGACGGCTCGTTCGTGTACGTGCCGAAGGGCGTGCGCTGCCCGCTCGAGCTGTCGACCTATTTCCGCATCAACGCGTCATCGACCGGCCAGTTCGAGCGGACGCTCATCATCGCCGACGAGGGGAGTTACGTCAGCTACCTCGAGGGCTGCTCGGCGCCGATGCGCGATGAGAATCAGCTGCACGCCGCGGTGGTCGAGCTGGTCGCGCTCGACAACGCGCAGATCAAGTACTCGACCATCCAAAACTGGTACCCTGGGGACGACGAAGGTCGGGGCGGCATCTACAACTTCGTCACCAAGCGCGGCAAATGCGCCGGCGTCAATTCCAAGATCTCGTGGACGCAGGTCGAGACCGGCTCGGCGATCACGTGGAAGTATCCCGGCTGCATTCTCCAGGGCGACAACTCGATCGGTGAGTTCTACTCGGTCGCGGTGACGAGCCACAAGCAGCAGGCTGACACCGGGACCAAGATGATTCACCTCGGCAAGAACACGCGCTCGACGATCGTGTCGAAAGGCATTTCGGCGGGCCGCGGCCAGAACACGTATCGCGGCCTCGTGAAGATCATGAAGGGCGCCGAGGGCGCGCGGAACTATTCGCAGTGCGATTCGATGTTGATCGGCGACAAATGCGGCGCGCACACCTTCCCGTACATCGACGTGCGCAACAGCACGGCGATCATGGAGCACGAAGCGTCTACGTCGAAGATCGGCGAGGACCAGATCTTCTATCTGCGGCAGCGCGGGCTGTCGGCCGAAGACGCGGTCTCGATGATCGTCAACGGATTCTGTAAGGAAGTCTTCAAAGAGCTGCCGATGGAATTCGCCGTCGAAGCCACTCGGTTGCTCGGGATCAGCTTGGAGGGAAGCGTTGGCTAAGAAGAAAGCTGTGCTCGAAGTCAAAGGGCTGCGTGTCGCCGTCGCGGGCAACGAGATCCTCAAAGGTGTCGATCTCGCGATCTCGGACGGCGAAGTGCACGCCATCATGGGTCCGAACGGCTCCGGCAAAAGCACGCTCGCCCAGGTGCTCGCGGGGCATCCGGCCTACACGGTACTCGCCGGGACCGCGACGTACGAGGGCAAGGATTTGCTCGTCCTGAAACCGGAGGAGCGTGCGCGCGCAGGTGTCTTCCTCGCGTTCCAGTATCCGGTGGAGATTCGCGGTATCACGAATTCCTATTTCCTGCGGTCGGCGTTGAACGCGCTTCGCAGGGAACGGGGGGAAGCGGAGCTCGACCCGATCGACTTCCTGCAGTTTCTCGAACAGAAGCTCAAGGCAATCGGCTGGGATGACTCGATGATGAACCGCCCGGTGAACGAAGGGTTCTCGGGCGGTGAAAAGAAGCGCAATGAAATCTTGCAGCTCGCAGTCCTGGAGCCGCGGCTGGCGATTTTGGACGAGACCGATTCGGGCTTAGACATCGACGCGCTGAAGACGGTCGCCGAGACCGTCAATAAGCTGCGGGCGCCCAATCGTTCATTCTTGATCGTGACGCACTACCAGCGACTCCTGAACTACATCACGCCTGACGTGGTCCACGTCCTGGCGGATGGACGCATCGTCCGGTCGGGCGGCCCCGAATTGGCCCACGAACTCGAGGCAAAAGGCTACGACTGGCTTCGTGATGCCGCCATGGTGTCGTAACAATGGCGCATGTAGAACAGCTCGTCGGATCGTATCGAGCCTGGGCCTCGAACGGCGCGTCGGGTGCGCCTGACTGGCTGAAGGACCTGCGCGAAGGCGGCATCGCCCGCTTTCACGATCTCGGATTCCCGAACATGAAGCAGGAGGCGTGGCGCTTCACGAGCGTCGCGCCGATCGCCGAGGGGTCGTTCGAGCTGGCGAAGCCACCCGCCCGAGTCCCGACGCTCGACGAGATCCGACCCTTCCTGCTGCTCGAGGCTGGACTCCGTCTCGTTTTTGTCGACGGTTTCTTTCAACGTTCTCTCTCGACGCCTTTGTTCGACGACGTTCAGAGTTTGGCCCACGTGGTAGCCCATCGGCCCGATCTCCTTCGCCAGCATCTCGGCAAGTACGTCGTAACGCAGGACCGGCCCTTCTCGGCATTGAATACCGCGTTCGTGAGCGATGGCGCATTCGTTCACGTTCCGGCGAAAGCGGCCATTCCCGAACCGATCCAGCTCCTGTTCCTTGCGAGCGGGAACACGCCCGCGGTCACCCATCCGCGCAATCTCATCGTGGTCGAGCGTGAGACGCGCGCGTCCATCGTCGAGACCTATGCTGCGCTGGGCGATCATGGCTATTGGACCAACGCGGTCACCGAGATCGTCGCCGGAGAGGGCGCTCGCCTCGACTACCATCGCGTCCAGCGCGAGAGCGATCGCGCCTATCACGTTGCAACAACGCAGTCGCACCAGGGACGTGACAGCACGCTCAACCTTCACTTCGTCGCCTTCGGTGGAAAACTCGCGCGCCACGACATCAGCTCGGTGATGGCGGGTCCCGGCGGGACGCTGGTTCTCAACGGGCTGTACCTGCTCGCCGGTCAGCAGCACGCCGATCACCACACGACGATCGATCACGCGGCCGACCATTGTGAGAGCCACGAGTACTTCAACGGTGTGCTCGATGGCAAGTCGCGCGGCGTGTTCACCGGCCGGATCATCGTGCGGCCCGGCGCGCAGAAGACCGATTCCAAGCAGACGAACAACAACCTGCTGCTCTCGAGCGATGCGCACGCCGACAGCCAGCCGCAGCTCGAGATCTATGCCGACGATGTGAAGTGCACGCACGGCTCGACGGTGGGACCGCTCGACCCCCGCGCGCTGTTCTATTTGCGCAGCCGCGGCGTCGGCGAGGACGAAGCGCGGCGGTTGCTGACATACGGGTTTGCTATCGAGATCCTGGGCCGGATGGAAGTAGCGCCGCTGCGCGCGCAGCTCGATGCCATCGTCCGCGGCCGGTTGGCGGAGCAATGAGCCCCCCCTCCCCCGACCTCGGCGAGCTGTATCAGCAGGTCATCCTCGATCACAACCGCAATCCCCGGAACTTCAAGCGCTTCGACTCGGCGAACCACAAGGCGGAAGGCAACAATCCGCTGTGCGGTGATCGCATTCAGTTGTTCGTGCAGCTCGACGGCGAAACGATCAGCGACATCGGCTTTCAGATGCCTCAGGGATCGGGATGCGCGATCTCGAAGGCGTCGGCGTCGCTGATGACCGACGCCGTGAAAGGGAAGACCACCGCGGCTGCCGAGTCGATGTTCCAGGCGTTTCGCGACATGCTCGCCGGCGGCGCGAATGCTCCGGGGAAACTGGCCGCCTTCTCCGGCGTGCGCGCGTTTCCGAGCCGCATCAAGTGCGCCAACCTCGCGTGGCATGCCTTGCACGCCGCGCTGCGGAACAGCGCCGAGCCGGTGACGACCGAGACGGCGAAGGACTTCTGATGCTCGACACGCGGGCGATTCGCGCCGACTTCCCGATCCTGCAGCGGAAGGAAAACGGCCGGCGGCTCGTCTATCTCGACAATGCGGCGACGAGCCAGAAGCCGCAGCGCGTGATCGACGCGCTCGTCCACTATTACGGCCACCACAACGCCAACGTCCATCGCGGCGCCTACGCGCTCGCGGTCGAGGCGACCGACGCGTACGAGGCCGCGCGCACCACCGTCGCGCGATTCGTCAACGCCTGGGCGCGCGAAGGCGTGGTGTTCACCCGCGGGACTACGGAGTCCATCAACCTGGTCGCGGGGTCATGGGGCCGGACCAATGTCCGGCGCGGCGACACCGTCGTGGTGACGGCGATGGATCACCATTCGAACATCGTTCCATGGCAGATCCTGTGTCAGGAAAAGGGCGCCACGTTGCGGATGGTGGAGATCACGACCGACGGCCGCATCGACCTGGCTGACTTCGGGCGGGCGCTGGAGAGCAAGCCCAAGATTGTCGCGTTCCCGTACGTCTCGAATTCCCTCGGGACCGTGAATCCTGCGGCGCAGCTCGCCAAGCTCGCGCATGCGGCGGGTGCGGTGACGGTCGTGGACGGCGCGCAATCCAGCCCGCATCTGCGGGTGGACGTGCAGGCGCTCGACTGCGACTTCTACGCCTTGTCCGGGCACAAGATGCTGGCGCCCATGGGCAGCGGCGCGCTGATCGCCAAGCCCGCCCTCCTCGACGCGATGCCGCCCTACCACGGCGGCGGCGAAATGATCGAGCGCGTCTGGGACGACCACTCGAGCTGGAACAAGATCCCTCACAAGTTCGAGGGCGGCACGCCGAATGTAGAGGCGGCGGTCGGTCTCGCGGCGGCGATCGGCTACCTGGAGCGACTCGGCATGGACAAGGTGGCCGAGCACGAACAAGAGTTGGCGCGGATCGCGATCGAGCGGCTCAGCCAGGTCGAGGGGGTCACGGTCTACGGCCCGCGAGACCATCGGGCCGGCGTCGTGCCCTTCACCTACGGCGAGATTCACCCGCACGATCTTGCGACGATTCTGGACAAGGATGGCGTCTGTATTCGGGCCGGTCACCATTGCACGCAGCCGCTGATGCGGCGGCTCGGCGTCGCAGCGACCGCCCGCGCTTCCTTCTACATCTATAATGACGTCGACGACATCGATGCACTCGTGAACGCGGTCCGGAAGGCCGGCGAGCTCTTCGGGGTGTTGGCGTCGTAGTGTCGTAGCCTCGCCTCACCCTGGCGTCGCTTCTCCGTCGCCATAGCTTCCTCGCATGCCAGATCCTGTCATCGTCGATCGCGTTACCAAGCGTTTCGCGGGACACACCGCGGTCGATTCGCTTTCCCTGAGCGTTCCCTCCGGCATCATCTACGGCTTGCTCGGCCCGAACGGGGCCGGCAAGACGACGACCCTGCGCATGATCATGGACATCTACGAGCCCGATTCGGGCTCGGTCCGGCTGTTCGACACCGTCGCCGGCGGGCGCGACCACTCCGCGCGGATCGGATACCTGCCGGAAGAGCGCGGGCTCTATCAGAAGATGCGCGTCCTCGACGTGCTCGTGTTCCTCGCGGAAGCCAAGGGTGTGTCGCGGCGCGCCGCGCGGGAGAAAGCACTCGAATGGCTCGAGAAGTTGGGCCTCAGCGACTGGCGCCTGCGGAAGGTCTCCGACCTGTCGAAGGGCATGCAGCAGAAGGTGGCCTTCATCTCGACCGTCCTGCACGACCCCGAGCTCTGCATTTTCGACGAACCGTTCTCCGGCCTCGATCCGGTGAATTCGCAGGTGCTGCGCGACACGGTGCTCGACTATCGGCGGCGCGGAAAGACCGTCCTGTTCTCGACGCACATCATGGAGCACGCCGAGAAGCTCTGCGACCGGCTGTGCATCATTGCGCGCGGCAAGAAACTCATCGACGGCAGCCTGGCCGAGGTGAAGCGGACACACGGCGGCCAGCATGTGATCGTCGGGTTCAACGGCAGTCAGGGGAGCGCGCAGCAGATCTTCGCGGACAAGAAGCTCGTCGCCAAGATCCAGGATTTCGGCCAGCAGGCGGAGCTCGAGCTTGCGCCGGGCGCGGACCCGCAGCTCATCCTCAAGGGACTCGTCGATTCCGGCGCGCGGCTCGCGCACTTTGAGCTGGCCAGCCCGTCACTGCACAAGATCTTCGTGGATCTCGTAGGACCGGAGGCGGCAACGGCGGCCGCGACGGGCGGCGGCAGCAATGGAGGAGATGCGCGTGCATAAGGTCTGGGCGATCATCCGCCGCGAGTTCGTCGAGCGCGTGCGCACCAAGTGGTTCTGGATCTCCGCGGTCCTCGGACCCGTGTTGTTCGCCGGCATCATCGTCTTCCAGATCGTCCAGTCACTGGGTGGCGCCGTTCGCAATATCGCCGTCGTGGACAGCAGCTCAGCCGGGCTGGGTCAGCGCGTCGTCGAAGCCCTGGAGGCGAGCGGCTCGTTCCGGGCGACGTTGGTCCCGTCCCACGCCGGCGTCATGGACTCGTTGAAGGACGTCGTGGAGTCCAAGCGGCTCAATGGCTTTCTGATCGTGACGAACGACCTGGTCGAGACCGGACGAGCCGAGTACCAGGCGTCGAATCTCGGGATGCAGACGATCGAGACACTCCAGCGTACGCTCGGCAGGCTCGTCGTGAAGGAGCGCCTGGAGCAGAAGGGCGTAAATCCGACCGTCGTGGATTGGGCGCAGATCCGTATCGCGCTGGACCAGAAGAAGATCTCCCGTGGCAAGACCGTCGCGGAAAACGCCGCGCAGTCGTTCTTCACCGCTTACATGATGGCCATTCTGCTGTTCATGGCGATCCTGCTCTACGGGGTCAACGTGATGAGCTCGGTCCTCGAGGAGAAGACGAATCGCATCATCGAAGTGCTCGTTTCGTCCGTGCGACCGTTCCAGCTGATGCTCGGCAAGATCCTGGGGGCGGGTTCCGTTTCCTTCTTCCAATTCGTGATCTGGGGCGTCTCGGCGCGGGTGCTGCTCTCGTTGCGCGGCCCGATTGCGCGCGCCCTCGGTGCAGATCCGGCGTCGGTCCAGCTCACCTTGCCGCATATCCCCCTCACGACCCTCGCGGTCTTTATCGCCTTCTTCCTTGGCGGATTCCTCCTGTATTCGGCCATGTTCGCGGCGGTGGGCGCGATGTCGAGCAACGAGCAGGAGGCGCGCCAGGCGCAGCAGCCGGTGACGTACCTCCTCATGATTTCGTACCTCTCGATCCTCGGGCTCACCAACGATCCCAGCTCGACGTTCGCGCGCACGCTCTCGCTGATACCGTTCACGACACCGATTGCCACTCCGGTGCGGTGGACGGCCGGGAGCATGCCCACCTGGGAGTTGGTCGCGTCACTCGTCATACTCGCGGTTGGCATTGTCGCGGTCACGTGGGTTGCCGCGCGGATTTACAGAGTGGGCATCCTCATGACCGGCAAGCGGCCGAACCTCAAGGAGCTAATGAGGTGGGTTAGGGCTTAGACGTCGACGGAGACGCCGAGAGGCCGAGCGGCTGAGGGGCCTCGAGGAGTGAGGCGTGAGAAAGGCACGGCATGCGATTCTTCGATGCCGTGCTTCTTCGTTTGTGACGTACAATAGCGCATGGCACACTTCAAGACCCTGAAGGCGTGGCAACATGCGGAGCGACTGGCGATCGAGGGAGTCCGCGTTTCCAAGCGTTTCCCGGACTATGAGCAGGCAAGTCTCGCGGATCAACTCCGGCGCGCGTGTTACAGCGTGCCGCTCAACATCGCTGAGGGCAACACGCGTTTCGGTTCACGGGATGCGCGACGCTTCTTCGATACCGCACGCGGTTCCCTCGCCGAGGTCGAAACGGTCCTCGGAATGGCGCATCAATTAGAGTACATCACCTCCGTGGAGTTTGGCCGGCTCGAGGCGCTCATGAACGAGACCGGAAGGACCCTCTACGGTTTGCTTCGCAAGGTGAGTGGTGCCGCGGGGAAGCTCCCGATTCCTCGCGCCTCATAGCCCCTCAGCCGCTCGGCCTCTCGGCCTCTCCCTCGACGTCTCAAGACCCGGCTCGGTATTATTCGAGCCATGATGGACCATGACGTAATCGTGGTCGGCGGCGGTCACGCTGGAACCGAAGCGGCGGCAATGTCAGCGCGGCTTGGGGCCCGCACCCTTCTGCTTACCTCCAATCTCGAAACGATCGGGCAGATGTCCTGCAATCCCGCGATCGGCGGCATCGCAAAGGGCACCGTCGTCCGCGAGGTCGACGCCCTCGGCGGTGTTATGGGCCGCGCCGCCGACCGCGCGACGATCCAGTTCCGGATGCTGAACCGCTCGAAGGGCCCCGCCGTCTGGGCCCCTCGCGCCCAGGCCGATCGCACGTTGTACAAGCGCGCCGTGCGGTCCTTGCTCGAGCAATTCCCTGCCCTCGAGCTCGCGCAGGGGATGGTCACCAATCTGCTCTTCGATCGCAGCGGCACGCGCATCACCGGTGTGGAGACGGGCGACGGCCGCCGCTTCACCGCGCGCGCCGTCATCATCACCGCCGGCACGTTCCTCCGCGGCCGCATTCACCTCGGCACTGACACGCAGATCCCCGCTGGGCGTGCTGGCGATCAGCCATCCGTGGAGATGGCACAAGTCATTGAGAATATTGGACTTACAGTATCGCGCTTCAAGACCGGCACCCCGCCGCGCGTCGACGGGCGCTCCGTGAACTGGAGCAAGGTCGAACGGCAGGACGGCGACGGTGACGAGTTCCGATTCTCTTTCCACGAGCGCGTCGAGCGGCCGCGTCAGGTACCGTGCTGGATCACGTGGGCCGGTGAAGAGGTGAAGGAAATCATCCAGCGACACCTGCAGGAGTCCGCACTCTATGGCGGCGCGATCAGCGGCCGCGGTCCCCGTTACTGCCCATCGGTTGAAGACAAGATCGTGAAGTTCCCGGCTGCCAAGCGGCACCAGATCTTCCTCGAGCCCGAGGGGCTCGACACGACCGAGCTGTACGTGAATGGGCTCTCCACGTCCCTGCCCGTCGCCGTGCAGCTCGAGTTTCTGCATGCCGTCCCGGGCCTCGAGCGTGCCCGCATGACGCGCCCCGGTTACGCTATCGAGTACGACTACTATCCGCCGACACAGCTCACCCCGTGGCTCGAGGTGAAGAGCGTCGAGCACCTGTTCTTCGCCGGCCAGATCAACGGCACGACAGGATATGAGGAAGCGGCGGGACAAGGCGTCGTCGCCGGCATCAACGCCGTCCGCCGCATCCGCGGCGAGGAGCCGGTCGTCCTCGGTCGCAACGACGCGTACATCGGCGTCCTCGTCGACGATCTCGTGACGCGCGGCGTCGACGAGCCGTATCGGCTGTT
>Ga0070696_100000998_pt1 | contig 18334 bp, 17 predicted proteins | sample KBSK1253metaG_FD_65474 | JGI IMG/M metagenome (GOLD analysis project Ga0070696, IMG submission 65474) | Corn, switchgrass and miscanthus rhizosphere microbial communities from Kellogg Biological Station, Michigan, USA - KBS K1-25-3 metaG | ecosystem: Host-associated > Plants > Roots >... | reverse complement strand
CCAGAATTCGAGAGCTTGCACGGATAGGGTCTCTTGAGATTGTATCGGATCGGCGCTTGCGCCTATGCGCGCGGTCGCGGGCCATTCGCCCGGCGGCGTCGATTCCTTTGATCGTCCCGATTGTTTTCCAGCGCCGGTAAGCGGCCGCACGCCCGCGCCGCCGGACCGGTTAGTCACCCAGGTTCAGAACACTGGACAATCGAAACCCGAAGTGGGCGCCAACCCATGACCGGATCGAGCCTCATCGCACGCGTCTGCTAGAATTTGAGACTTACACTATGAGAAATATTGGCGTGCTCGCGCTGTGCGCGCTCGTCCTATGTGCCGGGCCATTTGATAAGAAGAAGAAAAAGTCGGAAGAACCGGTGACGCAGGTTCTCCAGCTACCGAAAGACCCGCCCAGCGCGGTGACGGCGGAGACGGCCCGCATGGTCTTTCATGTCTCGCCACTTTCCTCCAAAGGTCTGCTTTCGCAGCAGGTGCGGGATGCGCTGAAGTCGCTGCAGCGGGCGCTGGGCGGCGCCAGCCTGGTGAAGCTCCGGGCATTTGTGGCGGGCAGCGGGGACATGCGGCGCGTGCAGGCCATTGTGAGCGAAACCTTCACCGACCGGCGGCTGCCGCTGCCCGCACTGAGCGTGGTGCAGGTGGGCGGGCTGCCTCTCGACGGCGCGCAGGTGGTTCTCGAATCGGTCTCGGTGGGCAGGCGGGACGTGAATCCAAACGGCCTTATTTATATCTCGGGCCAGGCCACCACCGCCGAGAAAGCGCTTGAACCGGTGCCGCCTCTGGTCGAGAAATCGATGGGTGCGCTGCGCACCGCCATGCAGGCGGCCGGTGGAAAGGCGGAGGATGTCCTGCGCGGCACGTGTTTCCTGAGCTCGCTCGAGAACCTGCCCAAGATTCGCGACATGGTCGAGTCGGAATATCGGGGGGCGGCGTGGAACTTCGTGCAGATCCAGAGGGCGCCCGCGAATTCGGTGGCGGAGTGCGAACTGGTGGCGAGATCGCGCGTGAAAATCGAGAAGCCGCTCGAGTTTCTGAATCCGGACGGGCTGACGAAATCGCCGAATTATTCGCAGATCGCTTTAGTCGGAGCGCCGCGCATCGCCATGACCGGTACGCAAGTCGCGTTCGGTTTCCAGGATGGAGACGCGCGCCTGGCGTTCGGGCGCCTGGAGAAAGAACTCGGGATGGTGGGCGCATCCATCAAGGACGTGGCGTTCTCGAGCGTCTATCCGCTATCGGGTACGATCGCGGACCAGGTGCGCAAAATTCGCTTTGAGTATTACGACAAGGCGCGTCCGCCGGCCAGCACGCTGCTGCCGTTCGAGGGGCTGCCTTCGATGGACGCCAGCTTCGCGGTCGACGTGGTAGCCGTGGTGAGCCGGTAGAATGCCGAAGACGGTCGTTACTTTTGGCGAGATCATGCTGCGGCTCTCGCCGCCAGGGTTCGAGCGGTTCATGCAAACCGGCCAGTTCGTGGCCACGTTTGGAGGCGGGGAAGCGAATGTCGCGGTGGTGATTGCGGGCTTCGGATGGCCCGCGGCGTATGTGACGGTGCTGCCGCCGAACCAGCCGATTGCGGATGCAGCGGTGGGCGAGCTGCGGCGCTTCGGCGTCGACACCTCGCGGATCGTGCGGGCGAAGGGCCGCATGGGCGTGTACTACGTCGAGAACGGGGCCAACCAGCGGGCATCGAAAGTGGTCTATGACCGCGACAGCACTGCCATCGCGCTGGCCAAGCCGGGCGACGTCGACTGGAAACAGGCACTCGAGGGCGCGGGCTGGTTCCACATTACGGGCATCACGCCGGCGCTGAGTGCATCGGCCGCGGAGCTGGCGATCGAATCGGTGCGCAAAGCGCGTGAAATGGGCGCTACCGTCTCCTGCGATCTCAACTATCGCAAGAACCTCTGGAAATACGGCAGGGCGGCTTCGGAGGTGATGCGCGAGCTGGTCGAGTATGTCGACGTCGTGATCGCCAACGAAGAGGACTGCCAGATGGCGCTGGGGATTCAGGCGGATGTCGACGTGCATTCCGGGAAGCTGGATCGCGAGCAATACCGGGGCCTCGCGGAAAAGGTGCTGCGCGAGTTTTCGAATCTGAAAATGATCGCGATCACGCTGCGGGAGTCATTGAGCGCGTCGCATAACGGATGGTCCGCATGCCTCGCCGACGGCAAGCAGTTCCTGATGAGCCGGCATTACGACATCACCCACATTGTCGACCGGGTGGGCGGCGGCGACTCGTTCGCGGGCGGTTTGATTTACGGATTGCAGGCGCTGAGCGGACATCAGGCGGCGCTCGAGTTCGCGGTAGCGGCCTCATGTCTGAAGCATTCCATCCCCGGCGACTTTTACCGGTTCAGCGTGGAAGAGGTGCAGGCCCTCGTGAAGGGCGGCGGCTCGGGGCGCGTGCAGCGCTGAAGTGCTTCAAAGTCGTCTGGCGCGGATGTGCAGGAAGTACGCGACTACTTGCGCATCCTGGACGGCGGGGCAGGCGCGCACGGCTTCGGCGTCAGGACGCGGTTCTTCTATCCGCTCGATTACAAAGCCTGTTTCGATCAGCGCGTTGAACCAGTAGCTCAGCGTGCGTGTGAAGCGCGGGGTGCGGAATTTCGGAAGATCATTTCGTATGCGCGCCGGCGCGGCTTTAAACAGCCATTCGGTTACTTCCCCATCGCAACCCTCGAAATAGCCGCCGACCTCGATGGCGTAAGTCTTGCCTCCCAGCCGGCGCAGATTTTTTCGATGAGGGGTATCGAAACACGGGTGGGAGATCGAAAACTGGAGAAATCCGCCCGGCTTCAGAATCCGATGGGCCTCGGTCAGGAGGTTACCGGTTTCGGGAACGTCCATGAAGCTCATGAATCCGGCGGCAAAATCGAACGACGCATCGGGAAATGGAAGGGCGACGGCGCTGGCCGCGCAGTAGGAGATGCCCGCCTTCTCAATGGTTTCGGTTTCGCGCGCATGGCGGACGAACCGGTGTGAGACGTCGAGCGCCGTCATGCGTGCGCCCCGCCCGGCGAGCAGCCTGGTGTTGTGGCCCTCGCCGCAACCGATGTCCAGGCCCCGCAGTCCCCGCACATCGGGAAGCATGGCGAAGAAAGCCGGCGTGTTGAGAAAATCGCGGTAGACGTCATAGCCTGCCCGGGCGAGTTTCGTCCATGCGTTGGCGTTCGCGTCCCAGAAGCCCCCGGCCTCGATGTGATTCATGGCGCCATGCTCCTTAAGCGGATGTACCCTGAAATCCATGCCGGATGCAAGCTTCGAATACATCATTCGCCTGCCGGAGGCGCGAGACTCGCAAACCTACCGGCGCCGCGCGGCCATGTTCCGCGACCTGGGCCAGGCATCCGCTAGACCTCCCGGGGTGCTGCCGGGTTGGACGCTGGGCGCACATCGTCAATGTGTCCACCGGGCTGAATCACAGGCGCCGGGACTGGCGCGCAAGCTGATGGAAACCATGCTGGAGTGGTGCGCGTCTCACGAGATCGACCAGGTAACGCTGGCGCCTTCAGACGAAGGGAGACCGCTTTATCGGGCGCTCGGCTTCAAACCGGCGAACGGACATGAAGCTGGTGCGCTAAAATAGCAGGAAAGCGTAATTCTATGGTGGGTCGCCTCCCGATCGTGCTGGGCGTGTTCGCACTGGCGTTCGCGCAGACGGATCATAAGTCCGTGCCTGTAGCGCCGGACCAGCCATCCAAGCCCGCGGCCGCTCGGCCGGCGGCGCCGCAGCCGGTAGCCGGACATGCAGTCATTCCGCCGAAACCCATTCAGGTACAGGTCAACGAGGTCATTGTGCCCGTCACGGTCACCGACGACAAGGGCCGGTTTGTGTCGGATCTCGATCTCAAGGATTTCAAGATCCTGGACGAGGGGCGCGCGCAGAAGGTGCAGTATTTCAGCCGCGAGCACAATCAGCCGGTGGTGGTCGGGTTCCTGATCGATTTGAGCAATGCCACCAGGCTGCACTGGAAGACCTATCAGGAAGCCGCCATCGAGCTGGTGCTGACTCTGCTGCCGGGAGACAAGAAGTACAGCGGCTACCTGGTCACCTACGGCAATGAAGCGGAGCTGGCGGCCAATACCACGACCGATTCGGAAAAGATCGTCGAAAAGCTGCGCAAAGTGAAGCCGGGCGGCGGCGCGGCGCTCTATGATGCGATCTACCTGGCGTGCCAGCGGCGCAACATCGTGGATGGGGAGCCATACGATCCGCGGCGCGTGCTCATCGTCATCGGCGATGGCCACGATACGGCCAGCAAGAAGAGCCTCGAGGAAGTGCTGGAGCTGGCGCAGCGAAACCTGGTGACGATCTACGGCATGAGCACGGTGGCGTTCGGATTCAATGCCGAGGGTGAAAAGAACCTGACCCGGCTAGCGGAGGAGACCGGCGGGCGCGTCGAGTATCCGCTGCAGAAACTTTATGCAAATGTGGCGGGCTATCTTTCCACGCCGTCGGACGACGGCAACTACGCGCTGGCGGTGGGGTCGGGCGGTTACGCGGCCGAGATTTCCCGTGGAATTTTCAGTGCCGTCGCCAATATCTCGGGCGAAGTGACCACCCAGTACATCCTGCGATATACGCCGGAAGTCGATGGGAAGAGCGAAGCGAAAACCTTCCGGAACATCAAGGTCGAGGTGGCTTTGCAGAACGTAAAGATCCGGGCCCGCAAGGGATATTATCCGCAAACCCCCTAAAACCGGATTCCTTTGCGCCGAAGAGATCAGTAAGATAACCAGAGATGCCTTCGGTTGTATCCATTTCGACGGGGCGAAGGCCGCACGCTGCGCCGAACGGTGAATATCTGCTTCTCGAGTGGGCGCTCGCCGGGGCCGGGGCGCGGAATATCGGCGTGCTCCTGTTTGATCCCTCAACCGGGCAGCTTCATTCCAAGATCAGACAACGATTCGAAGGAGTCGTTGATGCGGAGGAGGCTGAATTTCTGGAAGCGCTGGACGAGGATTTCCGCTCCAAGATCGCCGAGATGGGGGGCGCCGGTTTTTTGCAGTCGCTCGAGGATTCGCTTTCGAACGACATCCGGCTGAGCGAGCGCGCCACGGTGGCGGTGGACGATTTCCCGCGCATGCTCGAGCGGCTGTACGAAGAGCACGTGGAGCGCGCCGAGGTACGGCCGTTCGCGACGCATCTGCCGCTTTACTCCCTGAAGGCCGCGGCCACGAAATTCGGCGAGGATCGCGAGGTGGAGGCGGAAGGCTGGGTCAAGGCGCCGGAAAAGCTGCGGCTGACCGAGGACATGTTCGTGGCGCGGGTGGTGGGCCGATCGATGGAGCCGCGCATTCCCGACGGCAGCCTGTGCGTGTTCCGCGCCGGAGTAGTGGGGTCGCGGCAGGGCAAGCTGGTGCTGGTCGAGCGTTTCGGCGCCGCCGAAACCAGCGCGCGCTACACCATCAAGAAATATACGAGCACCAAGCAGCAGACGGGCGACGACGAATGGCAGCACTCGACCGTGCGCCTCGAGCCGCTCAACAAGGAATTCGAAGGCTTCGATCTGAAAGAAGGCGAAGCGCGCGTGATCGCCGAATTCATTCAGGTCCTGGAGTAAATCCGCATTTCCCGCTTCTCATCCGCACTCGAGAACTGGTACGAACGCGAGCACCGCTCGTTCCCCTGGCGCACGACGCGCGACCCCTATCGCATCCTGGTCTCGGAGGTGATGCTGCAGCAGACGCGCGCACAGACCGTGATCCCGTACTACGAGCGGTTCCTTGAGAAGTTTCCCGATGTGCAGGCGCTGGCGGCGGCGCGGGAAGGCGATGTGCTGGCGTGCTGGAGCGGCCTGGGATATTATTCACGCGCGCGCAACCTGCGGAGGGCGGCGCAGGCGATCGTGGCGTCCAGCAATTTCCCGCGCGATTATGAAGACGTCCGGCAACTGCCGGGTGTGGGACCGTATACAGCGGCCGCCGTAACGAGCATCGCGTTCGATGCGGCACACGCGGTGGTGGACGGCAACGTGCTGCGTGTCATCGCGCGGCTGAAGAACGACAGCGCGGACGTTGGTGCTCCGCGAACGCGCGCGCGCTTCCAGCAGATTGCGGATAAGCTGCTGGACAGGCGCAATGCCGGCCGGTTCAACCAGGCCATGATGGAACTGGGCGCGACGGTTTGCCTGCCAGGAGCGCCGCAATGTTCCCTGTGCCCGGTGTCGCAATTCTGCGAATCGCGAAAGGCCGGCCGGGAGAACGAGCTTCCCGTGAAGTTGAGGAAGCCAGCCGTCCTGCGCATCGAGTTGCACGTGACCATCGTCGAAAACAACGGGCGGGTGCTGCTGCGGCGCCGCGCCGACGAGGAGTCGCTGATGGCCGGCTTCTGGGAACTGCCGGCGCGCGAGGATCTGGGACGGGCGCTCGATGCCCGCATAGTCGGATCGTTCCGGCACACCATCACGCATCACCACTACACCGTCACTGTGTCGCATGGTTTGAGCTCGCAGCGTGCAAACGGGTTTCGCTTCTGGCATAAGAAGCGGCTCGATGAGATCCCGCTAACGACCATCACCAGGAAGGCGCTCGAGTTGCTGACCTCCCGTTAATCCGCAATTCCTGCTGTATGCTGGAGAGATCATGAAGAAGCTGGCTTTACTCCTGGCGGTACTAACGCTCGCAGTCCCGGGCTGGACACAAACACTTACAAAAGGGGATCGGGAGCGCGGCATGAGCGAACTGCACGCCACCCGGAAGCAGTTTCTGGACGCGGTGTCCGGGCTTTCCGAGGCGCAGTGGAATTTCAAACCCGCTCCTGAAGTCTGGTCGGTGGCGGAATGCGCCGAGCATATCGCGTTATCCGAAGACATGCTGTTCAACGTGGTGACCGGGCAAATCATGAAGACTCCGGCGGATCCCTCGAAGCGCGCCGAGGTGAAGGGCAAGGAGGAACAGATACTCACGGCGACCGTCGATCGAAGCCAGAAGTTCAAAGCGCCCGAGCCTCTTCGTCCCACGCACCGCTGGGCGACGCGTCAGGAGTTGATCGATCACTTCAAGGAAAGCCGCGACCGCAGCATCGCCTACGTGGAGAACACGCAGGACGACCTGCGCGATCATTTCATGGAACATCCGGCGTTCAAGTTGATGGACGGTTATCAATGGCTCATGTTCATCTCGGCCCACTCGCATCGGCATACCCTGCAAATTGAAGAAGTGAAATCCAACCCGAGTTTTCCGAAGCCCTAGCTGCGCGGCCCGGTGGAAAGTGTGATGATTCGCACCGAGCTGGAGCCTCGGGTAAGACCATTGACGTTTCCAGGGGCTTGTTTTTTCCGTGCGGGAAACTCACACTGATTACGGAGTTCCGGAATGTTTCCGGATGTCAGACCCATGTCCCGCAGCAGTCATTTTTCCCTAAACAATCAGAAGGAGGTAAAGAGCATGTGTGATTACTCACTACACGGGCTACCAAATCGCCTGGCGAATGAAGGTGAAGAGTTAGTTGCCCACAGGTTCCCCACCGGAGCCATCGGCCTCACGGCGCCCTCGGAACTGAGCCGCCGCACCAACCTGGACAATATGCGCTGTGCCAAAAAGAGTTTCTGGTCGATTCTGAAGGCGGCGGTCGTGCCCCCGCGCCTGCCGGAGGTGCCCGCGGTATGCGTGCCACCCGGAGCCACGTTGCGCCTGATCGACATACATGCCAGCCTGCGGCACGAATTGGGCGTGGACGCCGAGGAAACGGTGACCTTTACTCAAACGACCGCGATGGCGAACACGTATCGCGACGCGATCCGCTTCCGGACCGGGCGCCAGATTCTGTTACAGGTCTTGCGCGAAGGCCAGCGGGTTCGAGTGCTGTCGCTTTCGTCGCCCGAATGCGAAGAGTCGTTTTCGCTCGTGGACCGGTTGAACGCTGAAGTGCCGGTGTAAGTCACGCGCCTCGCACGTGATTTCTCATCAATGGATGCAGCACTTTCGCGTTCGGGCATCCGGCTGCCTCTTGTCAGACGCCTTATTCTGAAATCAAAGAGCGGTGTGCTTACCGACATCGCCCCGTTGCTGCGCAGCAATCCTCAGCGTCAGGGTAAAGTGCTCTCCCCCGATTGGCTTTGCCTGCGTGATACTGGCTTCCGGCGCCCGTAGAAAGGCTAGCCGCGTGACTGGCCGCGCGCCAGATAACGTGGACGGAAGTATCTGGAATCGATTCCAGTCCAGAGCGCCGCGCGAAAGACGGCGAAATGCCGGGCGTCCACCCGGCCACTTTCCACTCGAGCGCGCCGCGGATCACCACGCGCGGTCTCCTACGCCGGGAGGCCGCGCGTTGACGTTTTCCCGCCTGTAAAATCCCAAGACTAATCCAAGAACGCCAGTCTTGTTTTGTTATCCTGAAACTTACCCCTAATTCCTGAGGAGACAATCCAGAGAACATGGCTGTGAAAGTTGGCATCAATGGTTTCGGGCGCATTGGCCGCAATGTGGTCCGCGCGGGTTTGCACAATCCCAATGTCGAATTTGTCGCGGTGAACGACATCACCGACACGAAGACGCTGGCGCACCTGTTGAAATACGATTCCGTGCTCGGGCAACTCCACGAGCCGGTCAGCGCCGAGGCCGACGGCATTCGGGTGGGCGGCAAGCACTTCAAGGTTTTCGCCAGCAAAGATCCCGCGGAGCTGAACTGGAATTCCGTTGGGGCGCAGATTGTGATCGAATCGACGGGCCGCTTCACCGACGGTAAGGATGCCTGCAAGCACATCCGCGGCTCCGTCAAGAAGGTGATCATCTCGGCTCCGGCGAGCAACGAAGACATCACCATGGTTTTGGGCGTGAACGACGATCTGTACGATCCGAAGAAGCACAACATCGTTTCGAACGCATCCTGCACGACCAATTGCCTGGCCCCGGTGGTGAAGGTGCTGCACGAAAAGTTCGTCATCCAAAAGGGGTCGATGACTACGATCCACAGCTACACCAACGACCAGAACGTGCTCGATTTTCCGCACAAAGATCTCAGGCGGGCGCGCGCGGCGGCCATCAACATGATCCCGACAACCACCGGCGCCGCGAAGGCCATCGGCCTGGTGATGCCGCAGCTCAAAGGGAAGCTGGACGGTTATTCGCTGCGCGTACCCACGCCGGACGTATCGGTGGTGGACCTGGTGGCGGTGACGGAAAAGCGGACGACGGCTGAAGAAGTGAACGCGGTATTGAAGGCCGCGGCGGAAGGGCCGCTCAAAGGCATTCTCGCCTACACCGAAGATCCGGTGGTTTCAAGCGATATGCTTCACAATCCGAACAGCTCGATCGTGGACAGCGGAATGACCAAGGTAATGGACGGCAACCTGGTTCACGTCCTGGCGTGGTACGACAACGAGTGGGGCTACTCGTGCCGGGTTGTGGATCTGGCCGAGTTCCTGGCCGGCAAGGGCCTGTAGCCGGCGCGGCTACTTTTTCTCGTCGACGAAATAATCAAACGGACCGTCGGTATAGAACAGGAACTCGGATTCCTGTTCCGCCACAAACGGGCCATGGCGCTCGGTGACGGCTGCGTAGCTGAAGCTGCCGGGCGTCATGACGCGATCCGGCGTGCGGATGCGTCCCTTCAACATGTAGATGGAATGGCCGCAGGTGGTGTGATAGTGGCGCGGCTCGCGAAAACCCTTTGGGAACTTCACGAGCGCGGTCATCAGCTTGTTCCCCGCGTTGTTGTGCAGGATTCTTTGCGTGATGCCGGCCGGCACTCCCGGCAGGACCGCGGGCGTCCATTGGACATCGGCGGCTTTGACGTCGACGGATTTCTTTTCCTGTGCGGATGCAAAGGCGAGCACTACCGCAACCAGCGCGAATCGTTTCATCATTCCTCCCGAGAAGGCTGATTATACACAACGTCGTATAAGAACGCCGCGCGAGGATCAGCGCATGGCGTCGATGACGGCATCGGTGAATTGGGCGGTGGAAGCCGGGCCGCATACGTCGCCGGTGAGGTGCTTGCCATCGGCGTAAACTTTCTCGATAGCCGTCTGCAAACGGCGTGATGCCTCGCGCTCGCCGAGGTGCGCCAGCATCAGCGCGGCCGACTGCATGAGCGCGGTGGGATTCGCTTTGCCCTGGCCGGCGATATCGGGCGCGGTGCCGTGCACGGCTTCGAAAATGGCCGCCGAGGTTCCGATATTGGCGCTGGGAACAATACCGAGACCGCCGACGAGGCCCGCTGCGAGGTCGGAAACGATATCGCCATAGAGGTTGGGCAGAAGCAGGAGGTCGAACGTCTCGGGGCGCATGACAAGCTGCATGCAGGCGTTATCCACAATGAGCTCGTCGTAGCGGATCTCGGGGAATTCAGCGGCAATCTCGCGGCAGCACCTCAGGAACAGGCCGTCGCTCATCTTCATGATGTTGGCTTTGTGGATGGCAGTGACGTGTTTCCTGGCCTCCCGCTTGGCGAACTCAAAGGTGGCGCGGGCGATGCGGATGGAGGCGGCGCGCGTGATAACTTTCAGGCTCTCGACCACGTCTTTGACGACTTCGTGTTCGAGGCCGGAGTAGAGGTCCTCCGTATTTTCGCGGAAGATCACCATGTCGATGGGCACGTCCTGAAAACGGGTTTTGAGGCCGGCCATCATGCGGACGGGCCGAAAGTTCACATACAGATCGAGCCGCTGGCGAAGCGCAACGTTGATGCTGCGATGGCCGCCGCCGATGGGCGTTGCGGTTGGGCCCTTCAGACCGACGTGCGTGCGCTCAAGCGACTGGAACACCGTTTCGGGCAGCAGATCCCCCCACTGTGCGAGCGCCCTCTCGCCCGCATCAACCCTCTCCCACGCGACCGCGACTCCCGTCGCTTCGACAGCGCGAACGGTGGCATCGGCCACTTCGGGTCCAATGCCGTCGCCGGGAATGAGCGTGATGCCGTGAGACATCTCCCCAGTATACCGGCGCGGATTTTTTTACTTAGTCCCGACGTGGAGCGCGACGGCGCCGCCGGTCATGCGCGTGAAGTCGACCGAACGGAATCCGGCGCTGCGCATTTCGCGGGCGAGCTCCGGAGCGGACGGAAATTTTCCGATGGATTCCGGCAGATAACGGTAGGCGTCGCGGGAGCCGGAGAGCGCGCCTCCGATAATCGGCAGAATATTGCGCGAATAGAATCCGTACAGTTTCCCGAACAAAGCCGTATCGGGCTGCGAGAATTCGAGAATGGCCGCAACGCCGTCGGGCTTCAGGACGCGGTACATCTCGGCGAGACCGGCCTGATAATTCGCAAGATTGCGAAACCCGAACGCCACGGTCACGAGGTCGAGAGACGCATCGGCGATCGGCAGATTGAGCGCGTCGGCTTCAAACAAGGGGCACCCTAAACCGCGATCGGCGATCTTCGTTCGCGCGGCGGTGAGCATGGGGTGACAGAAATCGCTGCCCATGACGGGATGGCGCGCGCGCTTATTCAGGGCCAGGAGCAGGTCTCCGGTTCCGCAGCAAATATCGAGTGTCCGGGCATCGGCGCGTTCGAGTATGGGGCGGACGCGCTGGACGGTCCGGGCGCGCCATAGCCGATCGAGATTCAATGAAAGGATGTGGTTGGTGAGGTCATAGCGCGGAGCAATGCGCCCGAACATGGAGCGAACCCACTTGGATGCTTCCTGTTCGGTCGCGGTTCCGGCTGGAGTCGTGCCTTTCATGCCAGAGCCGACTGGATGGCTCTGAGCACAGCACCGTTATCGAAGCCCGAGGCCACGTACACTTCACCGATCCGCCGCGGCAGCACGAAATGCACTTTGCCCTGCACGGTCTTCTTGTCTTTGACGAGGCGCGATACAAGGCGTTCGGCGGGGATATCGCGAATGGATGGAAGCGGACCGTAGAGTTTCACGGCTTCGAGAATTTCCGTGGTGTCCTGCTCATCGAGAGTACCGCTCGACCGCGCCAGGTGTGCGGCGGCGCACATGCCGAACCCGACGGCTTCACCGTGCAGGTACCGCGCGTAGGCTGTCTCGGCTTCGAGAGCGTGGCCGAAGGTGTGGCCGAAGTTCAGAATGCGGCGGATATCGGATTCGCGCTCGTCGGCGGAAACCACTTCGGCCTTGATGCGGACGGACTCTTCGATGATGCGATCGACGATGCGCGGCTCTTTCGCGAGCACGGCCGGGCGCGACTCGACGAGCAGGCGGAACAGCGGCACGCTGCGAATGACGCCGTACTTGATCACTTCAAACAGGCCCGCCCGGTACTCGCGGTCCGGCAGAGTTTCAAGCACGCCGGGATCGATCAGCACGGCGAGCGGCTGATGAAAACTGCCGATGAGATTTTTGCCTTCGACGAGATTCACGCCGGTCTTGCCGCCGATGGACGCGTCGACCTGGGCGAGCAGAGTAGTGGGGACCTGGATGACGGGAATACCGCGCATGAAAATCGCGGCGAGGAAACCGCCCATGTCGTTTACGATGCCGCCGCCGAAAGCGAGCACGATGCTGGAGCGGTCGGCGCCGGCACGCATCATCTGCTCGGCGAGCGCTTCCACGTGCTCCAGGCGCTTTCGTTCTTCGCCACCCGGCAAGTGAAGAACATCGTGGGGCGTACCGGCCAGTCCGGCTTTGAGTCTTTCGCCTTGATGCTGCCAGACGTCAGCGGTGGTCACTACGAAAAGTTTCCCTGCCCCGCGCGGAATGTATTGCGCGACGCGCGCGAGGATACCGCGTTCGACGATCGCATTGTAACCGCGCTGCGGCGTCTGGACGGCGAACGAAGGCATATCAGACTTTGTACCATGGCGGCCCGCGAACGGCGGCGGCGGGCAGCGGGTTAGAATGGGAAAAGCTCTCGTGACTACCAGGACCTTCTACATCGAAACTTTCGGCTGCCAGATGAACGCTCATGACTCGGAGAAGGTCATTGGGACGCTTCTGGCCAAGGGCTACACGCAGGTGGAGACACCGGAGGCGGCCGAGCTCGTCCTCTACAACACGTGCAGCATACGCGACAAGGCCGAGCAGAAGGTGTTCCATCGGCTGCAGCAGTTCAAGCGCGCCGCGGGTAAAGGAAAAGTATTCGGCGTGCTCGGATGCGTGGCGCAGCAGGAGGGCGAAAAGATTTTCGAACGCGCGCCGCACGTGAGTCTGGTGGCGGGGTCGGCCAGTTACACGAGGCTCCCGGAGATGCTGGTGCAACTCGAAGCGGGGAACCGGCGGGTAACCGGCCTGAGTCTCGACACCGACGAAGCTTTCGACACGCCCTTCACGCGGCGCGATAATCCACACCGCGCGTACATCACGATCATCGAAGGCTGCGATAAATCCTGTGCGTATTGCGTGGTGCCGTTCACGCGGGGGCCGGAGCGCAGCCGGACGAGCGAGAGCGTGATGGGGGAAGCGCGAGGGCTGGCGGAGACAGGTTACACCGAGATCCAGCTTCTGGGACAGAACGTCAACAGCTACCGGGATCCATCGGCCGCGGGCTGGGATTTTTCCACGCTGCTGGCGCGGGTGGGCGAGATTCCAGGCATTCGCCGCGTGCGCTTCACGACTTCTCATCCGCGCGACTTCGTGAAGTCGATTATAGACGCGATCGACTCAAACCCGGCGCTGTGCGATCACGTGCATCTGCCTGTGCAGTCGGGATCGAACCGTATGTTGAGCGCGATGCAGCGGCTGTACACGCGCGATGAATATATGCGGCGCATCGAGTGGATGAAAAACGCGCGTCGCAGAATTTCGATCACCACCGACATCATCGTCGGCTTTCCGGGCGAGACTGAAGCGGACTTCAACGAGACTCTGGCGCTGCTGGATGAAGTTCAGTACGATTCGCTCTTCAGCTTCAAATACTCGCCGCGGCCGAATACGGCGGCGCTTCGGATGAGCGATCATATTCCGGAAGAGGAGAAGACGCGGCGGCTGACGATATTGCAGGAACGGCAGCGCGCCATTCAGATCCGGCGCAATTCGGAGTGCGTGGGGGCGATCGAAGAAGTGATGGTGGAGGGCCGGAATCATGCCACGAGCCAGTGGATTGGACGCACGTCGCAGAATCGCACATTGAATTTTGTGCACCCGGAAATGGGCGGCGAATCATTGATCGGAAGCTACCTGCCGGTGCTTGTAACGCGCGCCGGACCGAACTCGCTGATAGGCGAGAGTGTGATGTAATGGTTGCGGAGGAGGCGGGTGGTATGGAAGTCGAAATGAAAATTCGCGGCCTCATGATGGACCCGGCCACGAACATGCCGATTGTCATTTTGAAAGACATAAACAGCAACACCGTGCTTCCCATCTGGGTCGGGATTTACGAAGCCAATGCCATTGCTCTCGAAATCGAAAAGGTTTCCACTCCCCGCCCCATGACCCACGACCTGATCAAGAGCGTGCTGACTGGACTGCGGACCGGCATCCGCAAAGTGGTGGTCAACGAGCTCAAGGAAGACACTTTCTACGCGGTCATCTGGCTGGAGCGGGACGGAGAACTGATCTCGGTAGACTCACGGCCGAGCGACGCGCTGGCTCTCGCGTTGCGCCTGGATTGTCCCATCTACGTCGAGGAGGCCGTTCTCAAGAATTCGAAGCTGGCGGCCGCGACTTCCGACAAGATCAATAACGAAGAGCTGCGCCGGTGGCTTGAAGGATTGAACGACGAGGACCTGGGCCGCTACAAAATGTAGCGGGCTTCAAGGCTCCCATTCCACCGAGTCTGCAGCGCGCAGCTCGATCCATCCCTCATGCGGCAGCGTTCCCAGCGGCAGGCCGCCCTTCCAGAAAGAAAACTGAAAGTGCAGAGGCACGCCAGGGCCTGCATGGAGCGAACGCAGCGGCACGCTTAGCTCGAGCACCGTTCCCATGGCCACTTCGGCATCCGCGGCCACGGTGCGGGCCTGATTCGGATCAATTTGAACCACCAGCGTGACTGGCGCCGCGCCGGCCTGCTGTAAAGCACGCAGCCGCATCTCGAGGACTTCGCCGCCTTGCCGGGGAAGCGAATCAAAATCCAAACGCAGAAAGAAGCGCGAGCCATCGGTACCGTAATAGGCCTCACGGACGAGCGCCCGCCCGCCGTGCATGGCGCCCGATCTGGAATCGGACCGGTACAGGCCCGCGCCGAGCCACTCAAAGTACGAAGTGACTTCTCCGTCGATGACCGGATGGATGAGACCGGCCGGAGTGAGATGAAACGCTTCGACGGCAAGCTTCAAAATGGGCCGCGACAGTTCCTCCGGCGGCGCCTTGCCGAGCGCGCGATAGACGTTGGCCAGGTGACTGCGGAAGAGGCGGTCGAAATCCACGCGATTGGGTGAACCATGTTCCGGCCCGTACCACCAGCACCAATCGCTGCCCTCGGCGATCAGGATTTCTTCAAACGCGAGCCGTTTCTGATCTTCAGTGGCGGCGGCTTCATCGAACGTCTCGCGGGCGCGAAGCAGATGCTCCCATGCCTGATTGTCCTCCTCGGCGCCGATCCAGACGTCGAAATTCGCGCTGATCCATGAGGCTGGAAAAATGTGGTCGAGCGGCTCGGGCTCGATGAGCTTAAGCGCCTCGCTGACGGTGAGTGCGGACAGGCGGTCGTCATCGGAGATGCGCCCATAAAGCTCGCGCAGGAATGGCCGCCCGTTTCGGTCGAAGTACTCCCAGGCGTTTTCACCGTCGAGAATGATGGGGACCAGCGCGTCGCGGCCGCTCGCCAGAATTTCGCGGCAGTTGTCGTGAACGCGGTTCAGGAAATCCTGCGCGGCTTCACGGGCGTCCATGCGGGAATACACGAAGCCGATCAGGTCGCTCATGAAGTGATCGCGAAAGATAACGCGCAGCGACGCTCCGTCCTTTTTCCAAAGGTACGGACGGTAGAGGCCGTCGACTCCGCTGGAGCGTCCGAGAGTCCGATCGAGCACGCCGCTATCGGTCGCCGTCCAGCGAAAGCCCTGCCGCGCCGCGATACTGAAAACCTCATCCGAGACCGATCCTTCCGAAGGCCACAGACCGACGGGAAACTCGCCGAATTCCCGCTTCATGAACTGGCGCGCCAATTCGAGCTGCGCGACGGCATCCGCCGGATAACGGAATCGGCGGGGGAGCGGCACGCCGGGATGCGACACCGACGCGATGTCGGAATCGCAAAGCAGCGGCAGAATCGGATGATAGTAAGGCGTGGTGGAGATCTCGATCTGACCGGATTGCGCCGCCTTATGATAGACGGGAATCACCTTGTTGAGGATCTGTTTTTGCTTTTCGAGCGTCAAGGCCTGGTCCGCCAGATCGAAATTCCTACCCTTAGCGATCAGCCCGCGAACCTCGGCGTCATTTTCCAGAAACTCCTCGTCGAACCAGGCGAGCTGCGAGAGCACCTGGAGATCGCGGTAATCCTGAGGGGCAAACGCACCGCGCGCATATGCCAGATCCTTCTGGGCGCGCCGCGCTTCGTACAGTTCGCCGTAACGGGGGTAGCGATGAATCATGCGATCGGGGTGCGCGAGGAAAAAGTGCTCGAGCATAAGATCGCGTTCGCCGTCGGTGAGACTTTCGGCAGGTTTGGCGGCGCAGGCCAGGAACGGATCTTTTGCTTCACCCGATGCGTATTCCGCCACCTGCGCCATCATCGAAGGAACCAGGTTGAAGGTCTGGTGAACGCGCGGAAACTCCTCGAGCACGCGCACCATCCCGTAATAATCCTTGAGGGCATGCAGGCGCGTCCAGGGCAGATGATATTCGCCGGTGATCAGGTCTTTGTAAAAAGGCTGGTGCATGTGCCAGAGAAAGCACAGGTAAATTTGCGGCATGACTTACCGGGCGAAATAACTGCTGCGTGGTGGAGGCGGCGCGGAATTGCCGCGAATGGCGGTCCAGAGAATGTCGTTCAGCTCGTCGTCATCAATGCGGTCCTCGGCGCTGAAGTCGAGCCGGTCCGAGCGCGCGGCGGTGGCCGATACCGCCGGATTGCGCTGGTCCAGAGAGATGCGCGGCTTCTCGGCCGCATAGGGCGCGGGGTCCGGCATATTCTGAAATGCCGCGTGCATGGGCCGGGCCGCCGCGTCGAATTGAGTCATCGGACGCAATCCAAGGATGAGCTCGATGGTCCGCAGCACCGAGGTCGTGTTGTACATGGAGCTGTCGACCGCGCGCCTCCGGACGTAAGGAGAGATCACGAATGCGGGCGAGCGGTGCGAATCGACATGATCCGGCCCGTTTTGAGCATCGTCTTCGACGACGAAGATGGCGGTCTTGGGCCAGAAACGGCTGCGCGACACGCCTTCGACCACCATGCCGAGCGCGTAGTCGTTGTCCGCCACAGAGGAAAGGGGCGCGATCTTTCCCGCGGCGGTACCGGATGTGTGATCGTTGCCCAGGCGCATGAGGATAAGTCGCGGCATCTGTCCGGTTGTCTCAAACTCAGCGAGATCTTTTAAGAAAACTTTGGCGCGCTCCACATCGGGGTAATCGAGATCAAAGGCTCGGTAATGCAGGTTGGTGACACCGCGCAGGACCGGATCGCGCACCGCGGCGACCTGCACTCCATCGGCGGAGGGTGAAGCCCGATTGCTCGCGAAGTAGCCGTAGTTCCGCATGTTGACTCCCGCGGCGGATGCGTTGGTCCACAGGTACCCGGCAGGCGGAAGCGCGGTCGGTTCCTGGCCCTCGTAGTCGTAGAGCTTGCGGCGGCCCGCGTAACTGTTCGGCCACAATTTCTGTATGTAATCGGGAGCAATGGCGGCTGTCGACCAGCTATGGCCGTCCGCGCTCACATCGGAATTGACATAGAAATTGTCCAGCAGGACGAATTCACGCGCCAGTTTGTGATGGTTGGGCGTGACCTGCTCACCGAACAGCACCAGGGACGAGTCACCATTGCCTTCCTTGATATCGCCCAGCACCTGATCGTAGGTGCGGTTTTCCTTGACGACGTAGATGACGTTTTCGATGGGCGACGGCGAGCCCGGCCGGTTCGGAATAGGGCCCGTGCCGCCGGTCCCCGCGTCGTCAAGGCGCGAGTCGCGATAGGGTGAGTTGGTGAAAACGGTCTGCGAGAATGCGCGCAGATGTTCATCGCTGATAGGCGCGATAAAAGAGGCCGAACCGATCTGAATTCTCCCCACATACTCGACCGCTGGAATCCCCAGATGCACGGGCTCTGGAGCCTTCGCGGGGCTGGGTCCCCCCGGATTGGGAAAAGAGCGAAGGCCTCGCCCGTTCAAGACCACCAGAGTTCCATCGGCCAGCGAGCGCGCGGCAGTCGGGTACCAGCCCACCGGCAGAAATCCCGCGACCTGGCTGCGCTCTTCCGACACGTCGACCACCGCCACGGCGTTCGCATCCGAGCATACGACGAACAGCCGTTTGCCATCGGCGCTCAATGCCAGCGCGCTGGGAGTCATTCCGACGGGCTGGCGTGG
>Ga0070696_100000996_pt1 | contig 18349 bp, 16 predicted proteins | sample KBSK1253metaG_FD_65474 | JGI IMG/M metagenome (GOLD analysis project Ga0070696, IMG submission 65474) | Corn, switchgrass and miscanthus rhizosphere microbial communities from Kellogg Biological Station, Michigan, USA - KBS K1-25-3 metaG | ecosystem: Host-associated > Plants > Roots >... | reverse complement strand
GGCGAAAAGAAGCGCAACGAGATCCTGCAGCTCGCGGTGCTCGAGCCCAAGCTCGCCATTCTCGACGAGACGGACTCGGGCCTCGACATCGACGCCATGCGCATCGTCGCAGACGGCGTGAACAAGCTGCGCGACACGAATCGGTCATTCATCGTCGTGACGCACTATCAGCGGCTGCTGAACTACATCGTACCGGATTTCGTGCATGTGCTCTCGCAGGGCCGCATCGTCAAATCGGGCGGTAAGCAGCTCGCGCTCGAGCTCGAGGAAAAAGGCTACGATTGGCTGGTCGACCACCATGCCGCGGCGGGAGCGCCGATGCCCGGTCACGGCGGCGCGCGACCGGCGCTGAGCGCGCGCGAAGGATGACGCAGCGCTACCTCGAGCAGTTCGACGAGTTCATCCGGAGCGGTGCCGCACTGGCGCCAGCCTCTGTGAACGAGCGTCGCCGAAAGGCGGTCGAGCAGTTTGCTACGCTCGGGTTTCCGACGACGAAAAACGAAGACTGGCATTTCACCAGCGTCGCGCCGATCGCGGAGCGCGAGTTCACCTTCGTGGCGGCGCGTACCGGCGACGTCACCGCCGCGGAGCTGGAGTCGTTCGGCTTCGGCGGTGACGAATGGCATACGGCCGTTTTCGTGAATGGGCGGTTTGCCCCGGAGCTCTCGTCGCTCTCCAGCCTCGAGCCGGGGGTGCGGGTCCTGTCCCTCCCCGAGGCGTGGAAGCAGGCGCCGGAGCTCACGAAGCTGATTGGCACGATCATCAGCGACCAGGAACAGCACGCGTTCACGGAGCTCAACACGGCGTTCATGTCCGACGGCGCCGTGGTGCACGTGCCGAAGGAAATCGTCGTCCGGCAGCCGATCCATCTGCTGTTCGTCACGGACGCGCACGCGGCGAAGACGGTGATGTACCCCCGCAACCTCATCGTCGTCGATCGCGCGGCGCGCGCGACCGTGCTCGAGAGCTATGTGGCGCTCGGCGACGCGTCCTATTTCACGAACGGCGTCACCGAAGTCGCCGTGGGGGATGGAGCCACGCTGGAGCACTACCGGATCCAGCGCGAGGGCCGGCGCGCCTTCCACGTCGGTACGACGGAAGCCACACAGGCGCGCGACAGCCATTACATCTCGTTCTCGTTCGCCACCGGTGGCTCGCTCTCACGCACGAACATCTACACGAAGCTCGCGGGCGAGGGATGCGGCTCGACGCTGAACGGCCTGTACATGTTGGACGGCGAGCAACACTGCGATCACCAGACGAAGATCGAGCACGTCGCGCCCAACTGCTTCAGTCGCGAAGTGTACAAGGGCGTGCTGGATGGCCGGTCCCACGGCGTCTTCAATGGCAAGGTCTACGTGCATCCGGAGGCGCAGAAGACGGATGGCAAGCAGACGAACAACACGTTGCTGCTCTCGAAGGAAGCGCAGGTCGACACGAAGCCGCAGCTCGAGATCTTCGCCGACGACGTGAAATGCACGCACGGCGCGACCGTGGGTCGCCTCGACGAGATGGCGCTGTTTTACATGAAGAGTCGCGGCGTCGACGCCGAGACGGCTCGGCGCCTGCTCATCTATGCATTTGCCGCGGACGTGCTCGAGACCATCGAGCAGCCCGCTGTGCGCGAGGAGCTCGAGCGGAATACGCTGCAGAGATTTGTGAAGGTGGAGGAGCTCGCCATTGTGTCAACTGGAGCCTAGGCTGTCATCCTGAGCGCGGCGAAGGATCTTCTCAAAGCCGAGTGGATCCTTCGGCCGCCTTCCTCGGGATGACCGCGTACCGCGGTCAATGTCCAACCTCGAAGCGCTGTATCAGGAAGTGATTCTCGATCACAACCGGAAGCCACGAAACTTTCGGGAGATGGAGAATGCCGACCGACGCATCGAGGGTCGCAATCCGCTGTGTGGCGACGAGATCACGCTCTGGGTCAAGCTCGACGGTGACACCGTGGCGGACGTGAGCTTCAAGAGCACGGGCTGCGCCGTCTCGAAATCCTCGGCCTCCCTCATGACGTCGAGTGTCAAAGGGAAAACGGTCGACGAGACGCTCGCCTTGTTCGACCGTTTCCATCAGATGATCACCGGCAAGCTCGCGGATGGCGAACGCGAAAAGATGGGATCGCTCGCGGCACTCGGCGGCGTGGCGCGGTTCCCCATCCGGGTGAAATGCGCCTCGCTCGCATGGCACGCCCTGAGATCCGCAGTCCAGGGAGGCGGCCAAGAGGTCTCCACCGAACACGAAGGCCCTCCGCAGACTGAAGGAGCATGAAATCGATTCCGCAGGTCCTCACGTCCCGGGACACGCTCCCGCGCACCGCTCGTATCGAATCCCGCTCGCGCCGAGCCGACTTCCCCATCCTGGCCAGTCATCCGGAGCTGCATTACCTGGATTCAGCCGCGACGTCGCAGAAGCCGAGCGCGGTTCTAGACGCCATTCGGCAGTACTACGAGAACGACAACGCCAACCCGCATCGGGGCGCGTACGATCTTTCCGCCCGCTCCACGCAACGCTACCTCGACGCCCGCGAGCGCGTCGCCGATTTTCTCGGCGTCATCGACTCTGCGACACTCATCTTCACGCGCGGAACGACGGAAGCCATCAACCTCGTCGCAACGGCCTGGGGGCGTACCTCCGTGAGGAAGGGGGACGAGATCGTCATCACGGGAATGGAGCATCACGCGAACTTCGTCCCGTGGCAGCAGTTGTCGATCCTCATGGGCGCGAAGCTCCGGATTTGTGAGCTCACGGGTGACGGTCGCATCGATCTCGACCGGCTCAAGAAGCTCCTCACGGCCAAGACCAAGATCGTCGCGTTCAGCCACGTGTCGAACGCGCTCGGTACGATCAATCCGGTGCGAGAAATCGTCGCGCTGGTGCGCGACAAGGCGCCGCAGGCCATCACCGTCTGCGACGGCGCGCAGAGCGCGCCGCACATGCGCGTTCGCATCGAGGAGCTCGGCGTCGACTTTTTCGCGTTCAGCGGCCACAAGATGCTCGGGCCCATGGGCATCGGTGGATTGGTCGGTCGACGTTCGCTGCTCGAGAAGATGCCGCCCTATCAGATGGGTGGTGACATGATCGAATTCGTCGGCGACGACCGCACGACGTGGAACGTCCTGCCCCACAAGTTCGAGGCGGGGACACCGAACGTGGCGGATGCGGTGGGTCTCGCGGCCGCGTGCGACTATCTCGACAGCATCGGGATGGACGGAGTGCGGGGTCACGAGCTCGAGCTGCTACGCGAGCTCATCGCCCGGCTCACGGCGGTCGAGGGCGTCGTCCTTTACGGCCCCACTGACCTCTCGCAACGCAGCGGTGTGGTCAGTTTCACCGTCGAGGGAATCCACCCCCATGATCTTTCGACGGTGCTCGATCAGGACGGTGTGTGTATCCGAGCCGGCCACCATTGCGCGCAGCCACTCATGCGCCGTCTCAACGTGCCGGCAACGGCGCGCGCGAGCGTGTACGTCTACACCGATCAGAACGATCTCGATGCCCTGATCAGGGGTATCGAGCGCGCGAAAGAGATGTTTCGCTGAGCGGATTGCCGGCGCCCGCGCCGGATGTTACGCTCTCCGCGGACTCCAATCTCCCACGGCACCCCCCCCCCAATCGCGAGTTGTCCCCATGATCGGTCATCGGCGTTTCTTCGTGGCGGCCGCGTTCATCGCGTCCCCGGCATTCGCGCAATCGGCGGCCGTTTCCACGGCCACGGTCGCTCAGTTCCTGAGCCCATCTTCGCCGCTGAGCTTGTCGGGAGCGCGAAACGTAGATCGCATCGCCTGGATGGCGTACGAGCGCGGGATGCGGAACGTCTACACGGCGGCCGCTCCCGACTTTCGACCGGTGCGCTTGACGAACTGGATGAAAGACGACGGCACCGATGTCTCGGATGTGACGGTCTCCGATGACGGCGCGATCATCGTCTTCGTGCGCGGTTCGGCGCCCAACCGGCAGGGGTGGATCGCCAATCCGAATCACAGCCCTGAAGGCGCCGAGCGGACGATCTGGGCGGTCAGGTCGTCGGGCGGTGCTCCCTGGCGCGTCGCGATCGGTGGCTCGCCTGCTCTGTCGCCGGATGGCAGACGGGTTCTCTACGTCAACGAGGGACAGATCTACAGCGCGCGTGTCATGTCGAACGCGCCGGCTGACTCGATGCAGCTGGGGGAGAAGCCGCTCATCAAGGCGTGGGGCCGCCAGTCCAATCCACGCTGGTCGCCCGACGGCTCGAAGATCGCCTTCGTGACGGACCGCGACAACCATTCATTCATCGCCGTCTACGACGTCCGCACCCGCTCGTTGAACTATGTGTCGCCGAGCGTCGACTGCGATGGCGCGCCGGCCTGGTCACCTGACTCGAGGAGAATCGCATTCCTGCGGAAGCCCGGCGTGCCTTTCGGCTTTCAAGCGCAGCAAGGCAGCGGGGGTATCGGCAATCCACCCGGTCCGGCGGTCGGTCGCGGCGGCGGTCCGGTGCGCGGGTGCGGATTCGGATTTGGCGGCGGGGGCGGGGGCGGCGGCTTCGGCCAACAGGATACGGTTCGACGGATGGGCTCACCGGGCTTCTTCGATGCCGCTTTCCCCGAGGGCTACACGCTGTCCATCATGATCGCCGATGTCAGCAAATGCACGCACTTGGCGGACGGCTGTCAGGCGCGCGAGCTCTGGCACTCGGCACCGAAGGACCGGGTGTTCTCGAACATCGGCGTCCTCGTGTGGGCGGCCGACAACATCATTTTCCCCCTGTCGCCGGTCACCGACGAGTGGGATCGCTACTACTCGATCAGCGTCTCGAATCCGCAGCCGCAGCCCGTCATGCTCACCACGACGGACGGACTGATCGAGGGCGCGGTGTCGGCCGATCTCTCGCACGACGGCAAGACGCTGTACTACTGCACCAATGCGAAGGACATCGAGCACCGGCACATCTGGGCAGTGCCGACGTCGGGCGGCACGCCCGTACAGGTCTCGAGCGGCGCGATCGAGACGAATCCGGTCGCACTGGCCTCCGGCAAACAGCTCGCAGTGCTGTACTTCGATGTCGCTCGGCCGGCGTCGGTCGGCCTCGTGCCGACGAGTGGCGGGACGGCCAGGGTAATCTTCCCGACCCTCGGCAAGGATTTCCCCGTCGCGGCACACGTGACGCCGCAGATCGTCATCACGAAAGCGCCGGATTCGGTGGAGAGCCACAACCAGCTCTTCCTGCCGAAAGATCTGAAGCCCGGCGAGAAACGCCCCGCGATGATTTTCGTGCACGGTGGACCGCCGCGTCAGATGCTCCCCGGCTACCACTACATGCAGTTCTATCATTGGGCGTACGCGTACAACCAGTGGCTCGCAAGCCAGGGATACGTCGTGCTGTCCGTGAATTATCGCAGCGGCGTAGGCTACGGCCGCTCGTTCCGTCAGGCCGCGAACACCAATGCGCGAGGCAACTCCGAGTACGCAGACGTGTTGGCCGCCGGACGCTATCTCCAGACGCGCCCCGACGTCGATCCGACCAGGATCGGCATCTGGGGTCTGTCCTATGGCGGTCTGCTCACCGCCCAGGCGCTCGCGCGTAATTCGGATCTGTTCGTGGCGGGCGGTGATCTCGCGGGTGTACACCTGTACGGCAATTCACTCGACACAGCCGCGTTGTCGTTCAAGTCGTCCGCGGTCGGCGCGATCGATGGGTGGAAGTCCCCGGTGTTCCTCGTACACGGCGACGATGATCGCAACGTGGACTTCGCGCAGACCGTCGGGCTCGTGTCGTTGCTGCGCGCGCGGAACGTCTATTTCGAGCTCATGGTCGTCCCGGATGATCTCCACGAATCGATGATCCACGAGAACTGGGTCATCACCTTCAACCGTATGGGCGACTTCTTCAAGCGGTTCGTCTGGAATCGCGAGACGCCGCCGACCGCTACCCAGGTGGGAAAAGTCCAGTCGAAGTAGGAAACAGTTCTCGGCCCGCGGCCGCAAAGAGCTCGTGCGGCCGCGGTAAGTACTCGGCGGCGCGGCAATGCCGCGCCGGTGATGTCGCTCGGCGAGAGACTCGTTCGATGGGTGTGCACGCGCACCGGCGCGCAGCGCCGCCGAGTACCCACCGACGCGCGTAGCGCGGCGCCGAGAACAGCCCTGTTAGTTCACTCCCGCCGACCCGCGTAGCGCGGCGCCGAGAACGATTTGTTCTTAGTTCAGGCCCGCCAACCGAGCGACGATCAGCGCCGCCCACTGGGGGCCGAGCCACCCGGTCGGCCCGTCCTCGTACCATTCGTTGAGCGAGTGAGCGCCTTCGCCACGTCCGCCCCCGTCGATCGAAATGCCGGGGACACCGAGGGAGATCGGCACGTTCGCGTCCGTGCTGGACGCCGTGTTGATGGGGGTGAATCCGAGTGTCCGGCCTGCCTGCTGCGCGACCTGCACGATACGCCCGCTGTCGCTCTGCGCCCCCGTTGGGCGGATGCCGATCGTGTCCAGAACCATGGTGAGCCGAGCGCGAGCCGCCCGGTCGCTGGTCCACCGCGCGTTCTCCGCGTCGAGCGCCTCTTGTAACGCGCGTCGCACGGTCTGGTCGACGTTGCGCAGCGCGTCGGCGCTCTCCGAGCGCATGTCGACTTCCATGGATGCCTCGAACGCGATCGAGTTCACCGAGGTGCCGCCGCCGATGACACCGACGTTGAAGGTGGTCTTCGGCGTCGCCGGGACCTGGATGTCGGAAATCTTCGCGATCGCTCGACCGAGCGCGTGAATGGGATTGGGAATCCCGAAGGCGCCGTAGCTGTGGCCGCCGGGACCCTTGTAGGTGACTTTGTAGCGATTGCTGCCGACCGCGCGAGACACGAAGTTCAGTCCCAACCCGTCCACCGCGACGAGATAGTCGATCTGATCTTTGAGCTCTCTCTCGAACAGATGGCGCATGCCGCGGAGATTACCCGGTCCCTCTTCACCGACGTTTCCAACGAAGATGATCCGCGCGTCGTGCTGCGGGTTCGCGCGCTGGTACGCCCGAGCGACTGCGAGGACGACCGCGAGGCCGCGACAGTTGTCGCCGATGCCGGGCGCGGTCATTCGCCCGTTGGCTTCTCTCACGCGGACGTCGGTCCCCTCCGGAAAAACCGTGTCGAGATGCCCTGACAACACGATCGTGGGGCCTTTTCCGGTGCCTGCTCGTTCCGCGATCACATTGCCTACGGCGTCCACGCGGGCCTTCAGGCCCAGCAATTCCAGTCGTCGTTTGAACTCGGCGCCGCGGGCCGCTTCCTTGAAAGGTGGCGCGGCTATCTCGCAGATGGATTTCTGCTGGGCAAGCGTCCAGGCGTTGTCGGCCTTTAGTGTCGCAAGGATGGACTCCAGGGCCTGACCCTCGGCTCGGCCCGAAATGGCCAGTACGAGCGCAAGGACGATTGTCTGACGACGCACCAAGTGAGCCTCTCAGTGGAAACGTTGATCGCTGAATACGCGGAGGACCCGGATCATATTCCGTGTGTTCCGTGTCATCCGCGATAAAACTTATCCGGTTGGTACTCTCGGGTGTGCGGATGGATCAACAGAGATGCACTGCCGTCGCTTTGAACGCCGCGAACACCTCGACCCCTGGCGCGATCCGTAGTTCGTCCACAGATCGGGTCGTCACCGCTGCCACCAGCTGAAGTCCGCTGACATCCACGGTCACGCGCGTGATCGCGCCGGCCGAGGCGATCTCGACCACTCGTCCTCGGAACTGATTGCGAACCGATGACGCGCCCGCCGAGCGCGAAAGCGAGATGTCGTCCGCCCGAATGACCGCGTGCGCGGCTCCCGGGATGACGTGACCGAGCGCATAGAGGGTGATGCCTCTCGTCGTGAATGCCACGGCATGTTCGACGTCTTCGGCGTCCGTGCTCGGCTTCCAGTCGGGAGACTCGTCCCGAATGGGTTGGGCGACGCCAGCGAATACATTCTCGGCGCCAAGAAAGTCCGCCACGACGGGGGTTGAGGGGCGACGGAAGAGATCTTCGGGCTCGCCCACCTGCAACATGCGGCCACGATCGAGAACCATTGCGACGTCGCCCAGGAGCCCAGCCTCGTGGAAATCGTGGGTCACCTGCAGCACGGTGAACCGGCGCTCGAAATAGATCGTGCGGAGCTCGCGGCGCACCGTGACACGCCGGCGCGGATCGAGCGCGGCGAACGGTTCGTCGAGCAGCAGGACTTCCGGACGCCGGGCGAGCGCTCGCGCCAGTGCGACGAGCTGCCGCTCTCCACCACTCAGCGCGCGGACGTCGCGCCCCGCCACCTCACCCAGGCCGAAGCGCTCGAGCATCTCCACCGTCACGCGACTGCTGGTGCTGCCATATCCCACGTTTTCGCGGACGTTGAGATGCGGAAACAAGTAGGCGTGCTGGTACACGATCGAGAGGCGGCGCTGCTCCGGTGCCGCGTGCGTCAGCTCCGTGTCACCGAGCGTGAGGCGTCCACGGGTAATCGGAACGAGTCCCGCGATGGATTCGACCAGCGTGGTCTTCCCAGCCCCGGTCGGGCCGATCACGATTCCGTACGCGCCCTGTGGAACCACGAAGCTGATGTCGGCCAGCTCGAAATCTCCGACCGTGGCATGGATGCCTTCGAGGGCAATCACGGGCCGCGCCTGGTGAGTATGCACGTCATCTGCGTCGCGAAGGCAAGAGGTCATCGCCGCGCAACGCGCGAAGCAGCGCGAGGGGAATGAGCGCGAGAAGTACGAGGATCGCCGCCACGGGGAGCGCCTCGCGCAATCCGTACGCGGTGAAACGCTCGTAGGACAGGACGCTCGCGACACGCGGATGATAGACGAGGATGACGATTGCGCCGAACTCGCTCACCGCGCGCGCCCACATCACGATCGCGGCCGCGAGGATGCCGCGCCACGCCAGCGGCAGCGTGACGCGCCGTAACGCGCGCCAACGCGAATCTCCAAGCGTGCGCGCCACGCCCTCGAAACGAGGATCCACCCGATCGAAGGCCTCTCGCGCCGCGCTGACATAGAGCGGCGCGGAGACGAAGAGCATGGCGCACACGATGCCGGTGACCGATCCCGTGATCTGCAGCCCAAGGGCCCACAGACCGGAGCCCAGCGGCGTATTTCTGCCCAGCACCAGCAGCAGCGCGATGCCGGCAACGGGATGGGGAATCAGCAGCGGCAGATCGATCATCGCCGACACGATGGCCCGGCCGCGGAACCGACCGCGCGCGAGCGCGTAGGCGACCGGCGTCGCCCCAACGATCCCGAGCAGCGTCGCCAGCGTGGCCGTTGCGATCGTGAGAGCCAGCGACGATCGCAGCTCGGCGTCCGTCGCCAGTGCGCGCACGCCGCGCACTCCTCCTCCGCCAACCAGCCCCACCAGCGGCGCGACGAGAAAGAGCAGAAAGAGCGACGCCGCGAGCGCGACGAGGACGTTCAGCACTCCTTCGCCGCGAGCAGCCACCGGAGTGCGGCGCTCCTCGACGGTCAGCTCAGCGGGCAACGGTTCCCGCGAATGCGGTGCGGACAAGTTCCGATATTTCGGGAGGAATCGCTGAGCCGACGGCGACCGGCACACCCAGCACGGTGATCTTCGCATCTCGAAGAATCCGTTTCCCTTCTTCGGAGAGGACATACGCAGCGAACGCCACTCCGCCTTGGAAGTTTTCGGCCTGGCGCGGCACGGAGATGCCGTACAGAATCGCGACCGCGAGATCTTCGGGCAGCGTCACGAATTTGAAGCCGTACTGGAGCGCCACGGACTCGTAGTCGAGGATGTAGTCCACTTCACCGGTCTCGAGAAGCGCGGCGAGCTCGGTGGCGTTGGGGCGAACGTACTTGAGCGACGCCCGCGCGAGCAGCCGGTCGCCAAGTCCCCGCTGGCCGTAGTACATCTCCGCGCGCCGCATCACCGACACAGCGTACTTGCCCGCCGGCGCCAACGAGGGATCGGCGCGTCCGACCGTCACGTCGCGAGCGGCGAGTATGCGCCACCAGTTCTCACTGGAGATCGAGTCGGCGTGCTTTGATTTCGCCGTGTATGCGACGACTACTCGATTTGTCGCGAAGCGCACGTACCAATCGAGGTGCGTCGGCATGAGCGCCGCCATCACTTCGTCGTCCACGAGCATCAGGACATCCGGAGTTCGCCCCAGCTCGGTGATCTTTCTCGCATGCTCCATCGATCCACCGAGCTCGGATCGGACGAGCACCTTGTGTCGCAGCTGAAAAGAGTCCGCCAGAACTTTCAGCGGGCGCGCCAGCGATGCCGCGGCGAACAACGTGATCGGAAGCTTGGGCGGCTCCGGACGCTGCTCGCTGCAGGCGGCGAGGAACAACAGCAGGGGAAACGGCGCTAGACGCACGGGATGTTATAATACTTCGGCCCGATGCCGCTGTCCGGCCATCCCTCCCGCTCGCCTCGAGAGTCCATGCCCGAGCCCGCAGTCGCCATTGCGAACGTCACCAAGCGCTTCGACGCGACCGTCGCCGTCAAAGACCTGTCGCTCGTCGTTCCACGCGGGGCCGTCTATGGTTTGCTTGGACCAAACGGCGCCGGCAAGACGACGACCATCCGCATGATGCTCGACATCATCGCGCCGGACAGCGGCTCGATCTCGATTCTCGGTCGCCCGCATCTGGATCCGGGAGTGCTCGACAGAATCGGCTACCTCCCGGAGGAGCGCGGCCTGTACAAGAAGATGCAGGTTCGTCGCGTTCTCCGATTTCTCGCGGAGCTGAAGGGGGTCAAACCAAAGGACGCGGATCGGCGAATCAATTCGTGGCTGGAGAGGCTCAGCCTCACGACGTCGGAGAAGGACTGGGGAAACTCCAAAATCGACGAGCTCTCACGCGGCATGCAGCAGAAGGTCCAGTTCATAGGTACGCTGGTTCACGAACCGGAGCTCGTGATCCTCGACGAACCGTTTTCCGGCCTCGATCCCATCAACGCGCAGGCGTTGAAGGACACCGTCGTCGAGCTGAAACGGGACGGCAAGACGGTGATTTTCAGCACGCATCTGATGGACAACGCCGAGCGCCTGTGCGACTCGGTGTGCATCATCGCGCATGGAGAGAAGGTGCTGGACGGGAAAGTCGACGCCGTCAAGGAATCGCAGGGCAGCCGCAATGTCGCCCTGGCGCTCGATGGCGGCACTCCGGACGCCGTTCGAACGGTGCTCCAGGATCGCAAGCTCGTGGCGCGGGCCGACGATCAGAACAGGTTTTTCGAGATCGAGCTCGCGACTGGCGCCGATCCGCAGGAGCTGCTGCAGCGCCTCGTTGCCGGTGGAGCGCGCGTGAGGCGCTTCGAGCTCGTCACTCCATCGCTCCACCAGATCTTCCTCGAGCGCGTGGGCGCATCCGGGGTGGAAGAGGGGATATCCGGCCATGGGTAAGATGCTGGTGGTATTCAAGCGCGAGTACCTCGAGCGCGTGCGCTCCAAGTGGTTTCTCATCGCCACACTGCTTGGCCCGGTCTTCCTTGGGGTCATCACGGTGTTGCCGATCGCGCTCGCGTCGAGAACCAAGTCCTCCGACCGGCTCAGCGACGTCATCATCATCGACGCCACGGGCACCGACCTCGGCGCCCGAGTGTCCAAGGCGCTGGCGTCGACGACGCCGAACGCGCCCGCGCCGCGGCTCAAGGTCGTCATCGCCGAGCAGGTCGCGCGGGAGGAAGACCGCGCGACTCACCAGGTGATGAATCACGAGGCGGTGGGCTACATGGTGCTCGACGCGAACACCACCGCCGGGAAAGACATGCGCTACGCCGGCCGCAATGCCACCGCGCTCATCGACGTCGACAACATCGAGCGTATGGTGCGACAGAGCCTGCTCGGGCAGCGACTCGAGCGGGAAGGGATCGATCCGAATCGCGTGGCGTCCCTCACCAACGTCCGCCTCGACGCCAAGACCGAAAAGATCACCGACAAGGGCAAGGAAGGCGCGAGCGGGCTGACGAGCTTCTTTTTCGGCTATGGAATCGCGCTCGTGCTCTACATGATGATCGCGATCTATGGACAGAGCATCATGCGTGGCGTGTTGGAGGAAAAGACCACGCGTGTCGCCGAAGTCGTGGTATCGAGCGTGAAACCGGACACGCTGCTCGCCGGCAAGATCCTCGGCGCGGGATTGGTCGCGGTCACGCAGGTGAGCGCGTGGCTGCTCATGAGCTTCCTCATGTACCAGGTGCGTGGACCGTTGCTGAGAGTATTCGGCGCGCCGGCGATGGCCGGAGCGGCGATCAAGATCCCATCCGTCGCGCCCATCGTCGGCGTCGCCCTGGTGTTGTTCTTCATCCTCGGCTTCCTGCTCTACGCTGCGCTCTTCGGCGCCGTGGGCGCGATGGTCAGCAATCAGGAAGACGTCCAGCAGGCGGCGACGCCTGTCATGCTCCTGCTGATCGCGTCGCTCGTGTTCATGCAGCCGATTCTGCTGAATCCCTCGAGCACCCTCGCGAAGACGATGTCCTGGATGCCCTTTTCGGCGCCATTGATGATGCCGCTCCGGATGGCGCTGATCGCGATACCATGGTACGAGATCGTCGGAGCCCTGCTCAGCGTGGCGATCGGGTGCTGGATCGCCATTTGGGCGTCCGCGCGCATTTATCGCGTTGGCCTGCTCATGTACGGCAAGAAGCCGAGCTTTCGCGAGCTCGCCCGTTGGATCAGGATGGCGTAAGAGAGGTGGGAGGGGGCAGGTGGGGAGGTGGGAGCCCTGTCCCACCTCCGACCTAGGTCAATCCGCCCGCGCCACGCTCATCGGAACATCCGGAAGTTCTCCCGGCGTGACATCGATGGGGCCCACACCATAGCCTCCCCTCGGTTTCACGGCTGAACGCGCGCCGGTGGGCGCGCCGATCATCTGCTTGACCTCGTCCACGATCTTGTCCACGTGACCATGGAGCGCGCCGGTCGCCGCCGTCACGAGATCGGCGACGACGTCGTCCAGCGCCGAGCCCAGCTTCGAGCTCGCCCCTTTCGTCGCGGTCACCGTTGCCGCCGCGGCCTTCACGTCCGCGCGCGAGCCCGACAGCAACACCCCCGCCCCCACCGCGAGCGCCAGAGCCGGCCAGGGATGGTCGCGCACCATTTGCGTGACGTTGAGCTTCTGTTCCAATTCCTCGATCGTGCTCGACATCCGCTCGCGCGTCAGCTCTATGTCGCGCCGGACGTCAGCTGTTGTTTCAGCCATGCCGTGTCCTCCTTGAGTGTCTCCAGCGTCTGATCCGGTGCCAGTTGCGAGGGAGCGAGCTGCGAGAGTCCACGCCTCGCGAACCAGGCCGCCAGCCCGCCCGTGATGAGCAGCACGACGAGTGCAGCCACCCAGTAGAGATCGCGCGGCAGCCATTGGTCGCCCACGAGCAGGACCACGCCGACGGCGAATGCCAGACCGCCGAGCAGCAACAGGACGCCGCCCAACGCCACTTGCGTCGAGCCACGCGTCACGCCCGCCATGATTGCGGTCAGCTCGAATCGCGCGAGCTTGACCTCGCCGCGCAGAAGATCCGCGCTGCCGTGGGCGAGATCCCGCAGCAGCTCACCAAACCCGCGCGTGCGATCGTACGTCCTTGCGTCCACGGCGCGCTACTGATTGCCGCGGAACGCGCGTCCGAGCAGATAGCCAAGGCCCGCCGCGATGAGCAGCGTCCGTCCCGGATGCTCCTTGACCTGGTTCTCGATCCCCGATTTGATGCTGTCGATGTCCGCCTCGCGCAGCCACTCCGCGGACTTCTCCATTCCGCCCGCCACACGATCGGAGACCTGCGCGATCTTGCCGTCGGACTGAAGCGCGGTGCTGCCTTCCGCGGTCGCGCCAGCGAGCGTTCCGCTGCTCTGGCCACGTTCACGAAGACGCTCGGCGCCAGTTTCGAGTGCGTTGGCGAGTTTTTCCTTTGCGTTGCCCGCGCGTTCACGAACAGTGGATCCGACATCGGCGAGCTTTCCGCCCGCATTGCCGAAAGCGGTCCTTGCGCGCTCTTTCAGATTCTGTGGCTGATCGATCGGCGTCGAGGACGCGGTGAAATCGAAGCTGCTGGACTTCTCCTGTTCGGGGGCACTTCCGCTTCCCGAAAACTCATTGGCCTGACTCTGTCCGCTCCCCTGCACTCCACCTTCGATCCCGTCGTTGCGCTCCATGATTCCTCCCGGGGTTGTCACGAGAGGTTCTGCACGGCGTGTGCCTGACTCAAACGCTCACTGTGTCACGTTGCGCGAGCGTTTTCCTGTAGGCGGAAAGGCCGAAAACGAAGAGGCTGATCGCTCCAACCATTCCGAACACGTTGACGACCACAAGGGAGTATCTCAGATACGCTTTGTCGCCGAATACGTGGTCGGTGATGGCTGCGACTGCCCATGGGCCGAGCGCGAACGAAATCAGGTTGAGCAGCAGATAGAAGATGGCGGTGCCCTGAGCGCGCATTCGATTCGGAACGAGCTCCGCCGCAGCAGCCGAGGCCGCTCCCCACGGGAAAGCCGCGAAGAAATTCACGACGACGAGCCATGCGACGGCGGCGGTGGCGCTGTCGGTGAGAGGATACGCGGTGGCGGACACGAGCATGCCGGCCGCGCCGATGATCCCCACGCGCAACGGTCCGTCGCTAATCCCGCGCCGCACCAGGGCGTCCGCGACCCGTCCGCCAGCGAGCACGCCGAGCGTACCGACAGTCATAGTTAATACGCCCTGAAGCATTCCCGCACGTGACGCGGGCCAGCCATGTGTTCGTACGAGAAAGGTCGCGAGCCAGATGGCGATACCGTAGTTCACCGTCGCCGAAAGCGTGAAACCCGCGATGAGAGAAGTGAACGTGCGGAGGTTTCGACGCATGTACGCGAAGAGCGTGGAGATCGGCTCGACCCGTCGGCCCTCTTCACGGCGCACCGGCTCCTTCACGGTCATCATGAGCAGCGCGATGAGCAGTCCGGGCAGACCGACAAGGAAAAAGACCGTCTGCCACGGCCGAATCGAGCCGATCACGGGCAGCGTCCACATCGCTTGGGCGGAGACGAGTCCCACGATCCAACCGCCAATGAAGTACGCGAGCCCTGAGCCGACGAATACTCCCATGGCGTACACGCTCATGGCGGTGCCGAGTCGTTCGCGCGGGAACAAGTCCGCGATCAGCGACACGGCCGGGGCCTGCAGCGTCGCCTCGCCGACGCCGACGCCGACGCGCGCGAAGAGCAATCTCCAGAAGCTGCCCGCCAGACCGCACAACGCCGTCATCACGCTCCACAGCGCGATGCCGACTGCGATGATGTTTCGCCGGCTCGAGCGGTCCGCCAACCTCGCGATCGGGAGGCCAAGCAGCGAATAGAAAACGGCAAACGGGAGCCCGATCAGTAGTCCGGTTTTCGTGTCCGACAGCCCCAGGTCCCGTTGCATGGGCTCGACCAGCAACGTCATGATCAGTCGGTCGATGAACCCCGACAGATTGGCGAGCATGAGAAGCCCAACGACGTACCACGCCCGGACGTGCTGATTCAATTCGAGCGCCGCCGAGCCGTGATGAGCACCGCGATCTCGTCGGGTCGCGGATTGATGAAATCCAGCCGGATGCGCCCGTCCGGAGAAGGAAGCGTCGTCACGATCGCCGGTATCGAACTGTTCGTCAGCGCCCAGCCCGCGGGCAGAACGACAGCATTCGCCGGCCGCCCGAACGACCGATCCCACACCAGCTCTTCACCGACCAGTTTGTAGCGCGCGGTGTCCGTGTACGTCTCGAACATGCGCAACCGGACGCTCTCTCCCGGCTTGGCCGGCGGGAAGTGAAAGACGACGACTTCGGAATCGCCGCGTTGTACGTCGAACTTCAATTCCTCGCCCGTATCGAGCAGTATGGCCCGCGGTCGTGAGACAGTGCTTCCCGCTCGAACGACGTTCAGGTATCGGTCGACCCCTGGCCGCGTCTCGGTGTAGTCGTGGAACAGGTCGAACGCGTGCGTTTCGGGCTGCTGGAGATAGTAGACAATCTCGCGCGTCTGATGCGCGCGTTCATCGAGTCGTCGCCGCAGTTCGTTGGGCAGCGCCGAGACGCTTCCGCGATTGAACGTCGATCGACGCGCCCGCAGCTGCACCGGCGCTTCCGACGGCGTGTTGTTCCAAAAAGAGACTTTGAGGCGACCGTCGGCTTCCTGAAGAATCTGCGACGGAAAGTTGCTCGAGATCAGCTCGAACCCTGTCGGGAGGACGATGGCATTGCGCTTGATCCCCAGCGGACGGTCGAACACGAGCGTGTCGCCTGCCATCCGATAACTGGCCGTGTCGAAGTACGTCTTGTCGATGAGAATACGCGCCTCGCCATCTTTCGCGACTGGCCGAGCCAGTCGCACTCGGATGTACTGTCCCGTGGAATCCGCGTTGCGCACGCCTCCCTCGCGCGCGACGCTGCCTCCCACGACGTCGAACACGAGCGGCTTTCCGGACATCGCGTCGATGACGCGCTCGTCGCTCGCGACGCTGCCCTTGCGAATCGGGTTGAAGAATTGCGTCGCCGCCGGCGTCGTCGCGGTCACCTCGTAGAGAATGCGGAACTTCCCCGAGCCAGGCGCGAGCAGCTCGTACCGCGTGTAGTCGTCCGCTTGCGTCTGTCGCGCTGGAGGGGCCTGGGCGAATGCGCCACCCGCGACGCCGAGGGCGAGCGCTCCCGTTAGACAATTCCGGCGCATCATTGCGAGCTCGGCAACCACCGCTTCGCGATCTTCAACGCCGCGGAACCCATCACGGTCACCACCTCGTATTCGCCTTTGGCGCCAATCAGCATGTGCGCGGCCCAGGGCTCCATCCCGTATTCCTCGGTCAACCAGCGCACCATGTCGGAGGTCGCCAGTTGAACGGCGCGATCGAGGGTGCTGATGAACTCCGCCTGGCTCCCAACGGAGATGATGTAGTCACGCGTGATCACGCGCGGCCCGGTGAGCCCCCCCTTCTTCTTGAGGTCCACGCTGAACTCAACGTTCATCGAGGTCTCGATTCCCGCGCCGGTTGGCTCACCGTCGGCCATCAGCGCGTGTCCGTCCGCGAGAAAGAGGAGTGCTCCAGGATTGAACACGGGCAACAGCAGCGTCGACCCCTCTCGTATTTCGTTGAAATCCATGTTGCCGCCATATTCGCGCGAGGGACCCGATGTCGGCGCGAAATCTCCGGCGGGCGCTACACCGACCACGCCGAGCATGGGCTCCATCGGGAACTCGAGACGGTGCCTGGCGCTCACCGGCTCGCGCAGCTTCACCATCCCGCGCAGCGTGTCCACGTCCCACACGAGCAGATCCGAGCGCCCCGGGCGCACGAGGTCCGGTTTGTAGACGTTCGGATACAGTCCCTCGATCGCGCTGCCGGTGAGCGAGAACAGTCCGAGCCGATAATACGACCACGCCGTCCCCCGATTCGGGCGGATCTTCCGGAAGTTGACCGCGATGGCGTCACCTGGCTCCGCCCCTTCTATATAGAAGGGGCCGACCATCGGATTGCTCGGCTGTGCGCGCAGGATGTTGCGATCGTCTCGCGCGCCGGCATCGAGCAGCTTTGTCATCACGATGTCGCCAGGCTTGATCCGTGCAACGACCGGATGCCCACGCCACAGCGTGTTCCAGAAGGTGTCCGGTGCGACCCGGATCGCCGGCTGTGCGCGCGCGCTCGCGGCTACGCAAAGCAGCAGGAGGGGACGATGGATTCCGGTGTAAATCACGGACTCTTTGTCGCGTGGATTCTGAGCATCAAGTATGCGGACGCTAAGGTAGGGCCGCATCGCTCGGCCGCCAGGGCGACTGGTCCCCTTGCTGCGGTTGGCGATCCGGCCCATCCTAGCTGATGGTGGGACGCGCACGGAGGTCCGATGAAAGTCGCCGATCCTCGTACAATCGGTACTGCCGCTGACATGCAGCGGCCCGCCGATGAAGAGCTCGACCTGTTCGGTCTGACACACACCGGGAAGGTGCGCCCGGACAATGAGGATCATTTCCTCATGTGCACGGTCCACCCGCAGGTCGTCGTGCACGGAACGAGTCTGCCCGACGTCGATCAATTGCCCCTGCGCGGCTCCCGACTGGCAACCGTGCTCCTCGTCGCGGATGGTGTGGGCGGACGAGCCTCGGGAGGGGACGCCGCGCGGCTGGCTGCGGAGTCGGTCACGCGCTACGTGTCTTCCTCGCTTCGGTCGTATCATGCGGCGGGATCGGCCAGCGAGGACCAGTTGCTCGAAGCCCTGCGCAAGTCCGCGTTGCAGGCGCACGACGCCGTACGCGCAGAGGCCGCGACACGATCAGATCCCAAACCGATGGCGACGACCCTGACGCTGGCCATGGCCGTCTGGCCGTGGCTTTTCGTCGTCCAGGTGGGCGACAGCCGTTGCTATTACCTCGACGGCCAGACGTTGCGTCAGATCAC
>Ga0070696_100000990_pt1 | contig 18415 bp, 17 predicted proteins | sample KBSK1253metaG_FD_65474 | JGI IMG/M metagenome (GOLD analysis project Ga0070696, IMG submission 65474) | Corn, switchgrass and miscanthus rhizosphere microbial communities from Kellogg Biological Station, Michigan, USA - KBS K1-25-3 metaG | ecosystem: Host-associated > Plants > Roots >... | reverse complement strand
CGGTGCGATCGCATCGAGCACCTCGTTCATCACGACGACGCCGTCGATGGCGGCGGGCAGCCGATCGAGCCATTCGACGCGCGCCGCCTCGCCTGGCGCATGCCGTTCGATCGTCGCCCGCTGCAACGCGCGCAATGGCGGACTTACTTCCAGAATACTGTAATGCGTGGGCGGCGCACCGCACGCCGCGAGTGCGATCAGCACCGACGCCGCGAGCGCGCCGCTACCGGCACCCAGCTCAACGATCTGCCGACCGGGCGCCGCCGCAAGGACCGGCGCGAGCTGTCGCGCGATCGCAGCGCCGTAGAGCGGCGTCAACTCGGGACCGGTGACGAAGTCGCCTGCTTCGCCGAACTTGCGCGCGCCCGCGACGTAATAGCCGAGCGCCGGCGCATACAGCACGATCTCCATGTAGCGCGTGAATGGCATGAATCCGCCGCTGCGCTCGAGCGCTTCGCGGACGTGCGCGACGACACGCGCGCTCTGGGCACGCGCCTCGGGATCGGGGGCCGGAAGCCGGGAATCGGTCATGTCGCGTACGCATGCGCGACGGTTCGCGTGCAAGTGCCGTCTGTGCTAGATTGGCCCGATTTCATCGAAGGCAGGGTCGCGCTTGGAAGGCAGGATCGTACTGATCACCGGCGGCGCCAAGCGGGTCGGCGCCCACATCTGCCGGCGGCTGCACAAGGCAGGTGCCTCCATCATGCTGCATTTTCGCGCGTCGGCCGGTGAAGCGCGTCTGCTGCAGGCCGAGCTCAATCATTTACGCGCCAATTCCGTCGCGCTGATCCAGGCGGACCTGCTCGACGTCGGCAAGCTGCCGTCGCTGGTCGACCAGACGGTTCAGACATTCGGCAAGCTCGACGCGCTCGTCAACAACGCGTCGACCTTCTATCCGACGATGATCGGCGACATCGACGTCGAGGACTGGAACGATCTGATCGGCACCAATCTGCAGGCGCCGCTGTTCCTGTCGCAGGCCGCGGCACCCGCGCTCAAAAAGACGCAGGGCTCGATCGTCAACATCACCGATATCCATGCCGATCGTCCACTGAAGAGCTACGTCGTCTATTCGGTCGCCAAGGCGGGACTCGTCGGCCTCACGCGGTCGCTTGCGCGCGAGCTTGCACCGGATGTTCGCGTCAACGCCGTGGCGCCCGGGCCGATCCTGTGGCCCGACGAAGAGGTATTCGACGAGCTCGCGCGCCAGCGCATCATCTCGCACACGCCGCTGCGGCGCGAAGGCACGCCGGACGATATCGCGAAAGCCGTCCATTTCCTGCTGGCCGAAGCACCCTACGTGACCGGGGAGACGATCAACGTCGATGGCGGCCGGCACGTCGCGCTGTAGTGTCCTGGCCTGCCGTTCCGCAGCCCTTCGCGGCGACGCGCGCGGCGAGCCGCTCAAGGTAAAGGTCGACGACGCCGTGCGTCGCGAGCGCTACGCGCGTGCGCTCGAGATAATCGGCCGACGATCCGAACGCGCCGCAGGCTTGCGCGACGACTCCCGCCTGCGCTTCAATCGTCAAATGACCCGCGTACTGGGCGTGCTGGCGCTTGACAACGAAGCCGAGCGCGACGAGATGCCGACCTTCGCACTCGACATGAAGCCAGCGCGGCGCATACGCATTCGTCACCATTTCGCGCCGCCACAGCAGATGCAGCTCGTCGATCGCGCACGACGCCGGCAATCGATAAACGACGCCGCGGCACGATCCGCCACGATCGAGCGCCAGCACGAGGCCCGGCGCGCTTGGCCGGCCGCGCGACGCGAGCGACCACAGGCAGAAGCGCCGGTGCAGGCCGTGCACGGAAGCGCGCCGCGATTCGGCGAACGGGAACAATGGGTTCCACAGCAGCGATCCGTACGCGAAGACCCACCAGCCGGCGCCCTTGGGCTTTGCCTGCAACGTTTCGGTAAGCGACGCGGACAATTGCTCGTCGGTCAGCGCATGCCCTTCGGCCAGCGCCTCGACGTAAACGGCGCGCATGCGGCCTTCTTCGAGATCGCGCCGGGAAAGCGTCATCGCTCGTCGAATGCCTCAGGGTCTCGTGCGAGCTTTTCCAGCGCGACGTTCGCTTGCCGCCGCTTTGCGCCGCGCGATTTGCCGTGCGGGCCGCCTTTGCCGAGGAGCGGCGAGCGGGCGACGGGATTGCGGGGCTTCGGCATCGCGTGCCGCTTCGCACGCTTCATGGCCGCGCGGCGGGCCCGCGAACGGCATCCGCGGGCACCACCCGCCGCGCCATCGCGCGCGTTGGATCGCGCGGCGACTCGGCCAGGAACAGCGCCTGCAGGTCGTTCAGGAAACGCCGTCCGAGCGGCGTCGGCTTCAGGATTGTCGGATTGGGCTCGAGCAGGCCCTTGCGTGCGGCGTCGGCGATCGCCCGCGTGGCAGCCGAAATCGGCAACCCGGTGCGCTCGGCGAAGAGCGACGCGGGCACGCCGTCGGCCAAACGCAGCGCGTTCAGCATGAACTCGAATGGCAGTTCGCGACGCGAGACATTCGTCTCTTCCTGCAGCGGCGTGCCGCGCGCGGCCTGCTCGAGGTACTGGCTCGGCTGCTTCCAGCGCAACTGCCGCACGACGCGATCGGCGAACGATAGCTTCGAATGCGCGCCGGCACCGATCCCGAGATAATCGCCGAAGCGCCAGTAGTTGACGTTGTGCCGGCACCGGTATCCTGCCTTCGCGTGCGCGGATGTCTCGTAATGCTCATACGATCCTTGCGCCAGCATGCCGAGCACCGCGTCCTCGATATCCGCGGCGGCTTCGTCGTCGGGCAGTGATGGCGGATACCGGTGGAAGAGCGTGTTCGGCTCGAGTGTCAAGTGGTAGAACGACAGGTGCGGCGGCGCGAGCGACAGCGCAATCGCAACATCGCGGCGTGCATCATCTACCGTCTGCCCGGGCAACGCGAACATCAGGTCGAGATTCACGTTGCCGAAAATCATCAGCGCCGATTCGGCCGCGCGCCGCGCTTCGTCGGCGTCGTGCACGCGCCCCAGCGCGCGCAGGAAGCGATCGTCGAAGCTCTGCACGCCGAGCGACAACCGGTTCACGCCCGCCGCGAAGAAGCCGGCGAACTTCGTCCGCTCGAACGTGCCGGGGTTGGCTTCGAGCGTAACCTCCGCATCCGGCAACAGCGGTACGCGCGCGCGCACCGCGGAGAGGAATCGCTCGATCGACGCCGCCGAAAAAAGGCTCGGCGTGCCGCCGCCGATGAACACCGTGCCGACCTTGCGGCCCCAGATACCTGGCAGCGCGCTTTCGAGGTCGGCGATCAGCGCATCGACATACGCGTCTTCCGGCAATGTTTCAGACGCCGGGGACCTGCGCCACTCGTGCGAATTGAAATCGCAATACGGGCATTTGCGGATGCACCAGGGAATGTGGACGTAGAGCGACAACGGCGGTAATGCCGCAAAGCGCGGGCCGAGAAGCGCATCGGCGTCCACAGCGGCAACAATCCCCTCGTCACCGCTCATCGCGTTGCAGCGCGTCGAGCCGCGTGATCAGGCGACGCATCGCCTTGCCGCGATGCGACAGCGCGTTCTTTCGCGCCAGCGGCAATTCGGCGCCCGTGAACCCGGTGACGTCGTCGCGAAAATGCGGGTCGTAGCCGAACCCGCCCTCGCCGCGCGGCGCATCGACGATCGTCCCGTGCCAGACGCCTTCGGCGAGGATGGGCGCCGGATCGCCGGCGTGGCGAACCAGGGCGAGCACGCAGTAGTAGTGCGCCCGCCGATCGGTGACGCCGGCGAGCGCGGCGACAAGCGCCGCGTTGTTGCGCGCGTCGGATGAAGGCGTGCCCGCATAACGCGCACTTCGCACGCCGGGCGCGCCGCGCAGGGCATCCACGCAAATGCCCGAATCGTCGGCGAGCGCGGGCAAGCCACTGTGCTCGCTCGCGTGCCGCGCCTTTGCGAGCGCGTTCTCGATGAACGTCATGTGCGGTTCGTCGGCTTCGGGGATACCGAGTTCCGCCTGCGGAATCACGTCGAGACCGAGCGGCTCCAGCAGCCGCCGGAACTCGCGCAGCTTGCCGGAGTTGGTCGACGCCAGCACAAGCCGCGTGATCACGGCGCGAGCGCCGCGCGTTGCGCCTCGTGCAGACGAGCGATACCCTGCTGCGCGAGGGTGAGCAGCGCGTCGAATTCGGCGCGCGAGAACGGCGTGCGCTCGGCCGTTCCCTGCACTTCCACGAAGCCGCCGGCCCCGGTCATCACGACATTCATGTCGGTGTCGCAGCCGGAATCCTCGGCGTAATCGAGATCGAGAAGCGGCGTCCCGGCGACGACGCCAACCGAAACCGCCGCGACCCGATCGCGCAGCGGCTCGCTCGCGAGGCCGCGCCGCGTTCGGCACCAGGCAATGGCGTCGGCCAACGCCACGTAGCCGCCTGTGATCGACGCACAGCGCGTGCCGCCGTCGGCCTGCAGCACGTCGCAATCGATGCGAATCGTCCGCTCGCCGAGCGCCGCCAAGTCGAGCACCGCGCGAAGCGACCGTCCGATGAGGCGCTGGATTTCCTGCGTACGCCCCGACTGCCTGCCTTCGGCCGCTTCGCGCCGCGTCCGCGTATTCGTCGCGCGCGGCAGCATCCCGTATTCGGCGGTGAGCCAGCCCTGTCCCTTGCCCTTGAGGAAGAGCGGCACGCTCTCCTCGACGCTGGCCGTGCACAGCACGCGCGTCTGTCCGGCTTCGATCAGCACCGCGCCTTCGGCGTGCGTCGTGTAATGCCGTGTGATGCGCAACGGCCGCAACTCGTTCGCGCGCCGGGCGCCTGCGCGTTGTCGCTCATTGAGCGAAGTCGGTTCGATTTGCGTCGTGCTCGTCATCGCGAAGCGCCGATTATAGGCTCCCGCCGTGCGGCGACATCGCGCGGCCGGCGACGGTCCGCGCGTCGATGGCGAACGGTCGCGGCCGCCAGCCGCTTGCCCGCGCAAACGAGGCGGGATCGACTTCGAGCGACCCGGTCAAGCGCGCGATCGCCGCACCGCGACCGCAGAGCGCGCCCGCGATGCGCAACGCGGCGACGGGGACCGGAACGAGCCGCGGCGCGATGCCGAGCGCCGATGCGATGGCACGCACGAGTGCGGGCGTGGAAACGCTGTCCGCGTCGGCGACGAAGTGCGTGCCGACGACAGCGTCTTGCGCGGCAAGCGCCGCATCGAGCGCGTCGAGCAGATTGTCCAGCCCGAGCAGCGAGCGCCGGTTGTCGATCGCGCCGAGCGGCAGGAGGCGGCGCGTCGCGATCGCATCGACGAGCCGCCGGAAATTGCCGCGTGCCCCGGGCCCGTACACGAGCGGCAACCGAAGGCTCGTCGCCAGCATCGACGTGCCACTCGCGACCTGCGCAAGCGCTCGTTCCGCAGCGAGCTTGCTTCGCGCATACGCGTCCTGCGGCGCCGGCGCGTCGCCGGGCCGAAACGGCGTGCCCGGAAGCGTCCCCTCGCCGTTCACTTTCACCGTGCTCGCGAAGATGAACCGGCGCACGTCGGCTGCGACACACGCCAGCGCCAGACGCTCGGTAACTTCGACGTTCGCGGTCTTGTACGTCGCGTCGGCATCGGACGCGGGTTCGTCCATCACGTGCGCGCGTCCGGCAAGGTGCACGAGCGCGAATACGCCGCCGAGCCGGTGCGCGAGGTCGTTCACGCTGGTACGCGCGAGATCGATGCCGACGACGTCGACGTCTGTCCCGGATGGCGCGCAATCATGCACGAATCGCCGCACCGGCTGCCCGCGTGCCGCGAGGCGAGCGGCGTACGCCGAGCCGATGAAGCCGCCGGCGCCGGTCACGGCGATCAACGCACCCTTCATAACCACTTCCAGCCATGCTTCGAATAGAACCGCGCGCCGCTCGCGAGAAACCAGCCGATGTGTCGCAGCCCTTTCGATGCCGCGGCGCCGCCGTGATGCACGATGCAGACACTCGGCACGAACGCGTTGCGCGTCACCTGGCCGAGACGCATGCTCCAGTCGAAATCCTCGAAATAGAGGAAGAAGCGCGGATCGAAACCGCCGGTGCGGTCGATTACGTCGCGCCGGATGAGCAGGAACGCGCCGGACATCACCGGCACCCCGATCGCGTCGCGCGGCGGATCCGCATCGACAATGTCGCGCAACTCATAACGTGCGAGCCGCCGCTCGAACAGCCGCTGCAGGAACCGCGGGGCGATGCCGCGCAGCAGCAGGTCGAAGATCGCCGGATAGCGCTTGCACAGATAAACCCGATTGCCCGCGCCGTCCTTGACCGATGGCGCGAGCGCACCCACTTCCGGATGCGCGTCGAGCCAGCGGATGGCGTTCGTCAGCGCATCCGGAGCAGGCTCGGCATCGGGGTTGAGAACCAGATGGTAGTCGGCCCCCGTCCCGTGCAGCACGAGGTTGTGCGCGGCGCCGAATCCGATGTTCGCATGGCCGTGCAGGTACATGACATGGACGGGCTTGTCCGCGAACCGGTCACGCCCGAGGTCGATCACGCGCTCGGCAATGCCGCGATCGGCGCTGTTGTCGACCAGCGCGAGATGCACGGTCTTGAGTACGCCCGCGCCCTGCGCCGCCTCGATGGCGACGCCAAGCGTGTCGAGCGTTCGCTCGAGCAGCGGCAGATCGGGATGATACGTGACGATGCTGATCTGCAGCGACGACGGCAGCACGGCGTCCGACCATGGCATTCAGGAGCGGCACAGCATACATTGCGCGAGGTCCCCTATCGTCACGGAGGTCACATGTCCGTTCATTCACCCGGATCGCCCGAAAGCCCGGTCGAACCGGCGGGAGCAAGCGTGCGTTACGCTGTAGAACCGCTTCGCGCGTACGCCAACGCGCTGCTGCTCGCCGCGGGCCTGCGCAGCGATATCGCCGGCGATACGGCCACGATCCTGCTCGACGGCGACCTGATGGGTCATACGACGCACGGCCTCGCGCTCCTGCCCGGTTATCTCGACGAGCTCACTCACGACCGGATGCGCAAGGCCGGCGCGCCGATCACGATCCACGCGTCGCAAGCCGCGCAGACGTGGGACGGGCAGCGGTTGCCGGGACCGTGGCTCACGCTGCGTGCACTCGATGCCTCGCAGGCGATGGCGACGTCGCAGGGAACGGGCACGGTCGTGATCCGCCGCTCGCACCACATCGCGTGCCTCGCTGCGTACGCGAAGCGCGCTGCGGAGCGCGGTTTCGTCGCACTCGTCTGCTGCATCGATCCCTCGACGCACAGCGTCGCGCCGTTCGGTGCGGTCACGCCGGTGTTCACGCCCAATCCGCTCGCCGCCGGCATCCCGACATCCGGCGATCCGATCCTGCTCGACATATCCGCGAGCTACACGACGAACGGGATGACGACGCGCCTGCACAAGACCGGCGAATCGTTGCCGCATCCGTGGTTGCAGGATGCCGATGGCAATCCGACGCGCGATCCCGGCGTGCTTTTCGATGAGCGCAAGGGGACGTTGCTGCCGCTCGGTGGCCTCGATGCGGGACACAAGGGATTCGCGTTGGCGCTCCTCATCGAGGCGCTGACGGCGGGGCTCGCGGGTCATGGACGCGCCGATCCGGCCGAAGGCTGGGGTGCCTGCGTGTTCGTGCAGGTGCTGAATCCGGCAGCGTTCGGTGGCACGGCCGCGTTCGCCGCACAGATGGACTGGCTCGTTCGCGCGTGCCACGACGCAACGCCGCGGCCGGGAGGACCACCGGTGCGATTGCCGGGCGAGCGCGCGCTGCGCAGTTACCGCGAACAGCGCGCGAATGGCGTCGCGCTTTATCCGACGATCATGCCGGCGCTCGAGCCGTGGTCGCGCAGGCTCGGCGTAACGGGCCCCGCGCCCGTTTCCTGATCGGTACGCCTGTCGCCCGGGTCTGAATCGACGTTGACGGAAGAATCAGCCGGCTGCCAGCGCGGCGTGGACCGGAAGAATCGCCAGGAGCGCGACCACCAGCCACGCCCAGAGCGCGGGATCGCGCAAGCGATCATGTGGACTGCGGGATCGGAAATCGTGACGAAGAATCGGTGTATCCATGAGTTTTAGGGGGGAACTATTGCGCGTGCCGCCGCGACGCGCGGAATTCCCGCAAGGTCGCGCAGCGACTCGACATCGGAAAAGCCGGCGCCAAGCATCAGATCGCGGACCGCTTCCGCTTGGTCATAGCCGTGCTCGACGACCAGCGCGCCGCCCTCCACCAGCCGTTCGCGCGCGCCGCGGATGATGATCCGCAACGCATCGAGCCCGTCCACACCCGCGCAAAGCGCCGTGCGTGGCTCGAACCGCACATCGCCTTCGCGCAGATGCGCATCGCGCTCGGCAACGTAGGGCGGGTTGCTCGCAATCAGCTCGAAACGCGCGCCCCCGGTCGGAAGATCAGCATACCAGTCGGATTGGAGCCAGCGCACGTTCGCAAGTTTCATCCGCTCGGCATTTTTCCTCGCGACGACAAGGGCTGCGGCCGATCGGTCCGTCGCCAACACTTCCGTCCGGGGTCGCTCATACGCGATGGCGAGCGCGATTGCGCCCGATCCGGTGCCGAGTTCGAGCACACCCAGCGGACGATCGGCAGGCAGGCGCCGCAGCGCGCATTCGACGAGCGTTTCCGTCTCCGGTCGCGGAATCAACACCGAACGGTCGACGGCGAGCGACAATCCCCAGAACTCGCGCCACCCGGTGAGGTAGGCGACCGGCTCGCCGTCGCGGCGCTGTCGCGCCAGCGCGAAGAATTGCTCGGCCTGCGAGTGCGCGAGCGCATCGGTCGGATGCGCGATCAGCCATGCGCGATCGGCGCGCAGCACATGCGCGAGCAGCACCTGCGCGTCGATCGGCGCGACGCCGGCCTGCGCCAGCGCCTGGCGCACCGTCAATCGATCAGCCACGAACGCATTCTTCGTTCGCCCGAAGCACGATGGCCGCCGATCATCGCACGGGCCACTGCGGTCGCCAGTGCGCGTCGCGAACCGCTTCGAAGACCCGCAGGCGGCGGCTGTAGTAATGACCCCAGCCGATATCGGCGAGTCCCGCCTTCAGCAGCACCTGCTGGGACGCCGCGTTGTCCGGATGCGTCACGCCGACGATCCGGTGCAAGCCGAGATCGTCGAGCCCATAGGCAACGAGCGCGCGCGCGCCTTCGGTCGCGTAACCGCTGCCCCACGCCCCGTGACGCAGCCGGTAACCGACCTCGATTTCCGCCGTGCGCGGAATGTATTTCAATGCGAACCAGCCGATGAAGTCGCCGTTGTCGCGGCGCGTCGCGCGCCATGTGCCGAGTCCCGGATACAGTGCGTAGGCGCGCGGCAACCGGCGCATCACCTCGTCGACCTGCTCGCGTGTCGATGCGAGTCCGGCGCCGATGTATTGCATCACGCGCGGGTCCGCGTCCAGCTCGTAGAGCTCGTTGCCGTGATGGCGCGTGATTTCCGAGAGCGCCAGGCGCACGGTCAGGAGCCACGGCTCGGGATCCTCGTGCATGGAGCGCTCCCGCGAAACGGCGATGCGCCGCTGACTCACGTGTTCGATGCCTCCCCGGCAAGATCGGCAAGCTGCTCCGCCTGGAATTCCTGCGCGAGCGCGCCGATCAGCTCGTCGAGGTCGCCCTGCATGATGGCGTCGATCTTGTAGAGCGTAAGATCGATCCGGTGGTCGGTCACGCGCCCTTGCGGAAAATTGTACGTGCGGATCCGCTCGCTGCGATCGCCCGACCCGATGAGACTCTTGCGATGCGCCGCCTCCTTCTGCTGACGCTCGCGCCGATCGCGATCGACGAGCCGCGATGCCAGCACCGACATCGCCTGCGCGCGATTGCGATGTTGCGAGCGATCGTCCTGGCATTCGACGACGATGCCGGTCGGCACGTGCGTGATCCGCACCGCGGAGTCGGTCTTGTTGACGTGCTGGCCGCCCGCGCCCGAGGCGCGATACGTATCGACGCGCAGATCGGCGGGGTTGATCGCGATGTCGGCCACCGGATCGGCCTCGGGCAGCACCGCGACGGTGCACGCCGACGTGTGGATGCGGCCCTGCGCTTCCGTTTCCGGCACGCGCTGCACACGATGCCCGCCCGATTCGAACTTGAGCCGCGCGTACACGCCGCTGCCCGCGATCCGCGCGACGATTTCGCGATAGCCACCGAGATCCGACGGCGATTCCGAGACGATTTCGACGCGCCAGCCCTTGCGCTCGGCGTAGCGCGCGTACATCCGGAATAGTGCCGCTGCAAACAACGCCGATTCGTCACCGCCGGTTCCGGCGCGGATCTCGATGAACACATTGCGCTCGTCGCTCGGATCCCTTGGCAACAGCATCGACTGCAGATCACCGGTAAGCGCGGCAAGCCGTGTCTCGGCGGCGCGCCGCTCCTCGTCCGCGTAGTCGCGCATCTTCGGGTCGTGCGCCATCTCCACCGCGGCGGCCAGATCGGCTTCGGCATGCTCGAATTCGGCGAAGCGCGCGACGACCGGATCGATTTCCGCGCGCTCGCGCGCGAGAGCGCGATAGCGGTCGAGATCGCGCGTCGCATCTTCGGCGGCGAGCAACGCATCGAGCTCCTGCAAGCGAAGGGTCAATTGATCGAGCTTGGTGCGTAGCGAGATTTTCATGGGACTGCAGGGTCGCCGCTCGACGAGGCGTCAGAATCTGGTTGGAATTGCGGCCGGATGCCGTCGTGCGATCGGCTTCCGCGCGGATTCAAGCGCCGGCGCAAGGCTGCCGGCAAAGCGCCAACGGCAGAGCTACCCCTCGGGGGGCGGCTCGGCGCAGCCGTAGACGCGCGAGAAAAGCGCGATGAGCTCGGCGCGTTCGGCTTCGCCCGCCGCATTGAGCGCAGCAAGCGATGGATGCAGGAACTTGCTCGTCAGTCCGCGCGCGAGCGCGTCGAGGACCTCGTCCGCTGGCGTGCCCGCCGCGAGCATGCGGCGCGCGCGGTCGAGCTCGCGGTTGCGCATCGCCTCGTGGTGCGCCGACAGCGCGGCGATCGTCGGCACCACGCTGCGTCCCTGCAGCCAGCGCAGGAAATGCGCCGCCTGCTCGGCGATCATCTGTTCGGCCTGCAGAACCGCCTCCCGGCGGATCTGCAGGTTGTCCTTCACGATGTCGGCGAGATCGTCGACGCTATACAGGAATACGTCGTCGAGCGCTGCCGCTTCCGCTTCGACATCACGTGGCACGCCAAGATCGACGATCAGCACCGGCGCGTGCTTGCGCTGTTTCACGACGCGCTCGAGCGTCCCTTTGCCGATGATCGGCAGACTGCTCGCCGTGCAGGTGACGATGACGTCGAATTGCGCGAGCCGCTCGTTCAACTCGGTGAGCGTGATCGCGGCGGCGCCGAAACGGTGCGCGAGTTGCTGGCCGCGCTCCAGCGTCCGGTTGGCGACGGTGATCGAGCGCGGGTGGCGGCTCGCGAAGTGCGTCGCGGCGAGCTCGATCATTTCGCCCGCGCCGATCAGCAACAGGCGCTGCTCGGAGAGCGACGGAAAGATCCGCTCCGCGAGCTTCACCGCCGCGGCGGCCATCGAGATCGACGCGCTGCCGATATCGGTGTGCGAGCGGACGTCCTTGGCAACCGCGAACGTCCGCTGGAACAGCCGGTTCAGCACGAGGCCGAGCGAGCCGGCGGCATCGGCTGCGCGCACGGCCTGCTTCATCTGGCCGAGAATCTGCGGCTCGCCGAGGACCATCGAATCGAGCCCGCTCGCGACGCGAAACGCGTGCGTCACCGCGCGATCGCCGTTCAGCGTGTACACGTAGGGCGTCAGCATCGCCGGCGGCAATGCATGCGCGCGCTCGAGCCAGCGCGTCATCGGCTCGGGCTCACCGCCGTGGAAGTAAACTTCCGTGCGGTTGCACGTCGAGAGGATCGCCGCTTCCTTGACCATCCGGCCCGACGTGAGCTCGCGCAACGCTCCGGACAGCGCATCCGGCGCAAACGTCACCCGCTCGCGCACGTCGAGCGGCGCGGTCGTGTGGTTGAGGCCGAGTGTGTAAAGCGACATCGTCACGATGCGACCATCGGCGCCGGCGCGAGTTGCGTGCCGGCGGTCGACTGCAGACTGGGTGCGCCGATTTTACCGCAGGCACCCCGCTGGCCCCGTCGAAGCCGACCTATGCCTTGATGAACGCCTGCTTGCCGCCGAGCCAGCGGTCGAGATGGCGCTCCGCCGCTGCCGGATCGGTCCGCAGCAGCCCGTCCGCCGCGTCGCGCGCCTGCTCGATCAGCGCGACGTCGCGCTCGAGGTCCGCGAAGCGCAGCAGCGGCACGCCGGACTGACGCGCACCCAGGAATTCGCCGGGGCCGCGGATCAGCAGGTCCTGCCGCGCGATCTCGAAGCCGTCGGTCGTCTCGTAGATCACCTTCAGGCGCTGCTTCGCCGTATCGGTCAGCGGCTCCTCGAACAGCAGTACGCAGGTGCTCTCCGCGGAGCCGCGTCCGATGCGCCCGCGCAGTTGATGCAGTTGCGCGAGCCCGAACCGCTCGGCATGCTCGATCACCATGATCGATGCATTCGGCACGTCGACCCCCACTTCGATCACCGTCGTCGCGACGAGCACCTGTATGTCGCCGGCGACGAATGCGTCCATCGTCGCTCCCTTCTCGTCGGACTTCATGCGTCCATGCAACAGCCCGACATGGATCTGCGGCATCGATTCGAACGCGCGCGTCAGCTCGGCGTGCAATGCGACGGCCGTCTGCAGCTCGAGCTTTTCCGATTCCTCGATCAGCGGGCACACCCAGTACACCTGGCGCCCTTCGCGGCACGCCTTGCCGACCCAGGCGACGATCTCGGCGCGCCGCTTCTGGCTGACAAGGCGCGTCGTGACCGGCGTGCGGCCCGGCGGCATTTCGTCGATCGCCGAAACGTCGAGGTCGGCGTAGAACGTCATCGCCAGCGTGCGCGGAATCGGCGTCGCGCTCATCATGAGCTGATGCGCTTCGGCAAGCCCCTTGTTGCGCAGCGCGAGCCGTTGCGCGACGCCGAAGCGATGCTGCTCGTCGACGATCGCGAGCCCCAGCTGCGGCATTGCCACACCCTCCTGGAAGAGCGCGTGCGTGCCGATCGCGAACGGCGCCTTGCCGCTCGCCAGCGCGTCGAGCGTCTTGCGACGCTGCTTCGCCGGCAGCGATCCCGACAGCCACGCGATGTCGATGCCGACACCGGTCAGCCAGCTCGAAAGCTTGCGCCAATGCTGCTCGGCGAGGATTTCAGTCGGCGCCATGAACGCGACCTGCCGTCCGCTCTCGATCGCCTGCAGCGCGGCGAGCGCCGCGACAATCGTCTTGCCCGATCCGACGTCGCCTTGCAAAAGGCGCTGCATCGGCATCGCGCGCTTGAGGTCATGGGTGATCTCGCGCCACACGCGCTCCTGCGCGCGCGTGAGCTTGAACGGCACCCGATCGAGGAGCGTTCGCGTGAGCGTCCCCGTGCCGGTCAGCACCGGCGCGTGCCGCTTCGATCGTGCCTTGCGATGAGCCTTCAGCGACAACTGCTGCGCGAGCAATTCGTCGAACTTGAGCCGCGTCCACGCCGGGTGCGTGCGCGCGTCGAGCGACCTCTGCGTGAGCGACGACAACCGTGGCGGCGGCGCGTGCAGGAAGCGCACGGCATCGCCGAATTTCCAGAGGCGGCGCGTGCGCACGAGGTCCCCGGGCAGCGTTTCCTCGGTACGCGCGGCGTCGGCGAGCAGCGCGTGCGCGGTGAGCTTGCGCAGCGTGTCCTGCGCAAGGCCCGCCGTCGTCGGATAAACCGGGGTCAGTCGATCGGGCAACGGCGTATCCACCGTCACGACCCTGAATTGCGGGTGGACGATCTCCGGGCCGAAATAGCCATCGCGCACGTCGCCGAACACGCGCACACGCGTTCCCGGCGTCAGCGTCTTCTGGTGGCTGGGATAGAACGAGAAGAAGCGCAGCACGAGCGACGCGTCGCCGCGTTCCTCATCACGCAGCAGACAGACGAGTTGCCGGCGCGGCCGGTACTGGATATCCGCGCTGACGATGACACCTTCGGTTTGCACCGTGTCGCCCGATTTGACGCCGGCGAGCGGCACGACGCGCGTGTGATCCTCGTAGCGCAACGGCAGGTGCAGGACGAGGTCTTCCTCGCGCAGCACGCCCACGCGGGCGAGCTTCTCGGCGAGCGCATCGCCGGATTTCGCGCGCGCTGCGGCCGTCGACGCCTTGCTCATCGCAAGCGCTGGCCGCAACGGCGTGCGGTCGCGCCGCGGATCGTGTTATTGCCCCTGCTTGTCGACGGTCGCACGCGAGCCGGTTTTCGCCACGCCGCCAGCTGGCAACGCGGCAATTGCCTCGACTTCGATGCGTGCGCCGCGCGGCAGCGCCGCGACCTGGTACGTCGCGCGCGCGGGGTACGGCGCTTCGAAATAGCCGGCCATGATTTCGTTGACCTTCGCGAAATCCGCGAGATCGGCGAGCAGGATCGTCAGCTTCGCGACGTCGTCCAGCGTCGCGCCGGCCGCGATGGCGACAGCGCGCAGATTCCGGAACACCTGATGCGTTTGCGCCTCGACGCCGTCGACGATTTGCATCGTCTTTGGATCGAGCGGAATCTGTCCGGACAGATAGAGCGTATTGCCGGTTCGGATCGCCTGCGAATAAGGCCCAATCGCGGCCGGCGCATCGGGACTGTGGATCGCCTCCTTGGGCATGGCACCTCCGTTTTCGAATCAGCAGTTTAGCAGCGGAGGTCTTCGACCGAGCGCGCCACCGACTGGACATTCGCGTGATTTGCGGCCCGCGGAGCGCTCGGTATAATGACAGGTTCGGGGACGTAGCTCAGCTGGGAGAGCGTCGCGTTCGCAATGCGAAGGTCGAGGGTTCGATCCCCTTCGTCTCCACCAATGATTCGACAAGCTTTTCGCCAGCATCGCTGCCGGCCCACGCGATCGGCGTTTTGTTTCGTAGGTCCACCGTAAGTCCAAAAATGTCGGGGAGGTTGTGGCCCCGCCCTGTCGGACTATACGACGCTGATCCGAGTCTCCACCCTCGGCATGCCTGAAAACGGCTCGAGGTCCATAGCCCTTGGCTCTTCGATCTTCAAATAGTCGATGGAGCCACCGGCAACGTCACAGCGCGGGCCGTGCGGACGCGGTTCAAGCCTTCGCGTACCAGGATTTTACGCCGGGATGGCTGCGCACGGCGTCGTACACCGCCATGAGCTTGCGGTAGCCGGCGAATATTGTCGCCGGAATGTGATCGACCTTGCCGCCGATGAACCAGCGCACCGCCATGTGGAGTTTGAGGTCCACGACGTGGAGTGTCGCACCGCCGAAGAACGGATCGCCGAGGATGTTCTTTTCCGCCGACCTCCCCCACGCGGGCAGGAAGCCCGCCACCATCGCCTCGCGCGCGGCCCTCTTCTCGGCGTCCCCCATGCGGATGGTCGGCGCGACGACCGCGCGGAGGTCCTCCACGTGCTGCATCATTCCTTCGTGGCGCGCCGCCTCGAAGTCGTCGGCGGGGTGGAGGCCGTGGCGGCGGCCGATCAACACAAGGATGGCATTGGAGTGCGCGAGCGGTGGTTGCCCCGGTAGCTCGAGGACGGGCAAGCCCCCATAGGGCGTCTGCTCTTTCATCGCGGGCCACGCGGCGCCGTCGACGCGCGCGTCTTCGAAGTCGATGCCGGCGAGATGCAGGGCAAGGCGGCATTCCTCCCCGCGACTCACGGGAGCGTCGAAGTAGGTCAGCTTGGGCTCGTTCATGGAGGGAAGCGTACCACCACGCCGCGAATCGCATAACGCGCTCCGCCGACGAACCAAGTACCTCGAACCAGTTCGACGAGCGAGACCTCGTGCCGCCGAGGCACGCCGTAGCCGCCGACGCTTTACGGCGCAAACCTATCGCTGACCCCGCTCCGCGTACTACCTCCGATGAAGACATCAGTAAGGCGCAAGCGATACGGGATGCACTCCGGCGCCAATTACTCGCCCGCGTCGAACCGGAGTTCCTTCCATGCTGGACAGTAAGCGCGGACTGAGTCGCCCATTCCCGGCCCCAAAATATCGCGGCCGTCCTCGATGAACTCGCATGACGCACCAAGTGCGAGTGCGGCGGCGAAGCGCGACGCACTTCGTACTCAGTGCTTCGAGCGCCGTATTGGAGTTCATGGCGCTTAGCGCGTGCGCGCAAGTCGCCGACAGCAGTCATCGCGTTTCAGGACTGGATCGAGAACTGCCGGCACGGTTCGGACTTGCGGCGTTCAACCGTGCACGACCCCGGTGCCGGAGTGGCGCAGGCGGTTGAACTGGCCGTACGTGTCCTTGAGGTCGAGTCGGATTCCCGCCGTGCCTGTGGTCGTCGCGCTGCCGATCTCAGCCAACTCGAACTCGATGCCGTTGGGAATGTCGATGCGCACGCGATGGGCCGCACCCGTGGCCGGGCTGCGGATCGGCTCGCCGACGGACTCGAGCACGCCGGGAATGACGACGCGTGCCCTGCGGGCCGCGATGTCGACCTCGTATTCGATCGGTTTGAACAACGGCGGGTACACCGTGTCCGACATGGCGCGATAGACCCACCAGTGCGTTGCGCCCTCGTCGGTCTCTTCGCCGTACACGATCCGGGTAATCGCATCGCGTTGCTGGGCATTCGCGCGCTCATCGACGATCACCTGCAATTCGCCTTTGCCCTCGAATATCGGCCCGGGCCACGCATAGAGCATCGCTGCGCACACGCCGTCGAGCGTCACGTCACCGAAATGGCCCTTGTCGATGCGGAGCACCTCGAAGCCACGGCAATGGCCATCGGTTGGCAACGCCTCGAACTGGCACGGGCAGGAGTAGACACAGTTGCAGCTTCCGAATTCGACACCCTCGACATACCAATCGATGTTGCTCATCGCGCATCTCCTTCTGGAAGCACAAGTGCGGGCATGCACGGGTGCAGATCACCGAACGAATCTACCAAGGTATCCGCCCCACGCTCCTTCGTCCGCGGCGCATCGTGTCAACATCCGGCGGACGGCAAGATTACGCCACCACGCGATCCGCGCGAGGTGCTGAGTACTCCGCATAGCGCACGATAAGCGTCGGAGCGGACTGGCTGAGATTCGGGTCGGCGTCGACGCCCTCTGCTATGCTGGCCGATCCATGACGCAGGCAAGATCCCACATGGAAGACCGTTACGACGCGCAGGCCGTGGAAGCCAAGTGGCACGCCGAGTGGGAAAAGCGCGGCACGAACGTGTTGAGCGCGGAAGCGCTGCGCACCGCGACGGACCCGTACTACAACCTGATGATGTTCCCGTATCCGTCGGCGGAAGGGCTGCACATCGGCAACATCTTTGCGTTCACGGGCGCGGACGTACACGGTCGCTACTGGCGGCTGCGCGGCAAAACCGTGTTCGAGCCGATCGGATTCGATGCGTTCGGCATCCACTCCGAAAACTATGCGCTCAAAGTGCAGACGAATCCGAACGATTTGATCCCGCGCAACGTCGCGAACTTTACGCGGCAACTCAAACGCATGGGCGGCATGTTCGACTGGAGCCACGTGGTCGACACGACGCACCCCGACTACTATAAGTGGACGCAGTGGATTTTCCTCAAGCTCTACGAAGGCGGGCTCGTCGAGCGACGCGATGCGCCGGTGAACTGGTGTCCGTCATGCAAGACGGTGCTCGCGAACGAGCAGGTGATCGGCGGGTTATGCGAACGCTGCGACACACCGGTCGAGCAGCGTCGATTCCTCCAGTGGTTCTTCAGGATCAGCCGCTACGCCGAACGATTGCTCGACAACATAGCCGGGCTCGATTGGTCGGAAGTCACCAAGAAGGCGCAGGCGAACTGGGTCGGGCGCAGCGAAGGCGCCGAAATCGACTTCAACATCGATGGGGGCGACGGTGCGGTGCGCGTGTTCACGACGCGTCCGGATACGGTATTCGGCGCGACGTACATGGTGCTCGCGCCCGAGCATCCGCTGGTCGATCGACTGACGTCGGCGCAGCAACGCGAAGCAACGACGCGTTATCGCGATGCCGTGGCAAGGCGCGACCTGATCGAGCGCAAGAAGGTCGAAAAAGAGAGGGCCGGTGTGTTCACGGGTGGCCATTGCATCAACCCGGCGACCGGAAAACGCATCCCGGTCTGGATCGCGGATTACGTGCTGATGGAGTACGGTACCGGCGCGATCATGGCGGTGCCGGGTCACGATTCGCGCGACTTTGAGTTCGCGCGGCGGTTCGGCTTGCCGATCATGCGCGTGATCGCCGGTCCCGGCGAGACGGCGGCGACCCCGCTCGATGCCGCTTACGAAGGTGACGGCACGCTCGTCGCGTCGGCGCAGTTCGATGGTATGTCCGTCGCCGACGGGAAGCGCGCCATCGTCGCCTGGTTGGCGGAGCGCAAGGCCGCGGAGGCGAAGGTCACGTATCGGCTGCACGATTGGTGCATCTCGCGGCAGCGTTATTGGG
>Ga0070696_100000989_pt1 | contig 18428 bp, 25 predicted proteins | sample KBSK1253metaG_FD_65474 | JGI IMG/M metagenome (GOLD analysis project Ga0070696, IMG submission 65474) | Corn, switchgrass and miscanthus rhizosphere microbial communities from Kellogg Biological Station, Michigan, USA - KBS K1-25-3 metaG | ecosystem: Host-associated > Plants > Roots >... | reverse complement strand
ACGCGCGGGTCGAGCGCGAGCGGCACGAGCCCGGGATCCCGGCGCTGCCAGTCCGTCGCGCCGTACTCGTACGGACCGAGATCGAGCAGCGGATGCGCTCGCGCGTAGAACGAGTCGAGCTCCGCTCGCTTGATCGGCCAACCGCTGTGTGGCACCCACGCGCGCGTCTCGAAATCGTTGGCGTCGAAGGTCGAGCAGAATCCGGCCCAGTGGCCCGTGGTACCGCCGAAGTAGTGCAGCCGAGCGGCTTCCATGGGATAGTACGGCAGCCCCACGTTCGTCCCGCGATACAGCTCCTGCATCTTGGGATCGAAGTCGAATCCGCCCCCTTCGAGGAGGATGACTTTCTGGGCCTTGCCCAGCCATTCTAAAACGATGCTGATCCCCGCGGCGCCCGCGCCGACAATGCAGAGGTCGCCCTCGATGATGCTGCCATTCTCGAGCGTCCGCGCGTCGATATGCACAAACCTTAAGGTCTCAGCCGCCCACGAGAGAGTACAGTGCGCACTGCCGGGCCTCGGTGGCTGAGAGCAGCCAGCCATTTACGACGACCGTGCGTCCTTCGGCGAAGTCCGCTTTGATCAGCTCTTCGAGCGACGCTTGCGTACGGTGTGAGGCACCGATCGCCGCGCGCAACCGCGCCTGGTCGTTCTCGGAGGGGGTCTCCCGGCGATATCGAAGGCCGAGATCGCGCACGACGTCTGCGCCGAGGACCGCGAGCAGCGCCGGTTGCGCCAGTCGAGCGTCGTCCGCGTCATCGCGCGCGCACGCTACGAGGGCAACGGCTGCAGTGCCGGCCGCGCTCAAACGCAGGAATTGTCGTCGGTCGATCATTGGCGCGCCCGCAATAGTGTCGAAAAGGGGAGATATATCACGCAGGGCCCCCCCGCGGAAATGAGCCGGATCGTGTTCGTTCGATGACGAGGCGGGCGTCTGCCGCGCCGAACTTTGTGCGTGCCGAGTTGCAGATTTCTCCAGCCGCCGAGCAGATTATGTCGATGCCCGCGCTTAGCAAACACCACTGGACCGCGGCCGACGTTCGCGCGCTCATGGACGACACGCGCCACTGGCCACGATACGAGCTGCTCGACGGGGAGCTGATCGTGACCAATGCGCCCACGGCGGCGCATCAGATCGCAGTCGGCGAGCTGCTCGTACGACTCAGCGAATACTGCAAACGCGAAGACATTGGCATCGCGCTCACGTCCCCGGCGGACATCGAGCTGGCGCCGGAATCCATCATGCAGCCGGACGTGTTTGTCGTTCCCAACGACGTTATGCCGAACGATGAGCCTTTGAGTTGGCCGCACGTCCGGTCGCTGTTGCTGGCTATCGAGGTGCTTTCGCCGTCGTCGCTTCGAACCGATCGCGTCGACAAACGGGACTTCTACCTCGCCAACGGCGTCGCGGAGTACTGGATCGTCGATCTCGACGCGCGGGTCATCGAGCGGTGGACACCGGATCGCGCGACCCCTGCCCTGCACCGAGACGAATTCGTGTGGCGCCCTCCGGGATCAGGCGCGCCGTTCTTGCTCGACGTGCGGGCGTTCTTCCAGGGCAACAAGGCCCTGCCGCGATTGATCTGAGCAAGTCCTTCTGCTGTTCTCCGCGACATCCGTAGGTTTGTAGCGCGAAAACGGTGGAAGGCGGACTACGCGGATGAGACGCAGAACACGCGGACACCGCCAAGCTGAACTGCTGCGTGTTCCGCGCCTCGTCGGCGTGCTCCGTGTTCCGCCTTTTCTGCGAGACGTCACTACAACGGCGATCGGCCTAATGAAGGGCCTTCGGAGCGATTGCCAGCACCTTCACTCCGGCGCCGCGCGCAATATCCATCGCCGTGACGACCTCCTGATAGCGCACTTCGCTTCCCCCTTTGACGAACAGCACCGAGGTCGGGCGTCCGTTGAATGCAGCGTGCATTCGCGCCGGGAGCTCCGCGAGCGCAAAGTGCGTCTGGTTCAGCGCCACTTCACCCCGCGGCAGCACTTCGAGCACGATGGCTTCACAGTTCTCGGCGCACGCGGTCGACGTCGGCACCGGCAATTGCGCGTCCATTGTTCGCCGTGCCTGAAGGCTGGCGAGGAAGATCACGAGTAGCACCAACAGGATGTCGAGAAACGGCGTGACGTTGATCTCGGTCTCCACACGGAATTGCTCGGCACGCATCGGCTCCTCCAGTTTGAGGCCTGACCGAAGGTGCATTCCTTCGATTGTTCACAGTTCAACGTCGCGTGAAATGCCGGTGACGGTTCTATTACGAATCCATGAACGGCCAATCCAGATTCCAGCCATGCGACCTGACCTGACAGAAGTGGTGCCGTTACTGCAGCGCGACGTCAGCACCACTCTCGGGGATGCGCACCGGCAGCTTATTGAAGACATCGCGGCTGACGTGCAGGAGTTGGACGTGGACGGCAAAGCGGAGAAGGTGGTCAACGACGTCCAGCAGTACTTTCACGACAACAAGGTCGACCCGAAGTGGCCAAGCTGCCCGCGCCACGCGAAGCACCCGCTGTGGTACCGCGACGGCTCCTGGTGGTGTGTGGAAGACGGCATCGCCATCGCGAGACTTGGCGACCTCGCTGCCAACCGATAGTCGCGAGCTGCGGTTTGTAGCGCGACAACTGTGGAACGCGGACTACGCTCCGTGTTCCGCTTTTTTTAGCGAGACGCAACAGAGGAGCACCAATGGACTAGGTGAGTTACTCCGAACGCAGAGCGATCGCCGGATGGAACAACCAGCTTGTCACAAACCAAGCTTGTCAGAGGGCAGCTTGTCACAACCCGGCTTGGCAGCTTGTCACAACTGACTGAGTTCTGAGGCCGTTGTGACAAGCCGACGAGCTGGTTTGTGACAAGCTGTCTTCTGACAAGCTGGTGGTCCTGACAACCAATTGACCTGCCCGGCGTGTCTAACGCCGATGTGAGGTTTATCTGGCCGGAACCCAACGCGCGGCAAACAGGTTGGGAGATGATGCTAGCAACGGCGATCACAGCGTCCGCCGTCGCGGCGCTATCGACGCCCATATGGCAAGTCATTCGGGCCGGACGTGACGCAGCTGTGGTGTCGCCGAACGAACCGCGTGAAGTCGTCGTGTATGTCGCGCCGCTGACGTCGTCGCCGGTCAAGCACTCTTCAGAAACGCTAACGCGCCGTCGGCGCGCCAGGGTACCCGCGCAACCCCAGCCCTCGGTCTCCTCCGCAGCGGCAAGCACCGCTCCGATAGCGTCGGTTCCCCCAGTCGACAGCGTTGCGCCCGCGCGTATCGAGCCAGACACGGCTGCCCGCATACTGCCGACACAGCCGTCCGACCCCGCGCGATTGCGCGCCGTGCGCGGACCCGTGCTGTCGCCGTCGGCATTCACGCGTCCGTCGGCCTTCGGGCGCCCCGGCTACGAGTCGGTACTGGCCGCTTTGGGTAAGGACTTTGTGGCCATGGCGCTGGCGCTTCCGCCGACGCAGGCACAGAAGGATGAATCTTACCGCGCTGAGGCCGCCCGCTCCGCCCGAGCCGAGGATGAGCATCGCCCCATGCCCGTTGAATCCATGGGGGCGGGGATTTCGCTTCCCTTGCCGCTGTTCAGCTCCGGCCCGTCGCGCAAGCAGCGCATGCGCGACAGCGTGATACACCAGGAGAATCTCATTCGACTGCGCCACCTCGAGGAGCGGGCGCGGGCAGCGCGGGCGAAGCGCGACTCTATCCAAAAACCTCGCTGAAGATCGCGGCCACGTCGAGCCGTAGCGGCGCTGTCGCGCCGACGGGATGCCACGTCACCTCGGCGGCGACCGTGACGTCGTCTTCGGCCGGCCGCACGATGTGTACTTCGCGGTCTTCCGTGTCGACGATCCAGTACTCCGGAATGCCGAGGTCGAGATACAGCTGCCGCTTGTGGAAATAGTCACGGCGTCGCGTCGTCTCGGACGTCACCTCGACCACCAGAATCGGCTTCGGCGCCCGATCCCACGTCGTCCGCGGAGGCGCTGCGGGTCGCACCATGAGGTCCGGTTCCACTTCGCTATGAGGCCGAGCTCGGACAATCGAGCGAGGGCGGTAGATGCGGCCGAGCGCATGGGTGCGAACATATGGCTCGAGCAGCGAGTGTAGAATCGCGCCGATCGTCTCGTGAATGAACGTCGGTGCTGGTGTCACGAACAGCTCGCCGCGGACGAGCTCGTACTTGTTGCCGTCTTCCGGCAGACGATGCAGCTGCTCGATAGTCCAACGCTGTGTCGCGGGCATGGCCGAGCCTAAGCTCGGCGGCCCTGCCGAGTCAATGGGATCGCGCTTCGCGGAACTCGCCTGGTGCCTTACCCGTCCATCGGCGAAACGCCCGATGAAACGCGCTCGGCTCCGAGAACCCCAGCAGGAATCCCACCTGACCGGCCGACGTGCTCGGATTGGCGAGGTGCCGAATGGCGAGATCGCGGCGTACGTCATCCAGCAGTCGCTGAAATGACGTACCGTCATTCCGCAGCGCGCGCTGGAGATTGCGATCGCTCATCGCCAACTCGCGCGCGATCTCGCTGAGCGGTGGCACCGCGCCCTTGAGACGTTCCGCCAGGACGCGCGCCACCTGATGCGATTTGGATCCGCCTCCATTCGTATGCGTCTCCATTTCGGATAGCACGGCGTCCGCGTGCTGCTCGAACGTCCGCAGCAGTGCCGGGTTCGCGGAGAGTACGCGCGCATCGAGATGCGCGATCGGCATGACGAACCTGTCCTCCTCTGCCGCGAACCTCAACCGGGCGCCGAACACCCGGTGGTATTCCTTCTTCTCGGCCGCCCCGGGTGCCTTACGCTTGAACCACACTTCTTTCGCCAACAACGGCGTCGCCGTGAGTCTGCGCAGCTCGCGCGCGAGCCCGACCCAGATCGTGTCGACCGCCTGCTCCGGGGAGCGAAGCAGATAGTTGTCCATCGACTCGACGAAGGTGCAGCGGCAATTCACCACGCGTCCTTCGCGCTCGATGGTAATGCGCATACCGTCGTTCAGTATCCGCGCGTATCGCGACAGACGATCGAGCACCTCCCCGATCGTCTTGCAGCTGAGAATGACGTAGCCGAGGATGTCGAGCGCGCCCGGGCCGTACGCTTCGGTCATGTGGAGACCGATGAGCGGGTCGCCCGTCCGCTGAATCGCGAGGCTCCAGAGCCTCTCGACCTGTCCTCCTGGAACTCGGTCGTCGGGCACCGCGAGCGCGTTGAGACTGACCCCGCATTCCCTTGCAGCCAGTGCCGCTGGCACGCCGTGCTGCTCCAGGTACTGGAGCATGTCACTTACGACCGTTGCCGCGACCGTCGTCTCTCGCAGATGCCGCTCCCACACTGAAGGCGCCTTCGGTCAAGAAGATGGCGCCCGGGATCAAGGCCCGCCACGGTACGCGCGCGTACGATTCGTTCAACCAACGTCGCTCGCCACTCTTTCTGGAGGAAAGTCCCTTGATTCGCCATTGCAGCCTCAGCATCGCACTTCAGCTCACTCTTGCTCTCGCCGTCGCTCCTGCCGCAACAGCGCAGGATCGACCCAGCCGCCCCGGCTCCATTGCCGTCGAAGCCGACGCCATCTCGTACTTCATCGGCGGCTACTCGGGCATCGTGAACCTCTCACTGCCCAATGGATTCCAGGTCGCTTTCGGATCGGGGCGCTACGACGTTCCGACCTTCCTCCTCGAGGGCGATGGTAATTACGAAGCGGCCAAGTGGGAGGCGACGTCTACGTCCGTGCAGGTGCTGCGCGCGGGATATCGATTCAAGGGGCCGATGAAGAACGGACCGGCGCTGGCGGCGATCGTGTTGCACCAGAATTGGAACCTGCGGTCGGCAACTTCGGGCGGCGAGACGCGTTTTCGTCCACTCAGCGTCGGCATCTCGGGCGGCTACTACTTACACGTAGGCAGTCATTTCTACGTCTACCCGACGGTCGCGTACACACACAACCGGGTGATCCGCGGCACGACGTCCGTGAATGGCACGAACTACAAAGTGGCGAAGTTCGCACCGAACGGATCGGTTCACATCGGTTGGGAACGAGGCATGTAGTTCCAGCCCAAACCGAAAGAGCCTCACGGCAGATGGCGCAACTGCTGGACCTTCACCCAGAGGGTCGCAGAGGGTCGCAGAGAACGCAGAGGACGCAGAGAGATCGAATTGCTTTGGACTAAAACCAGTTCACGAATGATGTTTGACGAACTACTCTCCGACCTCCGCGTCCCCTACGTTCCTCTGCGGTAAAGCTTTTCCGACGGATCTTCATGACTGCTCCAACTCCTCAGCCGGCGAATCCGCGGACGAAGTCCGTCAAGCCCCCGACCGGCGTTCGGATTGCCTCGGCGCTGTGTTGGGTCGTTGGGGCCATCACGATCCTTGTTGCTCTCGCCATGGGCATCCCGGCGATTTCGTCTGGGTCGGGGCTGGTGCCCACCGTCATGAACGTCCTTGCGGGCGTGATCGTCTGCGTGGCGGCGGTCCAGATTCGCAGACAGCGGAAGATTGGCGTCCTTCTGATGCTTGTCGCCTGGGCTATACCGACTGTGGCCGCACTCGTCCAGCATCTGCCGGTTCGCGGGTCTCTTTTCTTGTTTGTGGCCCTCCTCTTCGCTGGAGCTAACTGGAAGCATTTTCGCTGACGGGTTCAATGTCGGCGCAAAGCATAGTCGACATTCGGACGTTTCCGCCAAATCAGCGTCCTTTCCGCGTCGAAACAGCCGCCCGCTTGATCTGTACCGGTGAGCCAGCGTCCGAGATCAAGGCAAAAGGCTACAGATATGGCGACATGAGTCGAGCGATACCGTCGCGAACGCGAACCGGAAATGGCCGCCCGTCCGCGTCCGCGAGCGTGAACGGACGGCTCGCCGCAATGCGCTCGTCGATCAGCCCCTGAATCGCCAGCGCGAACGGCTCGTCGTAACACTCGACGTCGAGCTCGAAGTTCAGGCGCAGGCTGCGCGGATCCCAGTTGGTCGTGCCGATCAGCGCCCACGAGCGATCGATCACCAGCAGCTTGGCGTGGTCGAATGGAGGCGGCGTGAGATGCACGTGGCCGCCCGGCTTCAGCAGCTGCCAGAGCAGCGCGCGCGACGCCCATTGCGCCAGCGGAATGTTGCCGCGCTCCGGGAGCACGATGTCCACGCGCACGCCGCGCAGCGCGGCGACGGACAGCGCCGCGATCATCGGCGCGTCGGGCAGAAAATACGGCGTCACGATGCTCACCGACTCGCGCGCGGACGAGACGGCGCCGAAGAGCACGTTGCGAATGATCTCGAAGTCCCGGTCCGGCCCGTCGGTAATGACCCGCGCCGCGATCGTCCCCGCTCGCGACTCGACCGGTGGATACCAGCGCGGTCCATCGAGAATCTCACGCGTGACAAATGCCCAGTCCTCGGCGAACGCGTCCTGGAGCTGCTGCACGACCGGCCCGCGAATCCGGAAGTGCACGTCCCGGATGCGTCGTCGCGGACGCATCGCCGCGACGTTGGACTCCTGGATGTTCATCCCGCCCGCGAAGGCGAGCGTGCCGTCCGCGATGAGCACCTTGCGGTGCGTTCGCAGGTTGAAGAACGCGATCCCCGTGCGTGACACGATCGGCAGAAAGCGCGCGACACGGACCCCCGCGCGTCGCAGCGTCCGGTGCACAAAAGGATACGTGTACCTCGCTCCCACGTCGTCGACCAGCACGCGGACGTCGACGCCGCGCCGCACCGCCCGCGCCAACGCCTGGACGAAGCTGCTGCCGGAGCGGTCATCGGCGAAGATGTACGAGCAGAGCGCGATCGACGTGGTCGCGCCGTCGATCGCCGTCAACATTGCCGGATATGCTTCGTCGCCATCGCGGAGCGGCTCGATGCTGTTCCCGCCGAGCAGCGGCCTGCCGCTCAGCTGCTCCGACAATCGCGCGAGCCCCGCCAGCCGCGGCCGCGCCTGAACCGAGAGCCCTCCCCCGTCCGGCGTGGCACCGCGTGACACGAGACGCCGCTCGCGTTGAATCTCAGTTGCCTGGCGACGGATGCGGTTGAGACCGAACAGCGCATAGAGCAGAACACCCGCGCCGGGCGCGAGCCAGATCAGTCCGACCCAGCCGATCGCCGCGCGAGTGTCGCGTTTGCGCAGGACGGCGTGAAGGCTGGCCGCGATGTCCACGACCAGGATGACGAAGGCGAGCAACGGCTGCCATTCATCAGGCATCACGTTCATGGACCTGCAAGGTACTCAGGTGATGCCGCAGGGCTGAGCTCGTAGCTCGAGAAGGTGACGATCCACAAGCACGCAACGGTTGATCGAGTATGCGATGGAAACGAGCAACTTTGCCGGGCCTGTCCCTGCTTCTCCTTGGTGCATTCATCAGTTGCGAGGACAGCACCGCGATCTCGCCCATCGAGGTGATGGGGACGTACGTGCTCGTGCAGGTCGATTCGAGCACGCTGCCGACCGTTCTTTTCGACGGCCAGATCAGCGGCCGAGTGCTAGCTGACACCTTCCGGCTGCGCGCGGATTTTCGCGGAACCCGATCCATGGTCTTGGATTGGGAAAACGTGGCGCAGCACACCAGCACGGGGCCGCAGCGGGGATTGACCGACTATAGCTATCATATTGCCGGTGATCGAATCGAACTGCAGTTCGTTTGTCCCATCAACGCCCTTTGCTCTGCAGTCCTCGAACCTCGCATCAGCGCGTCGCTTACCGCCGATGGCCTTCGGATCACGTCCGGATATCGGCGTCTACCATTGGTGTACGCCCGAGTCTCCAGAGCACCGTAGGGGACGCGTCGTCGAGCATTCTCTCCCCTAGAAAGCGATGGCGCAGCTGGAACTGGTGGCGCTCGTCGTGCGTGAGTACGATCCCGCGATCGACTTCTTCGTGCGTGTGCTCGGCTTCGAGCTCGTCGAAGACGTCCCTTCTTTGACCAACGACGGCAGACCGAAGCGCTGGGTCGTGGTGCGCCCCGTCGGTGCCGCGACGGGCATTCTCCTGGCGCGGGCGGACGGCGCGCAGCAGGAGAGTGTCGTCGGACAGCAGTTCGCCGGCCGCGTCGGCCTCTTCCTGCGCGTCGATGATTTTGTGGCGACGTACTCCCGGATGGTCGCGGCTGGCGTCAATTTCGTGTCCGCTCCTCGCGTGGAAGCCTATGGCCAGGTGGCCGTCTTCCTCGACATTGCTGGCAATCGGTGGGACCTCCTCGGAGCTGCTACTCAAATGCCATTCAAGAGCAAAGCGCAGCGGCGCAAGTTCGCCGAGCTGCTGGTAAAAGGTGAGATATCGCCCGAGACGTTCGAGGAGTGGAATCGTGAGACGGGCGACGCGGAGCTTCCGGAGCGCGCGTCACGGAAGCCTGCCAAGAAACGACCAGCCGCTAAGGCGCGAGCTGCGGCTAAGAAGAAGAGGAAGACGAAGACGCCGGCTCGGCGTTCCGTTCGAAAGTCGGCTCGCAAGCGGAAGAAGTAGTTAGGTCGCTCGCCATGACGCCGCCGCTGCCTACCCCCAAAATCGGGAGAATGGGCTACAACCCGGCCAACTTTGCTCACCATTTGGGCACCGGGCCGTGGGTGAGCGGCTACTCGGTCTACTACGCGATCAGCTTCTACGATGCGAGGACGCAGAGAGAGTCGCCTCGCTCAAAGTGGTGGGGGCCCAAGACAGACCCGAAGAAGCTGTACGGGGGTTTCGGCCTGATCAGAATACCTGTCGATCCCACCGGTCAGGCCACGGCGCGACGCATCTGGCGCAAGTTCGAAGGCGAGAAAGAAAAGCTGATTCACGAGCTTTCAGATAACGTCACCACGAAGTATCAGGACGACATTCTCTAGGTATGCGGCCGCGTCTCGCTCAAAATCATTGAACGCGACTCGCTTTTGTAAACTGCTCGTACAAAACAGCGCGAAATAACGCTGTCCCTTTTTGGGCGGAATCCCGAGACTCTTCCCGACTCGCACGACGGGAGAGTGCATGGGACGGGACGTGTTTCGGGTTTCGCTGACGTTTCTGCTGGCTCCGCTGATGCTCGCGGCGCAGGACACCACGTCGCTGCCGTTCACGATCAGCGGCTATGTGACGACGAGCTACACCTCCAGCGCGCGCGCGATCGGCGATACGATCATCGTGGGACGCGCGTACGATCGTCGCAGCAACACCTTTCTCATCAACGTCGCGAACCTGACGCTGGAGCGTGCCGCGCCAACGGATCGGGTGGCGGCTGGGTTCCGCGCCGAAGCGTGGCTCGGTCCACAGGCCGCGCTCGTGAAGTCCGCGGGTCTCGACCTCGGTCCCAACACCGACATCTGGCAGGCGTACGTGGTGCTGAACCTCCCGATATCCGGGAAAGACCGGTACCTCCAGCTCAAGGCGGGCAAGATCGCGGCGCTGGTCGGGCTCGAGGTGGGGCAGGAGACGCTCAATCCGAACGCGGCGGTCGGGTACCAGAATCTCCTGGTCGAGCCATTCACCGAGACAGGCGTGGAGCTGTCCGCCAGGCTCGGACCCCGCATCGACGCCGAGCTGCGCCTGAGCAACGGCTGGGACCAGGTGGTCGACGTCAATTCCGGTAAGACGGTGACCGCCCGCGTCGGCCTTGCGCCGGACGACAAGACCCTGCTCGCGCTGACGGGGTCACTGGGCCCGGAGCAGGTGCTGAACAACTCGAGCAGTCGCGCGGCGGTTGATGTCGTTGCGTCGCGCCGAATCGTATCGGCGGCGAACCTCGTCCTCCAGCTCGACTACGGACACGAAGACGTCGCCGGCTCGAAGGCGACGTGGAGTGCGGCAGGCACTTGGCTGACGTACGACCTGGCGCCCAGCGCATCGCTGGCGCTCCGAGCGGACTACGTGAACGACCAGAACGGCGCGCGGACGTCGGGCGTCCTGGGCTTCCCCGCCAACTCCGGAATGGCCGTGCGCAGTTTCACGGCGACACTGAACCAGAAGACTTGGGCCCACACCCTCGTTCGACCGGAGCTGCGGTTCGATCGCGCCACGCTCCCCGTGTTCGATGGCAGCAAAGCCCAAGTGTCCTACGGCATGGCACTGTCCTACGTCTTCTGAAACCAGGCCAGATCCGACATTGCACCTTCGGCCGACTAATTCCTTTTCACCTCAACTCCGAGACGGACAGCGATGACTTTGCACCCCGTTGATGACGCCGTGAACGCAATCAACCAGGCAGACACGAGCTGGATGCTCATCTCCACGGCGCTGGTGCTCCTGATGACACCGGCGCTCGCCTTCTTCTACGGAGGGCTCGTCCGCGCCAAGAACACGCTCAACACCATGATGATGAGCTTCGTCGCGCTCGGATTCGTGGGCATCGCGTGGGCATTGCTGGGTTACTCACTCGCGTTCTCGAATTGGGCGGCGGCGCCAGGCGTCGATCGCTGGATCGGCTCGTTCGCCAACGTGCTGCTTCGCGGGGTGGGGCTCGAGGCGCACGGTACGATCCCGCACGTGGTCTTCATGGGGTACCAGGCGACCTTCGCGATCATCACGGCCGCGCTGATCTCCGGCTCGATCGTGGAGCGCATGCGATTCGGACCGTACATCGCCTTCATCACGCTGTGGTGCCTGGTGGTCTATGCCCCGATCGCGCACTGGGTGTGGGGCGGAGGTTGGCTGGCCAAGCTCGGCGCGCTGGACTTCGCCGGCGGAACGGTGGTGCACGTGAACGCCGCCGTCGCGGCGTTCGTCGTGGTCATGGCGCTCGGACCGCGGAAGGACTACGCCCGACAGGCGCTGGTACCGCACGACGTGCCGTACACGCTCCTCGGCGCGGGACTTCTGTGGTTTGGCTGGTTCGGGTTCAACGGCGGCAGCGCGCTCGCGTCGAACCAGTCCGCGGCGCTGGCATTCATCAACACGATGCTCGCGCCATCCGCGACGCTGGTCGTGTGGACCATGCTCGACTTCTCTCGCTCGGGCAAGGCGACCGCGGTGGGGGCGGCGACAGCCATCGTCGTCGGTCTGGTGGCCGTGACCCCCGCGGCCGGTTTCGTGAGTCCCCTTGGAGCCGTGGTCCTCGGCGGGATCTCGGCGGTTCCGAGCTACTTCGCCCTGGTATATCGGGCGCGCACCAGTCTCGACGATTCGCTCGACGTTCTGGCCGCGCACGGTGTCGGCGGCACGACGGGCGCGCTGCTCACCGGCGTCCTGGCGCAGAAAAGCTGGAACGGAACGGCGGACGGCGCGTTGTTCGGCAACCTCCCGCAGTTGGGCATTCAGGCAGTCGCGGTGCTCGCGACGATCGTGTTCAGCGGGCTAGGGACATTTGTCATCGTGAAGGGGCTTGCCGCCGTCGCCGCGATCCGCGCAACGCCCAAGGAAGAGGGCCTCGGCCTCGACGTCACGCAGCACGGTGAAGAGGCATACAGCAGACTGGAAGGCGCCATTCTCGTGCAGGAACGTCCCGCTGCCGGCGCGGTTGTGAAGAGCCCGATCTTTGCTGACGAGCGCGGAATCGTCGGAGGAGCAGCTCTATGAAACTCGTCGTCGCGATCGTCCGGCCCGAGAAGCTCAACGACGTTCTCGAGGCGCTGTACCGCGCGGAAGTGCGCGGCCTCACGATCAGCCGCGTGCGCGGACACGGTGGAGAAGTGGAGGATGTCGAGACCTATCGCGGCATGACCGTGAAGGTCGAGCTGCACGACAAGGTGCGGATCGAAATCGGCGTATCCGATCACTTCGTGGACACGACGGTCAAGGCGATTCTTTCATCGGCGACCACGGGACAGGTCGGTGACGGAAAGATCTTCGTGCTTCCGGTCGAGAAGGTGTATCGCATCCGCACTGGCGAGCAGGATCAGGCGGCGGTCACGCCGGTACCCGTACCTGAGGAGGCGCTGGCCTGACGTAAGGCGACGCAGCCTTCTTCAGCGACGACGCTGAAGAAGGCGAGATGACGGATGCGCCGAAGTTACTTGCCGCCTCCAAGCAGCTCTCGCTTCTCCTGATCGGTGAGCCCGAGGTCGGCGGTATCCTCACGGATGTCGGGCAATTCTCGCCTTTCCGCTCGCCTGGCCAGAGCGAGCGAACCAGAGGCGCAGATTGCGGAAGCCAGCGCGAACGTTGGTGCGACCGCCAGCAAATCTCCCCAGCCAAGGCCCACGGCCTTGGCCCAGAGGGCCGATAGCAGAAGCCCGCCCATCGCCCCCCAGCCCGCAAAGCGCGGAAGCGACATCTCGTCAAACCTGCGACGGCCCTGGGTCAGCGCGAGGAGCCCGGAGAAAGTGATCCCGGCAATGAGCCCGAATACACCGAAGATGAGAGGAATCGGGACGTCGGTATTGACGCCAAACACCCAGCGCGGCACCGTGCCCACAACGAAGCATGCTGCTGCCCAGGTGAACCCCATCCCGATCGCGCCGCGAATGCGTCGCAGCATATTCCGCATGATCGCCTCCAAACCTCGCGCTGCGCGCTTCCTCAGCCGCTGCCGTCAGGCGAGCGCCAAGTTCTTTGTGATGTAAAGTATAATCAGGGAGGCGGCCTGACTCCAAGGCTCTCGACGAGCGTCCGCCGGCTTAGCTAAGATGTTAGCCCGGACGGCAACAGTCCCCCACGGAGTATTGCGCATGGATTCCATCATTCATTCGCAGGCCGCCGACATTCCGTACAACATGACGACCACGGGCTTCGACCTGCCTGGATTTCGAATCGTGGCGACTCTGGGTGTGGTGCGGGGTGTTGTCGTTCGGTCTCGATCTGTGTTCGGCACGATCGGCGCCGGCTTGCAGACGTTGTTCGGCGGAAATATCTCGCTCTTCACGGAACTCGCTGAACGAACCCGCCAGCAGGCTTTCGATACGATGTTGGTGCAGGCGGACATGGCCGGTGCGGACGCGGTGATCGGCATTCGCTATGACGCGAATGAGCTCATGCAAGGCGTGACGGAAGTACTCTGCTACGGGACGGCGGTTCAGGTGAAACCGGTGGAATGACCCGCCCACTGCTCCCAAAGAGCAGGTCGATCAATCGCCGACCTGTCACCTAGGCAAGAGATGACTCATTCCGCATCGTATCACGAGAAGGCATACGTCTGCGTGCACGTCTTTGACTCGTCGCGACCTGTACTACTCGTCTCGCGTTCTGGTCGAGATTGGTCATTCTTGTGCGGCGCCGAGCACGAGGACACCGCCGAGAACTATCGAGTCGTGGGGAAGGGACATATTCTCGACCGGGACCCAACTCTCAGCGAGCTCGCAGATCTCGTTCCGAATTGGGAGGCTGAGCGTACCTCGATTAGCGAAGACTGGGTACGCCGACCCGCCCAGGAGAATGAGTAACCCCACCTCATGCCGAGTGCCGATGGTTCTAACACCAAGAATCTCGCAGCCGGATACTTACGCTGCGTTTTAGCACTCCGTCGCGATGTCGACCCTGATGGTATCTGGAGTCCCGGCACTGATCCGGACCAAGCAGCATACGAGGTGGTCGAGAAGGCCATCCGCACAGGTCCGGCACAGCGAGCCTGGGAGCTCGTTCTCGAGGTGCTCAGACAAACCCCAGACGAGGATTTGGCAACTGAGGCTGCTGGGTCACTCGAAGACCTCGTTAGGCATCAGGGCAACAATCTGATCGATCAGCTCGAAGCTGAAGCGCAAAGCAACGAACGCTTCCGTTGGGCCCTTGGTACGATTTGGCTGGCGGAGGACGATTTATCAGCGAGTGTTCTCGAGCGAGTAGTTTGCGCGAGCGGCAACAAGATCAAGCCCCTGACTGGCCCGAAGCCTTCGTTGCGTGTTATCGATCGGATTCGGAATCGGCCACCTAACGAGTAGTTATAGCTGGCGACGGAACGTACGCTGCTAAACTTCCACGCGTTAGACATCCATCCTTATCTGCCGATGACAGAGCGTGACGTTCAAGCAACTCGGCGTCGAGCCGCGTTGCGCGGCGAAGAAGCGGTCGCCCGATGGCGCATTAAGGCCGGCGCCTGGTCCGCTCGAGTTTGGGCCGTCGTTGCCGCCGCCCCCGCGCTCGCCGCGATTCTCTGGCGCTCTGATCAAACCGTTCCAACCGTCATTGTTTCGCTCGCCTTCGCGGCTCTCTTTCTCGGGCTTTCATTCCCCATCGCGCGCGGCAGTTTTCGAGCTTCGATTGCCTTGCTTTCCTTATTCGCGATCGACAAGGCCATCGCGATCGCCAATTACGGTGCACGCGGCATCACTCAGGGACTCCTCGTATCCCTCGTGATTGTATTCGGACTGGTTCAGGGCGTCTGGGGGGCGTCCTCGCTTCGCCGCGTCCAACGCGAACGCACTTCATTACAGTCGGACGCTGCTCCGGCGGTCTAACGCGGATTTGTTGTTGACGGCGCGACTCCTTCGGAAGTCAATTGGGTTGAATGATGAAGGTGACCGCAGTTGAACTCCGGGCGTTAGCTCGGCGTACCAGACCATGAGCGAACGATCTCAAGGCCTTCTTTTACTAGGGCTGTTCGTCCTCGCTGCCTTCGTGCTGGACAAGGTCGCGGGAGCGTCTGCGTGGACTATTCTCCTCCTGGTCGTCATCGCATTTCGCGATGCCCCCGCCGCATATCGATCGCGGCAGGATAGGAAAGCACTCGCCCTCCTGATCGATATGCTGAGGAGCCAGCAGTCCATCGTTAGGGAAAGCATGCTTGGCCAAATCCAGTCCCCGCAGCTAGTCGGGTACATCCGGGAAGTCCTTGCCGCTGATGGCAGTGAAGAGCGCGAAGGCGATGTTGAGCGGTTTCCCTTTCCTGGATCGCTTCGTCGCCGCGTCGAGATTGGGTATTGGCTCCTCTGGCTGGTCAGCGCCGCAGTGTTGTCCTTCGCAGCGTTTACGGAAATGACGGCCGCTTCGCGGATAGTGGCTCTCGTCATCGCGGCAGCTGCCGGCGCAACTGCCTATTACATGATTCAGGTCCAGAGGCGATTCGCGACGATCATCGAGGTCACCCCCTTTCGCGTCAGCGAGATCTGGGGTGATGGAACCAAGCGGACCGTCTTGTTCAACAGATATCTCGAGCTCCATCATGAGCCTCGCCGTCGGCGACTGCGGCTGAGTCCAGGTGATAGTCAGTTTGGAATTGGTCTTGATTACAGGCGGCTGGCATTCAACCGGCTACTTCAACTGGTCATCGAATACGGTGGATTCCAAGTGGGTGAATCGTCTCAGCAGCGAGCTGACGAGGAGTTATGAAAGTTCTGCTGGCAATTGGAATCGTGATCTCGATCGCCTTGCTTGGGCTGAAGCTGGCGACTGCGCCGCTGTACGCGGTCTACGACGGTACCGATTGCCAGTCCGTTTACGCGCGATCACGGACTGTGGGTGATACCGCGCGTGTGGACCTCCTTCCTTATACGGCTTCGGCCGGAGCCGGGAAGCGTACGTGTGGCGAAGTCCGAGCTGGCTCCACAGACCGCAGATGACGACACCCATTCGGGTTCTTGCGTGCTTGGCCGTGGCGATCTCGATCGCGGCGATGCCCGTCGATGCCCAACGACTGATGACGAGCGCCGATCTTTCGTCGCTCACCGCGCCCCCGGCTCAACGAATCCCGTATGGACCGGAGCCGCTGCAGTTTGGGAGTTTGCGGTTGCCAAAGCGTCCTGGCCCTCATCCGGTACTCGTCTTCATCCATGGCGGATGCTGGCTGTCGGCGTTCGACATCGCGCATGTCGCGGCGCTCGAGCAAGCGATCGCCGACAGTGGCATCGCGGTATGGAGCCTGGAGTACCGCCGAGTCGGTGACACGGGCGGCGGCTGGCCGGGCACGTTCCTGGACGTGGCCCGCGGTGTCGACTATCTGCGCACGATTGCGCCGCGTTATGGGCTCGATCTCAATCGTGTCGTGCTCGGCGGCCACTCGGCGGGTGGGCACCTTGCGATATGGGCGGCAGCGCGCAAGAAGATCCCGTCGACAAGCGAGCTAGTTGTGCGCGACCCCCTCGCGGCTCGAGCCGTTTTTGCGCTTGCCCCGGCGCCGGACCTGGAAGCGTTGCACGCGTCTGGAGTGTGCCGCAGGGTCATGGATGGGTTGATCGGAGGATCGCCTACCGACTACGCCGATCGATATGCCGCAGGATCGCCGATGCGGCTTGCTCCGATCGGGCTCCCGCAGGTGTTGATCATCGGAGCACTCGACTCGGCCTGGGCGCCGGTCGGTCGCGCGTACGCGGCTCGGGCGCGTGCGGCGGGTGACAGCGCGGTGCAACTGATCGAGGCGCCCGAATCGGGTCATTTCGAGCTCATCGCGCCCGCGACGTCCACATGGCCAGTCGTCATCGGCACCCTGCGGAAGCTGTTCTCGTCGATCGGGCGCTCGACACCAGCCAAGGATCGTTGAGCGCTTGACAGCCAAGTCTCGACTTTGGTTGGTGTGTGACGGCATAATGGTAAGCAATGAGGGTCAATCGCCGCAGCTGATTTTCAATCCGATCACACGAAGTTCATGAAAGTTCTGCTGGCAGTTGGAATCGTGATCTCGATCGCCTTGCTTGCGCTGAAGCTGGCGACTGCGCCGCTGTACGCGGTCTACGACGCTGCCGATTGCCAGTCCGCCTACGCGCGGTCACGGACCATGGGTGATACCGCGCGCGTGGATCTCCATCCTTACAAGGCTTCGGCCGGAGCCGGCAAGCATAGGTGTGGCGAAGTCCGAGCACGCCGCGCTATCACTCCGGCCGACATTTCCGCGCAGCGACAGCCTGATGAGTGAACGGCGTCTCCTTCGCGCCCATTTCGGCGGGCGTCCTTCAGCTCGACGACCGACAGCCTAACATGGACTTCAGCGGTCGCGTCGCGATCGTCACCGGGGCCGCTCGCGGTCTCGGCCGCGCCGCCGCCGAGCGGTTGTATGAACGCGGCGCGGGTGTCGTGGTCAACGTGCGCGACGCGGCCCGCGCGGAGGCGTTGGCTGGATCGCTGGGCGACCGTGCGCTGGCCGTGCCGGGCGACATCACCGCCGACGGTGCGCCGGACGCGATCGTCCGCCGCACGCTCGACCGCTTCGGCCGCATCGACATTCTGGTGAACAACGCCGCGTTCGCGCGCTCGACGCGCTTTGCGAATCTCTCGGCACAGGAGTTTCGTGACGCGCTGGAGGTCAACCTGACGGCGCCGTTTCTCCTGACCAAAGCCGTGCTGCCAACGATGCAGACGCAGCGCTACGGCCGCATCATCAACATTTCCTCATCGGCGGGACGCATGGTCAGTACGTTGGGCGGCGCGCACTATACCGCGTCCAAGGCCGGCCTGCTGGGGTTGACCCGAGCCGCCGCGAAAGAGCTGGGAAAGTTCGGGATTACCGTGAACGCGGTGTGTCCAGGCATGATCGACACGGAGCTGACGCACGAGCATGCCGCGCCGGATCTGCTGGACCGCATTGCGGCGGGCTATCCGATTCCGCGGCTGGGCACCGCGCGGGAAGTCGCCGACCTCATTTGCTTCGCCGCGTCCGAAGCGGCGGGGTACATCACC
>Ga0070696_100000986_pt1 | contig 18447 bp, 17 predicted proteins | sample KBSK1253metaG_FD_65474 | JGI IMG/M metagenome (GOLD analysis project Ga0070696, IMG submission 65474) | Corn, switchgrass and miscanthus rhizosphere microbial communities from Kellogg Biological Station, Michigan, USA - KBS K1-25-3 metaG | ecosystem: Host-associated > Plants > Roots >... | reverse complement strand
CAAAACGCTTGGCCATCTACAGTTCGCCGATTCTGTTAATCTGGGTAACGCGAAAGACCTGGCCAATACACGGCTGCGCTACGCGATCCGTTATTCCAACAAGCGCGGACAGACCGCCACATTTTCCAACAGCGTCGCAATCGAGCCCGCGCCCGGAATCGCGCTCCCTCCGACAGACTTGCATCTCAGCGACGCACAGGACGCGATAACTATCTCGTGGACCCCGCCGGCTTCGAACGTAAACGGCGCCACTCCCGCGTCTATTGTGGGATACAACGTCTATCGTCGAACGGCGAAGCGCACGCTTACCGGCGAACCGATCAACTCCGAACCGCTCACGGGCACGACTTTCACTGACACAAAGTTTCAATACCTTGTTGATTATGTTTACTTCGTGCGTGCTCTTTCTCAGGGCGCGAACGGATTGATCGAGAGCGCGGACAGTGAGCCCGTCACCTTCACGCCGGTCGATAGATTTCCACCGGCGGCCCCTGATCCCGTGTCGCTCGCGTCGTCGAATGGGACGATCACGCTTTTCTGGCCGAGCAGTTCCGAACGCGACGTCACAGGGTATAACGTCTATCGCGCAGGCTCAGCGGATGCTCCCGCCGCGGATTGGGTCAAGCTCAACGATCAGCTCTTGACCACGGTCACGTTCCGCGACGATCGAGTTGTTATCGATCAGACATATTATTACCGTGTTACTGCAGTCGATCGATTCAACAATGAAAGCCAACCATCCCGGATCGTGCACGAAACGGCTCATCCTTAATCGGCATACCGATGTAGAATCCATTCGGCTCAAAACGAGCGTATGCTAGCCGGTGAAGCGCGAGGCCCGTATGCCAAATATCCTTTACACGCTCGAAAAGAAAACGGTCGAGGCTGAAGAGTCCGAGACCATACTTCAAGTCTCAATGCGCACAGGCGTACCTCATGCGCATGCCTGCGGAGGAAACGCCCGTTGCTCGACTTGCCGAGTTCTGATTCTGGACGGCCTGGAATACTGCGAGGCTCGAAACGCCAACGAACAATCGCTCGCCGACCGATTGAATTTCACTCCTGAGATTCGTCTCGCTTGTCAGACGACCTTCAACGGGGACCTGACGCTGCGGCGACTCGTGCTCGACGACGAAGATATTCAGCTTACGGGCCAGCAGACTGCCGCCGGCGCCGCTTGTTCAGTGGGTGAAGAGAAACAGTTGGCAGTGCTATTCGCGGACATCCGAGGGTTCACGCCGTTCGCCGAAGCGCTTCCACCCTATGACGTAGTTCACGTTTTGAATCGTTACTTCCATCGAATGGGCGCGGTCATTAGCCGCAACGGCGGATCGATCGACAACTACATGGGCGACGGATTGATGGCTCTCTTCGGCATGAAAGATTCGACTAGTGCCGCCCTTAACGCGGTGCGAGCGGGCCTCGAGATGATTGATGCGATGGAAGTGCTCAAGCCGTATCTCGAGATGACTTATTCGAGGACCTTCGAGATTGGCGTCGGTATTCATTACGGCGATGTTGTCGTCGGCGCGATCGGCGCTCAAAGCCTGAGACGCGTGACGGCAATCGGCGACGCGGTGAATCTCGCCAGCCGAATCGAAGCCGCTAACAAGAAGGCGGGAACAAGGCTACTTGTGTCGAACGAAACATATGAAGAAGTGAAGGACCATGTGCGCGTCGGAAACACGGTTTGTGTTTCGCTGCCGGGAAAGACCGGGGAATATTCTCTCCGCGAAATAGTTGGCCTGCATAGTTGATTTCATTGTTCGGATCGCGGCATTCAGCGGTGGTCCTATTAGAGTGTTGCTGGTGAACGTTGGTGAAGTGTAAAGATAAGACCGAGTGTTACAATCACCACGAACACAATCTGAGCGACCAGCCGCTTGAAGTCAATGTGGAATTGACTCCAATCGGAGATCACAAGAGTCGTCTTTGTCAAAAGTGGTCGCCCCAACAATAGTGTTTACGGTCCGCCAGTCACCGCGGGGAGGTTCGAGGACAAAGTAGTAACCGATATAGTGACTGAAGGACCTTCCACCCTCAACCTTCTGGAAACTACCCGTCCACGGTGGATACATACACATTAGGAGGATGGATACAGCCGCAAGCCAAATAACGAGACGCTGCGATAGTTTCAAGGACGCTATCTGCATGATGGTTCTTTCGACGCGATTGTATCACGGAACAATGAGACTCAGAGAACAAAACGGTGGAGCACAAAAATAGACAAACGCGAGCTAAGGATAGATGATAATCAAAAAAGAGTCCGAGTTAGCAACTTGGACGATACACATTGAGTCATCCGAAGAGGAACAATTCTTTCCGGTTCTTGTTTAGAGGGCTTGATGAGTACCATGGAACATCGAAGGACTGTGTTGCTAGTCCTCTCTTATCCTCTTGGGCAGATGTTGATCAAACCAGGAGAGCATATTATCCGAACCATAACCTTGATACGGCTTGCATAGAGCGATCACATAAAGACGATCTTTAGAGCTGAGGCTCTTTGCAGCGGGCCTAAAGATTGCGCGCCAAACCTCTTTGTCAGAAGCATCGGTTATTACCAAATATGTGGTATATGGCACCAAACACTTATACTCGAACGACTGGACAGCCTGGAAAAGAGGCTCGTAGCAGGCATCATATGCTTGTCGATCAGGATCGTGCTTAAGAACTACGGCGAAAACATTCATAGCTTGCCTCTGTCCACGTCGAGAGTAGACGCGGATAGTGCCGCACGTCTCGGGATACGATTCCAACGATAAGCTTTCTTGCCGTCTTTTAGTGTTTCGGACACTTCGGGTGTGCTGGCAAGCCGCTTCAATGCTGTATGGATTGATGCCATCGGGTTATTGTGCTGCGCGACGTCAAAGCCACCTGCAACAATACGGTCACGCACTTCCATCGGCGTTAGCGCCACGTTACTCGACTTAACAACCTCGCGAACGGCAAGAGCCGGGCCGACACCAACAAAGGACAGTTCCATTCGCGGCAGTGTTGGCTTTTCGCCACATAGTCGAGAAAGACTGGCCTCGGTTTCGGTTAGCTTCGCGATTCGTTCGTTGATGCCAATGACTTCCTCTTCTAACTCGTCTCGCTTCCGCTTTAGAGATTCCATCTCGCTACGGGCGAGGTTCAGTGCTTGCTCGAAAGCATCTGTTGACATACGCGGATAATACTACGGATAAAATGAAAGTCAAGCAAAAAGATAAGAGATTATCTCGCAAAGATAAATAGCAGTGGCATGAGGTTAGCGTCCGCGCGCACAAGGAGAGTCAGGGTGATCCGGTCACCTCCTTCTGACGCTTTTGAGTAAGTAGTGCCTCTATTTCCTCAGTTGTGCCAGGTACCAAACAGAGAGAGAGTGCTTGTTCACTTGTGCCATTTCCACCGTAATACCAATCTTCATAACCGGGTGCCTGAATTTCAATCCTTATGGGCATCGACGGAACCAATACGGTTACTTTGCCAGCAGCTTCCTCTCCAAGACCAGTTCCAAGCCGGTCGAGGTTGTCATCCCGACGAAACTCAATATTAGCTTCCTTAATGGGTTGACCAGTCTCAGCATCAATAAGTCGTAAGATTAGTCTTGCCCCTTGCGAGTTCAGTAGAACGATTCCGGCATCAACTACTTGTTGATCTCCGACTGTGATTTCGGGAGCCCCAACCTGGTCAACGTCATAGAAAAGTGCGCTAGTTGTCGGATAAGACAGATCCTCTTTGCCTGCGTACATTCTATACGTGCCTGGAGTTCGAACGACTATCGAAAAGTTTCCGAGTTGATCAGTGTAACCTTGTGGTATCGCACCTGGTGAACGGGGAGTTAAACAAGCCGAGACTCTTGCGTTAGCAACCGGGTTTCTATATGCATCCTTTACTTGTCCGGTGATCGTTGCTGAAAATGAGTCCTGTTTAGAAGCTTGGGATAAAGTGGGTATGCTCAGATACATTACTACTATAAAGTTACTCACCATACTCGCCTTCATATTAGCCTTCCTTTCTAAGCTTAGTGCGCCGAGATGAATACGGATTTTTCTTAGCAATCGAAGTGAGGGTAATCGCCATGCGGGAAGACTACGCTTGCGCACCTTCCGGCATCAAGTAGTCAGTCATCTAACTTTTTGTCTGATTATCGGTGTGGATCCCCAGTCATTTGACAGCGCGTTTCAATCTCGCCTTAACCGAAACCATTTCGCCCGAACGAGGTTTCAACAGCTTGGAGCGCCACGTCAGATACCCTCTTGCGCGTATCTGAAAGCGGAACGCTACTGGTGGAACCAAGAGATCCATGTTGGGGGCACTACCTATTATGTAAGGTCGCTTCGGGTCATCAAGTCTGGTAAAGGTCAGAGAGCCGCCGACCGCACTTCCCTTTTCATCTTCAATCGAGAGCTTCAGAACGCCGTATTTTGGGCCTAGCTCGAGGACTACACCCTCGGTCACTCTCCCTACTTCAACCTCTACTTGTCGCGAAGCCTTCTTATTGCCCATTGTGAAGAAGGAGAAAAAGGTGTCCGGATATCCCTGAGTTTCCTTGTGCGCACGAACGCTATAGGTACCCGGAGGCACGTCACGCAAGACAAAACTACCGTTTGAGTCTGATGTCGCACTGATGCGGCGCCGAATGTTGTTGACGTCGATTGCGTACACGGACGCTTCGGGCACAGGCCCGCTCTTCAAGTCGCGAACAACACCTACTATGCTCCCACCAGGATCCTGCGCGAATACTGGAGTGAACCCAAATAAGATGGACAGAGCGACAGCCACCGTTTTCATTTATATTTTCCTATGGGAAGAGTTGAGTTCCAGGAGGAAAGGCATTTACTTGGCCATTCACCTTGACAGTATTACTGCGCGTCTCACGAGTAGACTTCCAGATATTATTTTGCACAGTGCCATTACACATCGACCACGTACTAGTAAGAGTAAAGCCGCAGCCGCTGTTTCTGGCGATGCCAGAATTGCAGAGGTTGCCTGAGACTCCCATCGAATCAAGGAATTGGCCACCAGTATCCAGCGGCTCGCAAGGTGACGGGCTAGGAGTTCCGTTGTTACACGTGTTTGCGGACAAGTTAGAATAACTCTCTTTCACTGACCCTGAAGTAATGTCGTTGTTGTTTATGTCCACAACCTGAACCTTAATCTGACGAACCCATAGTCCACTATCGGGACAATCTGCGGGAAAGCCCGCCTGGTCGACCAGCACTCTAACGTGGTGCGGCGTAGCAACGCCCTCCGCGGTGGCGCTAGCGCTCCTGAAGAACGTCGCGCTGCCACAGCATCCTCCTACCGGTCCTGGATTGAATCCGGATCCACCGCACTGAGTCGGCACGGAAGTGTAGGAAGTCCACGTCGCTGTGATCGTTGTTTGCCCCGCGCCTATGCACGTAACCTGGCCGCCCGACACAGATGCCACTGAAGGGTTGCTGCTGTTCCACGATCCTGTTTGCTCCATCGGGTAAGTATAACCGTAGCAATCACCATGAAGCTCGAACGCGTGCAGCGTAGCAGTTCCTCCGACCTGCAGCTCAACAGATGAAGGAGAGATGTAGGACCCCTCGAAAAAGTCTCCGCAACAGTTCTGACACGCATAAGTGCTGCTGATCCCCTTTACTTCATCCACTTGCTCGGCGCGTCCAATCAATGCGAGCGGATCAGTCCCTTCGCTTTGTATAAGCGTCCACCTCACCTGTCCATGGCCCACACCGAGTGGGATCGTGTGGTCCTCGTCATCGAGGATCTGCTTGTCGCGCAGAGCGCGGATATCGATCATCACCGTTTCACCTGGCGTTATGTTTTTCAGTCCCATCCTGTAGTTGCCGCCTTCATAGTTTAGATGGGCTATGTATTTTTGCTCAACCGCAGTCGTGTTCTTGATGTAAACGACCGTTGAAGAAGTCCCATACATGTAAAAGGGATAAGCGCCGGTGCTGCTCTTTTGCGCCGAAACATCCAGCATCGGGACCTGAAAGACCTGATTGCCGCTTCGGCTCACGCTTAGAGCCGAAACAACCACGCTTCCAGGTTGAGTGCTGTAGTCGATCTCGAGCCCCGCGGATTCTGCACCGGCGCTTTGCTTATTGATTTCGTTGAGCTGCCATGCCTTTACTTCCCCGGCCCGCAGCTTGACCTCTCGGAGCGCCGTTACGGCCTCGCCGCCATCTTTCTTTATGTAACGAATGCGACCGTGCAAGACAGCCGTCTCATTACTGATGTTGCGCGCGACAAGCATTGGAGTCAGATCCTCACCTGCGATTTCTCCCAATCGAAGCCCCGCCCCGTGAAGCCTGGATGACCTGGCCTTTCCCGGATCCGCAAATTGTACGGTTGATGAAAAACCGATCAACGGGTTTTGGATCATCGCCCTGGCAATCAGGGCGCCAGGTGTACCGGAGTGTTTTATCGAAAGCCCGCCAGTCTCCTGCATAACAGCCGGCCTATCAAACGAGTCCAGTGCGGGGTCTATCAATACGGTCTGATGAGGCTGAAGAATCAATTCTTTCGATCCGTTCTGTTTCGGGTCCTTACTGTCCCTGACCAATGACGCCTCAACGATTGAATCGGTTGTGTTAGAAACAGCAAGACTGACCTGAGAATCGTGATCCGGAAGCCACCACAGGCCGTCGAGGCGAGACGAGAACATAGCTCCAGGTTCGCCAAGCTGTTCATCGAATATTACACTCGAAGCCGAATCGACTATCTTGATTTGCGCCCCCAACAGCATATCTCTTCCTCGATAGAAGAGCTGAAGGCTTCCCTGCTGAAAGGTAGGGCCACCGGGGCCGGCCCAATCAGCGAGATCAAAGACTTGAAACGTTGTCGCGTCTATCGTGACCGCGGGGACTTCAAGACGTTCGCCTGCCAGGTTGAAAAGCGTCGGCGTTACTTCGAGCGGAACAAGGCCCTTGTTGTTGAGATTGATAGAGGCTTTCAGATTCCCCTGGAAGCTGTAGTAAGTAGCTGCCATTGTGTGAGGCTTATCAGACTGAGGAAGCGCGGATGCAGAGATGTTCGAGACCGAATACTCTGCGCGAACGTGGCTCGCGGCGTTAACAATTTCAGGCAGTCGTGTCACCATCAATGTGACACCAAAAACGCTCAAGAGAAACAGACTGAGAAGGACACCAGCAAGCCGAAATCTGATAGACGCAAAGTTAGACGTTCTGTACATGGCATCTCCTTAACGCGGTTTGAGACTCTTGCCCTTCCGAAACCTCGCCGAGTTACGCGAGGCCAGATTATTCTGCCCTCGCCGACGGATTACGCCTGGCGATGACTTGCCATCGTCCAGCGCATCCATGCTTGTCTCAGCTGACTTTCAAAATGTTGGACTTTGGAAGAGTTGTTCAAGCCTTCCCATCTAGTAGGACGGAAGTAATGTGCTGAACGATTCAGAATGACCCGGAATACTTGTAAGCAACCTCTCAGCGATGTTAGGCCTTATTTCGCGTGGCCGAGCCGACGACCACAACCAACAAACCATCAACACCAAGGCTCTCGAAGCCTGCTTTCTTGCCCACCTGAGGGCCGTTTTCTTGACAACTTCAATCGGCGTCCGCTACTGTTTTTCATTCGGATGATGAGCAAATTCCTGACAATGGGAGCGCACTCTTGAATATCTTACTGGCGGCGTCGGAGGTTGTCCCGTACGCAAAAACCGGCGGGCTCGCTGACGTAGCAGGCGCATTGCCAAAAGCGCTGACGCGGCTCGGGCATAAGGTCCGAATCGTAATGCCTCGCTACAACATCGAGAAGATCGAGGCGGTTAACACGCAACTGCCGGGCGAGCTTGTTGTGCCGTTCAATTTCGGCGAACGCCGCGTGAATGTTTTTGCCGATACGTCGGGCGAGGTTCCCATCTATTTCATCGACGCGCCGGAATACTTCTCGCGCGAGAAGCTCTACGGAGATCCCGATGACGCAGAGCGCTTCGCGTTCTTTAGCCGCGCGATTCTGGAACTGGCAAAAGCGCTCGGCGAGCACTTCGACATCATTCATCTCAACGACTGGATGACTGGCCTTACCGCTGCGTATCTGAAAACCGTTTACGCGAGCGACCCGGCATTCGACGGCACAAAGACGCTGTTCACAGTTCATAACCTCGCGTTTCACGGATTGTTCAAACCCGATCAGCTTCCCGCATTCGGGCTGCCCGGGTGGATCTACAAATCGGAAGGCGGACTCGAATTTTATGGCCTGGCGAGCGCACTCAAGGCGGGGCTCGTCTTCTCCGAAGCGATATCCACGGTGAGCCCTCGTTACGCCGCTGAGATTCAGACCCCTGAGTTCGGGGAACGATTTGATGGGCTTCTGCGTGCGCGCCAAATTGATCTATACGGCATCCTCAACGGCGTTGACTACGATGAATGGAACCCTGCAACGGACAAGTACATCGCCGCGAATTATTCTCCCGAAGACATCGCCGGAAAACTCGAGTGCAAGCGCGATCTGCTCCGAGCCTTCGACTTGCCCGAAGACGTCGATCGCCCTCTGATCGGTTGTATATCGAGATTATCGGATCAGAAAGGATTCGATCTGATTCTCGAGATCGCTGACCGAATGCTCCACCGCGGAGCCACCTTCATTCTGCTCGGGTCGGGTAACGAAGTTTATGAGCGCGCCTTCCAGGCGCTGTGCGAAGCGCGCCGATCTCAGGTTGCCGTGTATCTCGGATTCTCGAACGAGCTGGCGCACAAGATCGAAGCCGGGGCGGATATGTTCCTGATGCCGTCGCGTTTCGAACCATGCGGATTGAATCAGATGTATTCGCTCAAATATGGAACGGTCCCTATCGTCCGCGCCGCGGGCGGCCTTGCCGACACGATCGAGAATTTCGATAGCACAACGATGCGAGGGAACGGATTCAAGTTTGACGAGTATCATCCCGATCGCCTTCTGGAAAAAGTTTATGAGGCAATTGAAGTTTACGCCGACAAGGAACTTTGGCGCGCCTTGATGTTGAACGGCATGCGATCCGATTTTTCCTGGGACGCGTCGGCGAGTCATTATGTAGAGCTGTATCAGCGGCTGATTGGGGTCGGGGTTTCGGCAACGGTTTGACAGATTGTGCTTGCCGGGTTGAGCATTAAGCCACGGAGGTAATGATGAGCGAGCTAGTGAATGATGTAACGGATCAAAGCTTCGATCAGGAAGTCCTGAGTGCAGACCAGCCCGTGCTGGTGGACTTCTGGGCTGAGTGGTGCCACCCGTGCAAAGCGTTAGCCCCAACCGTCGACAAGGTAGCCCAGGAGTATGATGGGAAGGCGCGAGTAGTAAAGCTGAACGTCGATGATAACAACCAGACCGGGACACGTTTTGGCGTGCGGGGCATTCCGACATTGATTCTCTTCAAGGGCGGCGCAGAGTTTGATCGCGTCGTTGGCACTACTTCGAAAGACAACATCTCACGAATGATCGATCGCGCTCTCAACAACGTCGCTTAAGGCGCGGTCATTAGCATTTTCAACTGAACAGGCGCATCGATTGCCGCTGGCAGTGTGCGCCTGTTGGTCTGTTTCGGCGGAGGCGGTCCGGACCTCCCGAACGCCGCGGTACCGCCAAACCGGCTTCCAAAGCTCGTTTCAGGCTGACATGAAAAATCTCGTGGTAGTAGGCGCTCAATGGGGCGACGAAGGAAAAGGCAAGGTCGTCGACATTCTGGCGCCGCATTTCGATATCGTCGCGCGCTATCAGGGCGGTCATAACGCGGGCCACACGGTTCGCATCGGTGAGCGCAAGTTCATCCTGAGACTCATTCCCTCCGGCATCCTGCACGAGGAATCCTCCTGCGTCATCGGCAACGGTGTGGTCGTCGACGCTCGCGCTTTTAACGGCGAGGTCCAGGAACTCCGCGAGATGGGCATCGAATGCGCCGGCCGCTTGTTCATTTCAAGTCGCGCTCACTTAATCCTACCTTATCACGCCGCACTCGACCGAGCTCGCGAAGACCGGCTTGGCGCAAACAGCGTGGGGACGACGATGCGCGGGATCGGTCCCGCTTACGAGGACAAAGCTTCGCGAACTGGCATTCGTGCCGGAGATCTGTTCTATCCTGATCTGCTACGGGAAAAGATTCGCACAAACATCGAGGGGAAGAACCGTGAATTGGCTTCGATGAATTGCGAACAGTTGAACCCGGATTCGACGCTCGATGAGTTCCTCAACGAAGCTTTGAAGCTCAAGCCATTCATTCGCGACACCGCTGCTCTGATTAACAATGCAGTCAACGAAGGCAAGGCGGTGTTGATCGAAGGCGCCCAGGGCACGATGCTCGATGTCGATCACGGCACTTATCCGTTTGTCACTTCTTCAAACGCAACGGCGGGCGGAGCGGCTACGGGACTCGGGCTCTCGCCTCGAAAGATAACCGGTGTGCTCGGCATAGCGAAGGCTTACACGACTCGAGTCGGAGGCGGTCCATTCCCAACCGAGCTGCTCGATGAGCACGGCGCATATCTGCAAAAACGCGGTAACGAATACGGGGCCGTGACTGGCCGTCCTCGCAGGACCGGGTGGTTTGACGGAGTCGTCGTTCGGTATTCAGTGATGATCAGCGGCATTGACGCGATTGCGTTGACCAAACTCGACGTGCTCGATGAATTCGAAGAGATTAAGGTAGCTACGGCTTATCGCTGCCGGGGCGAGTTATTGGAGACAATTCCGTACGGGGCGAACGTGCTTACGGAATGCGAGCCGGTTTACGAAACTTTGCCGGGTTGGAAAACAGACACAAGCGGAATAACCACTTTCGATGACCTGCCGGCGGCCGCCAGGGACTACATTCGCCGAGTCGAACAATTGTGCGGGGCCCCTGTTTCATTGATCTCCACCGGGCCGGATCGTGCCGAAACCATCATTCGAGATGACTCGCCCGTGAGCGCCTGGATGAAATGAGATAACCCGCTCGTCCCCCTGCGAAAATAAGCCGCGCGCAATATAAGCGCGAGCCGAAATCAGTTTTAATTTTATTAATTTTTCCTGTTTCAAAGATGCCGTTAGAATCAAAACCGTAAAGGCTCGAGTCGGGCGCCAGCCCCAGATCTTTCCAAGAGGCTAGCCGCGATTCGCAACACGGGAGATGACGGCAATGATTAACCATAATACTGAAGCCAGATTCGACAACCGCCCCGAACAGAGCGATAGCGAGGAAGCGCTCGAGGTCACAAGCGAGCGGGACGAGCGTGAAGATGCAGCACACATCGACCATACCGACCTCCTCAAGCTCTACCTGCGTGAGGCGAGCAGACATGCGATGCTCACCGCCGACGGAGAGAGAGACTCAGCCAGACGAATCGAACGCGCAAGACTTCGCCTCACTAAGTTGCTTTCACGATCACTCGTCGTCGCTGACTACTGCGTGTATCTTCGGCGCGCGTTTCAACTCGAACGGGAGACTCCCGCCGATCTGATCGAGCGGGCACCCGGCAGCGACCGATCCAACACGCTTCCAATTTCTGAACTCGCGGATCCCGCTCTTGCAATCATTGAACAGGCGCATCTGGAGTTCCTGACCGGGAAATCGGCGGGCCGCAAGAACAAGCGACGCGTCCCATCACGGGCCGCGTTGCGCAAGCGAATTCGGTTGTCTCGAGTCATTCGGTCGATCGCCTTCACACCCTCCGCGGAGCGCCGGCTGGTCGCGCTGTTGGAGAGCGCGGCTCGTGTCGCCCGTTCCAGCGACGCCACGGGACGAACAAAATCCGTGCCGGCAAAACAAAAGCCGACGTTGAACATCAATGGAGAAGAGTTTGATCTTGAATCGTCCGTCGCCAGGGTTATTTCGATCGGGGCTTCAACCCCGCGCGAGATGATGATTCTCTCAAGTAAGGCGACCGCTGCGTTGAACGAAATGAATGATGCAAAGCAGCGGATGACGGAAGCCAACTTGAGACTCGTCGTCTCCGTAGCGCGCCAGTATTCGAACCGAGGCTTGCCGTTTCTCGACTTGATCCAGGAAGGCAACGTTGGCTTGATGCGAGCGGTCGAGAAATTCGACTGGCGGCGCGGCTTCAGGTTTTCAACCTATGCTATGTGGTGGATCCGGCAATCGATGGCGCGCGCGCTCGACACTCAAAGCCGCATCGTCAGGCTTCCGGCTTCGGAACTCACACTGATAAACAAAGCCTCTCGAGCTTCTCGCGCGATCGGCGAAGAGACCAGCGCCGAGGCGACAAGCGATCAAATAGCCGAGCGGCTGTCGGTCGAATCCGATCGAGTAAGCGAAGCTCTCGGGTTCGCGCAGCATACCGTGACTCTTGACGGTCCCGCGAATGACAACGGCGAAGCGGCCGTTAATTTCATCGACGACGGCGACTATGCAAATCCGTTCAATGCCGCGGTGGATTGGTCGCGACGCAACGTGATTCAACGCGCGCTGGCTCATTTGACCGCACGCGAAGCGAAGATCCTGAAACTGCATTACGGCTTGGAGGCCGGCTCAACACCGCTGACACTCGAGGAGATCGGACAGGATCTCTCGGTGACGCGGGAACGTGTTCGCCAGATTGAGGCTGGAGCGCTCGCGAAGTTGCGCACGCACGAGATCGGCAATACGCTTCGAGATTTCCTGGCCTTCGCTTAGAGCTTGTAAGGGCGGCCCTCCGTGGCCGCCCCTCACTACGCACAAGACAATCTTCCGTGTTGAGTGAGGGGCGGCCACGGAGGGCCGCCCTTACAAGTTCTCTCAACTCTCCAACACAGCCTGGGCTACGGCTAGGTCGCCCGAATGACTTAGCGATACGTGAACTCGGCTTGCGCCGATCTCAAGCATTCGTTCAAGCGCTCGCCCGTGGAGTTGAATCGAAGGCGCGCCGGACAACTCGCAGACAACCTCGACATCCTTCCACCCAACGCCGTCCGACCAGCCGGTGCCCAGAGCCTTCATCACAGCTTCTTTTGCAGCAAACCGCGCGGCGTAGCTGGCAAACTTCGCGGCACCCGCCCGCCGTTCGCAGTAACTTATCTCGCCATCGGTGAAGACGCGAGAACGAAAACGCTCTCCTCGACGCGCCAGCACCCCTTCGAGCCGCGCAATCTCAACCAGGTCGATGCCTATCCCGACAATCATCGGCTTATATCTCGATCTCCATCAGGTCTTCGGCAAGGATCGTTTCAGGAAAGATCGCGCGCGCCTCTTCAAGCAATATAGCCGGATCCGGATAGCGAGTGCTGAAGTGTGTGATCAACAGCCGCCGCGCGCCTGCGTCCCGAGCCGTCCGCGCCGCCTGCGCAGCGGTCGAGTGACCGTACTCGCGAGCCTCGGCCGCAAGCTCTTCGGTGTAGGTCGCCTCGTGAATCAGCAAGTCAACGCCGCGCGCCAATTCAATGGCGGCAGCACAAGGCCGCGTGTCCAAACAGTACGCCACAGACTTTCCCGGACGCTGCGCACCAAGCACATCGGAAGAACGAATTGTTCTTCCATCATCCAGTTTCACGTCGTTGCCAGACTGTAGCTGGCCCCATAGCTGTCCTTCGGGAACACCCAACTCGCGCGCGCGCGCGACATTGAATCGCCCAGGCCGCGAGCGCTCATCCACCCGATACCCTAAAGCAAACAGACGATGATCAAGCGGGCGAGCCGTGACCGTGTAGTCCGCAGTTTCGAGCACAGAGTTCGAATCCGCGGCGGCGGTCAGTTCCTTCAGGTCGAGCGGATAGTTTATGAAGATGACTCTCAGGCGTTCCAGCGTGTTGAGGTACTCACGAACTCCGGGCGGCCCCGCCAGCGTCAGTTCACGAGTTCTCCGGTCCAGTCCCATCGTCGACAGCAGCCCCGGAAGGCCGTTGAAATGGTCCCCGTGCAGATGCGTAATGAATACCGCTACGAGCCGGTTGGGGCTCAGGCCTGCCCGCGTGATTTGAGTCTGCGCTCCTTCTCCACAATCAAACAGCAGCCACTCGGCTTCGCGTGCTACTGCCAGCGCGCTTACGTTGCGCTTGATGGTCGGCTTTCCCGAACTCGTGCCCAGAGGAATTACTTTCATCGTCCTTACAATATCATTGTGTTCGAAGTTAAGGCAGGACAATCAGCAGCCGCCTCACGCGGATCGCGTGTGCGTCCTGACGCCCGAGCGAAGCACTTCGAGCGGCAACAGCGCGCAATTGATTCGCGCGGGCTTAATGCTGCTCTGGAGGGAAGAGAGCAGCAGATCATTCGAGATTAGCTCTGCGTCATCGATCCTCACGCCCACGATCAACTCCGTCAACATCGAAGCGGCAGCGAGGCTTATCGCACAGCCGTCGCCCTGGAAGCGGGCCGCTTTTACTACGTCGCCGTTCAATTCCAACTCGATCCTGATCCGATCGCCGCACAGTGGATTAAAGTCTTCGTAGGTTATGTCCGCGTCAGGGAGTCTGCCGAAGTTGCGCGGGTTTCGGAAGTGATCGAGCAGCACTTCGCTGTAGAGGTTCGCCATCCTTCCTACTCCCGCTCCCTCAATGGTGTGCCCGGACGGCTTGCTTTCACCGCGACGGCTTCCGCCAAAATGCTCAACGCTATTTCGCCCGCGGTCGCAGCCCCGATATCCAAACCCGTGGGCACTCGCACGCGTTCGAGTGCCGCCGCATCGACCCCGCTCTCGCTGAGGAATCTCAGGATCGCTTCCCCTCTCCTCTTGCTGCTCAGCATCCCGATGTAAGATGCGCCGGTGTTCAGGACTGCCTTGAGCACCGGAATGTCGTATTTGTAATCGTGCGCGGCAAGCACGACGAAAGTCGATGACGTGTATGCGAGCGTTCGAGCAATCTCCGAAGGAATTCCAATCAGCAATTCATCAGCGTCGGGAAAGCGCTCCCTGGTCGCGAAACGGGGTCTGCCGTCCACCACGACCGTCCTTAATCCCAGCGCTTTCGCAAGACTCACCAAAGGCATCGATACGTGACCAGCTCCAAAGACCACGAGAGTTGGCGTCGGGCCGTGCACTTCGAAAAACACTTTACTGAAAGACTGATTTGAATCAAGTGCGACTGTTCGCGAAGCCCGCTTCTGTATCAACTCGAGCGCGACTGGCTGCGCGGCTCGATCAAGCTCGGAAGCGCCCAGCGTACCCGACTGGCGTCCGTCTTCGAACACAAGTAGCTTGGACGACGGGCTCGCGAGCAACGTAACCACGACCGCGCACTTCCCTTTTTCTACTTCACCGCGAACCGTACGGTAGAGATTGACCAGCGGGTCTTCGGAGCCTGTAAGATTCACAGGTTCGATCATCACGTCTATCGTTCCGGCGCACGTAAACCCGCCTTCCCACGCGTCCTCCTCGCCAAGGCTGATTGAAAAACATCGAGGCGCGTTTGCGTTGAGAGCCGCCTCCGACTCCTCAATCACTCTCGCGTCGACGCAGCCGCCGATCGTCACTGAACCCATAATGTGACCGTTATCGCCAACCCACATCTTCGCTCCTTCCTTTTTCGGAGCGGTGCCGCGAGTCGCGACCAGGGTGGCCATCGCTGCTCGCTTCTCGATCTTTGAGAGCGTCTCGATCTGTGAAAACACTTCTTCCATGTCGATCACAAAACAAGGTGCCGTTCGAGCGCTCGCAAGCTCTGCAGGTTATGCAACGGCGCAAACAGATCCAGGTGCGGAAGCGCGGCTTGCATTCCGCGAGTCAGCGGGCGGTACTCGGGACTGGCCAGCAGCGGGTTCAGCCAGATCAGCTTGCCTGCGCGCCGCTTCAACCTTGCGAGCGACGCGGCAAGCTCTTCGGGTTCTCCAGTGTCCCACCCATCGCTCAAGATGATCACTATTGTCCGTCTATCAACAAGGTTCGGCCATCCGGAATCGAAAGCGGCGAGGCTCGGCCCGATCAGTGTGCCCCCGGACCACCCACGCGTCTCGCCGAGCGACTCGAGCGCTCGCTCGTAGTCCTTGTTCTTCAGGCGTCCGGTTATCCGTTCGAGTGAAGTGCTGAACACAAACGTTTCGACTCGCGCGAGACTGTTCTGAAGCGCGTGGACGAACTGAAGAAGCAGGCGGGTGTACAAATCCATCGACCCGGACACATCGCATAAAACGACTAGCCTGGTCTTCTTTGGCTTGCGTTGCTTGAACGAGAGCTGAACCAACTCGCCCCCGGTCCTCAGCGACGTCCGAAATGAACGGCGGAGATCGACTCTCGATCCACGGCGCACCGGCTTCCACCGGCGGCTTGGTTTCGAAGCGAGCTTCCTGACGATTCGCCTTGCGAGGCGTGCGATCTCTTCAAGCTCGTCCGCGCCAAAGAGGCTGAAGTCCTTGTCAGCGCTGCTCTCAATGTCGCTCGCGGCCGGGATGTTGATTTCTTTGGAATCATTCGGCGCGGCGCGCCAGTTATCGAGGAAGAAAGGCAACCCCTTCTCCGAGAACTCGCGGGAAGATGGACGAACCTCCCGCCGTCTGGTCAAACGACTTTCTCCGGCGACGTTCTTTCGCTGCTCTGCACGGTGACCAAGTCCACACCAGAACTCTTCAAAGAGCTCCGCAAAATTCTCGAAGTCCTCGACCCGTGATGTAAGCACGCTTCTCAAACTCAGGAATGTTTCCTGGCGATCGTCGAGATCGATCAGGTTCAATGTTCTGGCCGCGTCTACTGCTTCGGCAGGGGTTGCCGCGACGCCTCGTTCTCGCAACGCGCGACAAAACAGGACGGTGTTGGTGAGCCTGGACTCGCTCGATGGTACATTCATGATCCGGGACTCATCATTTCATCGAGGCGAGCGACGGCCTCGGTTTCAAACTTGCGCAGATCCGCCTCGTCCTTGAGGAAGCAGCCCATCGTTTCGCTGACGACTTCTCGATCGAGGTGCGCCGCGTTCAGCGCAACCAGAGAGGCGGCCCAGTCGAGTGTCTCCGCGACGCCGGGGACCTTTGACAGACTGAGCGATCTGCTCGCTTGGATCACGCGCGTAAGCTCCGAAGAAAGCGGCTCGCTGATTCCGGGGACCTTAGTGCGAACGATCTGCAGCTCTTTGTCGAATGACGGGTAGTCAATCCAAAGATAAAGGCATCGGCGCCGCAACGCATCGGAAAGCTCGCGCGAGCGATTCGATGTGAGGACTACGTGCGGCCGATGCGCCGCCGCAATCGAGCCGATCTCGGGGATGGTGACTTGAAACTCCGAGAGCACTTCGAGCAGGAAGGCTTCGAACTCCTCATCGCTGCGATCCACTTCGTCAATCAACAGCACCGGCGAGCGATTCGGGTCGGTTATCGCCTGGAGCAGCGGGCGCTTGAGAAGGAATGCCTCGCTAAAGATCGATGCTTCTTTTTCAGCGGCATCGCCCGGCGTGGATTCCTGCAGCTTGATTTGAAGCATCTGCCTGGGGTAGTTCCATTCATAAAGCGCGGTGGTTGCGTCCAGGCCCTCATAGCACTGAAGCCGAATCAATTGTGTGTCCAGCGCGAAGGCGAGCACCTTGGCTATTTCGGTCTTGCCGACGCCCGCGGGGCCTTCGATCAACAACGGCTTGCCGAGCGCCATCGCCAGATACAACGACGTCGCGACAGCGGCGTCCGTCACGTAGGCTTGTTGCTCGAGCAACTCCCGGATCTGTCTAACCTCTTCTCGCAAAGCTACCTCGCTTGTGTTAAACGATCGAAGTCCGCCTGGGTGTTGATGTCTTCAGGGAAAGGACGATCGATTTCGGCTAAGCCAATCAAGTCCGGGTGCGCGTCGGCCAGCTTCCACGCTGCCTTGTCACCGTGCAACTCGACTAACTTGTCAAACAGCGGCTTCGCAAAGAGCATCGGATGACCATTTCGTCCGCGATAGGAAGCCAACACAATCTGATCGGTGCGTTGCCGAAAAGCGTCGGCCACTCTATCGATTATTTCGGGATCAACCCCGGGCTGATCGCCGAGAAGGATCATTATGGCATCGGACTTCGCGTCGATTGCTCCGATGCCAGAGCGATACGAAGAAGCGCAGCCCTCGCCGAACACTGGATTGTCGACGACCGTTGCGCCGCCGAAGTCGACGCGTTTGCGAACTTCGTCAGCGGCTCGGCCAAGGACAACAACAACCTCATCGAGCGCGTGTGATTGCCGCGCCTGACTGACAACCCATTCGAGCAAGGTCGTGCCTTGATAAGGGAGAAGCTGCTTGGGTTGCCCGAGACGAGTTGACGCTCCGGCGCCGAGCACCAACCCTGAAATAAACTTCCTCATAGCCCACCCGCGCTTTGCGTGCGATAGGATTCTGGAGCGCGGTCAAACGATTCCTTGCATCGAATGCAGCAAAAGTAAAATGTCTCGTCCTCGATTTGCGACTTGTATTTCGCTCGCGCCGTATCGACGGTCATTCCGCATACAGGATCGAGCGCTTCAGAGGCTGCGGCCACGGATTGCTCAGACGACGATGTGTTATTGATCACCGGCAGGTTCAGTCCCGGCTTGACCGGTTTGATCGCCGGTTGCGCAAGGGACCTTCGCAACTGAACTATCTCGGCCATTATGCTGAGCGCGATCTCGGGCAGCGT